>ERZ1090879.1133-NODE-1134-length-15054-cov-52.284152_pt1 | contig 15054 bp, 13 predicted proteins | sample MGYA00478472_ERZ1090879 | MGnify/ENA primary metagenome ERZ1090879 (study PRJEB33644, sample SAMEA5815723) | chicken gut metagenome | biome: Chicken; feature: Gastrointestinal Tract; material: Caecum | place: Ireland | collected 2019-01-01 | study: A study of...
TGCTAAAAAACAAACTTTAATTATCATTATGCTGAATTTTTATGGGCCGGTTGTTTTTTTTGGCGGGGGGCCCATCGTGTGGGGGCGCCCCCCTCGGGTATGGCGCGCCCAAAACACGTCATTCAAAAAAGCTTTCAATGATCTCCAGAATCTTGCTGCGGTAAGTCACGCTGACATTGCCGCCCGTAAAACACAGCGGCGGATAGACGACGCACCACCAGTTATCCCCCGCACCCGTCCCCAATTCGACGATGAGCGCGTCATAGATGCCTGCCTCCAGCGTCACGCCGTCATAGACGCGCGTGGGAAATTCCTCACTCCGGATGCTTGCCCGCGCGCCATAGAAATAGCCGTTCTCACGCAGGATGCGCTCGGCAACCGACTCGACCCCCTCCAATTGCCCCGAAATTGCCCTGATCGCCTGCGCTTTTGTCGTGCAGGATGCGACCGTCGGTGTAAGATATGCCACAATGCCGTCACGCACCTTATATTTGACCGCTTGATCTGCTTCCCCATTGGAATTGGCGCGGATATGAATGCGCAGATACTCCGTGCGTGACGCGTTTCCGCCCGTCGTGTCCGTATTGCCGAACAGGAGCGCGATCAGCCCGATCGCCGCCGCTAAAATCAGTACGACTGCCGCTTTTTTCATACAAAAACACCCTCCGCTTTGATACGGAAGGTATTGACGAGTTTCATAAATTTTATACTGCTTTCTTCCACAACAGCATATTCGCCGCGAACGGGTTCCGGCAGCATGAAGCTCCCGCGCGCCGACCGCCCCGTTCAGCCGCCGTTACGAAAAGAGGACGTGATGACGCCGCCGCCCAGGCACTGCGTCTCGTCATAGAGTACGGCATACTGCCCCTCTGTGACGGCACGCTGCGGTTCATCGAAGCAGATGATAAGCGACGTCTCGCCCGTACGCTCGACGCGCACGCCCTGCTCGGGCTGGCGATAGCGCATCTTCGCGCGGCAGGAAAACGCCTTTTTTTCAGGCGGGAAGGGAATGAAGTTGACGCCCTCCACCGTGCAGCCGTCCGAAAAGAGCGGACGCTCATCCCCGTGCGAGACATAAAGGATATTGTTTACCAAGTCCTTTCTGACGACGAACCATCGGCCGTCCTCCCCCTTTTTTCCGCCGAGATCGAGCCCGCGGCGCTGTCCAAGGGTGTAGTACATGAGTCCGATGTGCTCGCCGACCTCCTCGCCTTCCAGCGTTACGATCTTACCCGGCTGTGCAGGCAGATATTCCCGCAGAAATTTACGAAAATTCCGCTCGCCGATAAAACAGATGCCCGTGGAATCCTTCTTGCGCGCCGTCGCAAGCCCGTACCGTTCGGCGATCGCGCGAACTTCGGACTTCTCAAGGTCGGCAAGCGGAAACAAGACGCCCTCCAGCTGCGCCTGCGAAAGCTGGTTGAGAAAGTACGTCTGATCTTTGGCGGCATCCCTGGGCTTTAGAAGGCGGTGCACGCCGCCCTCGTGCGAGACGGCGCAGTAGTGCCCTGTGGCGATATAGTCCGCGCCCAGCCGGCGGGCATAGTCCTTGAAGGGGCCGAACTTGATCTCACGGTTGCACAGAACATCGGGATTGGGCGTCCTGCCCGCGCGGTACTCGGCGAGAAAGTGCGCAAAGACGCGGTCCATATATTGCTTGGAAAAATCGACGGTGTAATAGGGAATGTCGAGGAGTCCGCACACGCGCACGACGTCGGCATAGTCCTCGTCCGCCGTGCAGGCGCCGTTCTCGTCCGACTCCTCCCAGTTACGCATGAACAGTCCGACGACGTCGTAACCCTGTTCTTTTAAGAGAAGCGCGGCGACCGAACTGTCCACCCCGCCGCTCATTCCGACCACGACCCGCTCGTGCATGGCGACCTCCCGCAAATTTTTTTTGAAATTATAGCACAATCCCCCCAAAATAGAAAGCATTTTTGCCAGACTTGTGCTATAATGGGTATAATTGAATTGCACTCGTGGCGCAATTGGATAGCGTGTCAGCCTCCGACGCTGAAGGTTGTGGGTTCGATCCCCGCCGGGTGCACCACACAAAAAAGCCCCTTATGGGGCTTTTTTGTGTGGTATCCCTGCCCGATGACACGGCGACAAGGTGAGAATCACGCGGGTGACGCGATCGCGCCGCAGAATGCGGCGAACGATACGCTACTTAAGTCGCTTCGCTCCTTACGCCCGACGCGAGGAGGAAGCTATGCTTGCAGAAAGCTTCCGACGACGCGGCGCACCAGACAGCTTCGGCAATTTTCAGATACAGTGCTTGTAGCTGTTGCCCCAGTCCGCCATCGCATCGATGATGGGCAGAAGGGACTGCCCGATATCGGTCAGCGAATAGATCACGCGCGGCGGAACTTCGGCAAATACCTCGCGCGAAACGATCCCGTCCCCCTCCATGGCGCGCAGGTTATCGGTGAGCACCTTCTGCGAGATCCCCGGGACGCCTTTCTTCAGTTCGGTAAACCGCTGCGGACAGTCCAGCAGATTGCGGATAATGAGCAGCTTCCATTTGTTGCCGATCAACTGTACCGTGGTGGCAACGGGACATTCGGGCAACTCGTCTTTCGTCAGCATATAAGGCCTCCTTTTCTGTGATTATACCCCAACTTGTCTGCTCTGTCAAGCCAATTGGTATCAAAAATATACCAAGTTGCAAAATCATATGTGAGTAATCAAATTGTAACAACCGTGACAGTCGTAACTTTTTGCGCTACAATACGGGCACAATCAGATTCGGAGGTAAATATTATGTCCAATTACAGCAAAGTCAGCGTCGCCGACGGGGCGCGCACCGAACTTCACGACGCACTCTCCCTGACGGGCGCGGAGGTGAGCATTAATCTTCTGCCCGCGGGTGCAGGCGTTCCGTTTGTTCACGCGCACAAGTGCAACGAGGAGATCTACGGCATCCTGGAAGGCGCAGGCAAGGCGGTCATCGACGGTGAGGAAGTCTCCCTGAAGGCGGGCGACTGGCTGCGCATCGCTCCCGCGGCAAAGCGGCAGTTCTTCGCCGCGGCGGACAGTGCGATCAAATACGTCTGCATTCAGGTCAGACAGAACTCGCTTGAAGGCTACACCATGACGGATGCCATCATATAATTGCAAACAAAAAGCGGCGGGCGCATTCTGAGCCCGCCGCCTTGTACATTACATCAAAAAATCCGCCCCGTAAATCAAATAGGCGGATTTTTTACCTCCGGAAAATTTTTCCGTTATCGCCGAACAGCTTTTCATACTGATTCGGAAATCTTTTTCGGACATATGCCTTTGCCGCCGTAAAATCCACATTTCGTCCTTCCGCGCGGTGGCAATCGGACGCAACAAAGTCCAGCATGTCGTTTCTGAGCAGGAACTTGAGCAATTTCCTGCAGGGACGCTGTGAGAACGCATGCGCATTCACCTGAATCAGTCCGCCGTTTTCACGAATATTAAAAAAATCATCATAGTCGAGATATCCGTACCGTTCGGCATGCGCAACAATGGGACGATACCCCATGATCGAAAGTTCATATACGGCGTCCGGAATATCCGTCATACCGCCATAAAGGGAAAATTCGACGAGAACGTACGCCGAACCGCCCAGCGTGAGCAGTTCCCCCGCACGAAGAGCCTCCTTCATGCCGTCATAGTAATAGATTTCAGCGCCAAGATACAGACGGACCGGCAACGCCTCAGCCGCCTTGCAAAGCTGCGCAAAACGATCTTTTATAAGCTTTGTCCGGCGCTCCGAGCCGCTCTGATGCGGAGTACAAATCACTCCGTCCACCCCTTGCTCCGCGCATTGCATGAGCAGAGCCAACGATTCTTTCAGCGTTACCGCCCCGTCATCTACTCCATACAAAATATGGCTGTGAATATCCGTCATGAGATCACTTCTTTTGCCGGTTCTTATCCTTTTTTACGGCGCGATCGCTCCCGGAAGGCTTCTTCCCGTCCCCGGATTCCATCTGCTTTTTCATATCTTTGCCGTAATATCCGTGATATCCGTAATAATAGTAATAGGATTCGTTACCGTGCTTATCCACGACCGCCTTGGTCACGTTGATCCCAATGACATCCGCATTGACTTCATGGAGCGTCGACAGCGCCGTAGCAGCCTGTTTTTTGCCGGTATCGCGCATGGAAATATTGAATAAAACGCCGTCGCAGACTTTACTGATCGCACAAGCATCCGAACATGCGAGCACGGGCGGAGTATCGAGCAGAATGTAATCATAATACTGCCTGAGTTCCTGAATAAGCTGCGAGAACCGCATCGATTCAATAATAACGAGCGGGTTGAGTACGTTTCTTCCGGCAGTGATGACATCTACTTGCGCAGACGTACGCTTGATGATCGCCTCCAGATTGACGCTGCCTGCCACATAATCCACGATACCGTAATCGCGCGAAATCTTGAACAATTTATGAATCGTAGATTTCCTGAGATCCATATCGATCAACAGCACGCGCTGCGCATTGTATGCCAGCGCACATGCAAAGTTCGCGATGACCGTCGTTTTCAGTTCGCATTCCTGCGAAGAAGTAACCATGATTACCTTATAGGGATTATCGACATTCGCATACTTTATATTTGTAAAAAGTTTGTTATATGGTTCGTAATTACGCAGATTCGCGGGAAGAAGCGCGGCATGCGGACGGGAAACGGTGTGCTTTCCCCCTTTGAGCGCATACCCTCCGGAATACTTGTCATCGATAAAGAATCCGACGACACGCTCTTCCAGTCCGTTTTCGATATCCTTCCTGCTGCGAAATTTGGTGGAGCAGAACTCCAAGACCAGCGCCGCAATACACCCTATGACCAGACCGCCGATCAAAGCGATCGCAAGATAGAGCGGTTTGTTGGGAGAAGAATAGACGCCTGGTTTTGCAGTTGAAGTCTGTGTCAGCTTTGCCCGCAGATCGGCGAACCCTTCCTGTTCCATCGTATTGACAAGCTGTTCGGCAAGAGAATTCGCAAGATTCATTGAGAGCGTACTGTCCTCACACTCCACAGAAATAATGATGATAAAACTCTCGTCGTCGCTCGTCACGGTGATCATGCCGGAAAGATTGCCCGGAGAGAGATCATATTCTTCGGCAACGGGATCAAGAACAACGTCCTCCTGCACAAGACGCGCCACCGTATTGACGATCCTGAGCGAATTGGTGTAGTCCACGTCTTCCCCGCCCGAAGGAGCCGAGGGCTGCGTGACGGCAACAAGTACCATGGAACTGGAGCGATACTGCGGATGGACGATACCGAACGTATATATGATGCCGATCAGGAAGCATACTGCCGTAATAACCGCGATCAGGATCTTGTTCTTCCACAGCAAGTGAAAAATCTCACCCAGTCTGATCGTGCTCTCTTCCTGTCTGTTTTCAGTTTCTGCCATTGACCCTCCGTATACGCGCCGATCCGCCGTTCATTTCGCTGCAATACGCGCATAATCTCCGTTCGCATACACAGACGACGCGCAGCCAGCGGATCTGCACCTATTATAAGCAAAATGTGCCCGCTTGTCAACTTTTCGCCGCTTGAATCCGAGGCTTTCCGGGCTTGCCGTACAAATTTGACAAAAAACGATATTCCGCATAACGGCTTACTTTTTTATCACGCCCGCCGTACGTTGGAATCCTTGACATCCGGACAGGATTGCGATACAATACATTTACCGCTGCGACCACGCAGCATAAATAAACCGAACGCCTTCCGGCGGCATGCGCCGCCCCTTTTTCGACATATGAAACGCACTATTATCGCAATCGCGCTCTCAGGCACCGCAATGCTCGCCGTGATGATCACGATCTTCCTGTTTTCCAATCAGTCGGGCGGCGCCTCCTCCGAGACAAGCGACCATGTTGCCGAAACAATTTTGGGGATCCTCGACGTCGAAATCCCTACCGGGCAGCCCCCTTCTACGGTGCCAATCCTGTTTGAATTTAACGTCCGGAATTGCGCGCATATTTTTCTTTATGCTCTGCTCGGATTGACGGCATTCCTGTTTGCTGCGTCTCTGTTTGCTCTCGCCCCGAAAAAGCGCAGGCTATTTCTTCTTTGGATCGTTCTCGCTGCGCTTGCGATCAGTCTTGCGTACGCATGCTTCGACGAACTGCATCAATCTTATGTGGACGGCAGAAACGCGGCGCTGCGCGATGTAGGGATCGACATGATCGGAGCATGCACGGCGATCGTACTGAGCTGCGCCGTTTACGCGCTGATCCGGCATTGCACCCGAAAGCAGCATATCGAATAATACGCTTATGAAACATGCGCGCGGGTCTAAGCGAGACCCGCGCGCATACTTTAATCCCGCAACGCCGCCAGAACATCACCGACATCTGCATTCAAACAGACCGAACGCGCCGCGATCTCCCGCGGCGCATATGCCTCGCCGAGATTAATACAGACATACGTCGCCTTTGTATTCCTGTTCGCCATGCGCCAAAATGGATACTTGATGATCCCCGGCGTATTTCCGCCAACGCCAAGCTCGAACAGAAGCATTCGTCTGTCAGCATACCGCTCTAAAAACCTATGATAACGCTCCGCCGCCGCATGCCAGCCCGCATCTTCCACAAACGTTTCGTCCGAACGAAGATTGAGCGCCATGGGGCTTCCGCACTTGGGACAGCGCGGCACGAGCGAGGCAGGGATGCGCATATCCTTCTGCTCTTGCAGCATCTTGCGGACAGCTGTTTCATTATCATACGTTGCAGCATGGCAGGGCCGCGAACACTGAAAAAGCCCGTAATCCCCCTGTGTGTAAAAGAGTCGCGACTTATCAAATCCCGCAACCTGAAACCGATGATCGACGTTGGTCGTCAGCACGAAATAGTTTTTGCCCTGCACCAGATGAAGAAGATCCTCGTACGGCTTGCCTGCCGGCTGATCGTAGCGATTGATGTAAATATTGCGCGACCAGTACGCCCAAAACTCCTCAAGCGTCGGGAAGGGATAAAAGCCTCCCGAATACATGTCGTGAAAGCCGTACTTCTCCTCGAAATCATGAAAATATTTTTGAAAGCGCTCGCCCGCATAGGTGAATCCCGCCGCCGTCGATAACCCCGCGCCCGCGCCGATGAGGACCGCATCCGCCTGCGCCAGCTCCTCTTTGATGCGATCAGTCTTTCCCTTTATTTCCCACATATGCCCCTCCTTGTTGTAATTTAATCGATTACAACACAGTCAGTCAAAAAAATCGGGTGCGGTCTGCACCCGATTTTTTGATTACTTGTGATGTTTGACCAATTCAAACGCTTTGGCGATCTCCATGACAATGATGGGAACGATCGCAAGCGCAATCCCGATGACGTATACCTGCCAGGGCAGATATTCGCTGCCGAACCCGAACACCGTCATGACGCCCGGCGTAAAGAGCACGAACGCGATCAGCGCAAAAGCGATCAGCGTGACCCAGTTGAGCACCTTGTTGGAGAAAGGTCCGACTTTGAAAAGCGAGTGCCCAGAACGCATATTGTACGCATGCAGCGACTGCGAGAGCGCGAGCACGAAGAAGGTCGCCGCGCTCAGCTTTGCTGCATTCGCCTGCGCGAGAACCTCACCGACCTCGCGCGGATCGGGATTCCAACCAAACCCGAAGCGACCGATGCAGTAGCTTGCGATCGCAAGCCCCGCAAACATACAGCCCTGCAAAACGATCTGGATGCCGTAGCCGTGTGCAAAGATGCTCTCATCCTTGCGGCGCGGCTTTTGCTCCATGACGTCGGGCTCGAGCTTTTCCATCCCGAGCGCAATCGCGGGCAGGGAATCGCCGATCAGGTTGATCCAAAGCAGCTGAATGGAGATAAAGGGCGAGATCTGCCAGATACACATACAGAGGAACACAACGATGACTTCGGAGATATTCGTCCCGAGAAGGAAGCCGACCACCTTCTTGATATTGGAGTAGATGCCCCTGCCTTCCTTGACCGCGTCGACGATGGTCGCAAAGTTGTCGTCCGTGAGCGTCATATCCGCAGCGCCCTTTGCAACGTCCGTACCCGTGATGCCCATCGCGCAGCCGATGTCCGCCGCCTTGAGCGCGGGCGCGTCGTTGACGCCGTCGCCCGTCATGGAGACGACCTGACCCTTCTTCTGCCATGCCTTGACGATCCTGATCTTGTTCTCGGGCGAAACGCGCGCATAAACGGAAATATTCTCGACTTCCTTGTCCAGTTCCTCGTCGCTCATCGCATCGAGCTGCGCACCCGTGATCGCCTTGTCTCCTTCCAACAGGATCCCCAGTTCCTTTGCGATCGCAGAAGCCGTCGTAACATGATCGCCCGTGATCATGATGGGCTTGATGCCTGCCTTGCGGCATACCGCGACCGCCTCCTTCGCCTCGGGACGGGGCGGGTCGATCATGCCGACGAGCCCGAGGAAGGTGAGCCCGTTTTCCAGTTCCTCGCTGGTGGGCTCCGCGGGGACGGTATCGATGTACTTATAGCCGACGGCGAGCACGCGGAGCGCGTCCGCGCTCATCTCCTCCACCGCCGCACGCGCCGCGTCCAGATCGCCCGCGATGCAGCGGGTCGCCATGACGTCAAACGCGCCCTTGACGATGACGAGGTATTTCTCCCCCACCTTGTTGACCGAAGTCATCAGCTTGCGGTCGGAATCGAAGGGAATGCCCGAGACGCGGGGATATTTCTCATTGAGGGCATCCTTGGAATTGCCCGCCTTGTGCGCGGCGAGGACAATCGCCGTCTCGGTCGGGTCTCCGAGATGCACTTCTTTTCCGTTCTCGAACTCCACCGATCCGTCGCAACACAACGTACCCCAATTGAGAAGCGTTTTGACGTTTTCATCTGCCGTCGCAGGATCGAATGCCGTTACCGTGCCGCCGTCAAGATATGTCCTGACCAGCGTCATACGGTTTTGCGTCAGCGTTCCCGTTTTATCCGAACAGATGACGGACGCGCTGCCAAGCGTCTCCACTGCAGGCAGGCGTTTGATGATGGCATTCTTTTTGACCATGCGCGTTACGCCGATGGACAATACGATCGTGACGACCGCGGGAAGTCCTTCCGGGATCGCCGAGACCGCAAGCGAGACCGCCGTCATGAACAGTTCAAGCCAATCCAGCCCGACGCAAGCCCCGACGATAAAAATCACGACGCAAGCGGCAAGTGCTACAATCCCAAGATATTTTCCGAGTTGCGCAAGCTTTTGCTGCAGGGGTGTGCGCACCTCCTTCTCCCCGGCAAGAAGATTGGCAATTTTTCCCATCTCCGTCTTCATGCCGGTGCCCGTCACGACGGCCGTCGCCGTGCCGTATGTGATCGAGCACCCCGAGAATACCATATTATCTCTGTCCCCGATGGCGGAATTTTCATCCACCACGGCAGAAGCATCCTTCTCTGAAGGGACACTCTCTCCCGTCAGGGCGGATTCTTCCGATTTCAGGTTAGAACTTTTGAGCAGCCGCGCATCTGCCGGAACAAAGTCCCCCGCCTCCAAAAAGATAATATCTCCCGGGACCAGTTCTGACGCCTGAATGAGCTGCTCCTTTCCGTCGCGAATGACGCGCGCATGCGGTGCGGACATATTCTTGAGCGCTTCAAGCGCCTTCTCCGCCTTGCTTTCCTGCACCAGCCCCATGATCGCGTTGAGCACGACGATAAAGACGATGAGCGCCGGCTCGACGAATTCGATGGGATTTTCCTCATGCGTAACAAACACCTGATAACAGATAATGCCGAAGGAGACACAAGCCGCAATGAGCAGAATAATGATCATGACATCCTTGAACTGCTCAAGAAACCGAACAATAAGCGGCTTTTTCTTCTTCTCATCCAGTTTGTTTTCGCCGTACTGCGCCCTGCGTGCGGCAACTTGTTCCGCCGTAAGACCGCGCTGCACATCCGTTTCCAGAGCAGACAGCACTTCTTCGGCAGCTTGATCGTGATAAGCCAATCTCCAATCCTCCGTAAAATAAAATTCATTCCTAATATAGCATGCGCCGCGGCACAAGCCGCATGCGTTATTGTTTCACTTTTTCCATCACTGCGCAACGGCAGCAGGACAAGGGAAAAATCTCGAGAAAGTAAAAAAACGGTCTGCGGAACTTCTCCCGCGAACCGTTTCTGGAGGCGCCACCCGGATTTGAACCGGGGAATCAGGGTTTTGCAGACCCTTGCCTTACCACTTGGCTATGGCGCCAAACCTGCCCCGGAAACCGTTCGATAGGGGCAAAATAAAAAACAGCGCGGAAATCGTGTTTGGAGCGGGAAACGAGACTCGAACCCGCGACATTCACCTTGGCAAGGTGACGCTCTACCACTGAGCTATTCCCGCATAATTATGATTCCGCGCTGTGCTGGTGGAAACAACAGGGCTCGAACCTGTGACCCTCTGCTTGTAAGGCAGATGCTCTCCCAGCTGAGCTATGCTTCCGCTTCCGTGTCAGCTTGAATAATATACCATACCTGACCGCGAATTGCAAGCGATTTTCTCCTCTTTTTAGAACTTTTTTAAAAAAATTTTTTCCCGTGTTTTTTCAAAGAACAATTACTCCGCATAGACAGACAAACAATGAACAAAGGCAACGCACGGAAAGAGACTTGGCAGCACACTATGGGAAAAGCCTTGACAAACAGATAGCATTTTGATATAATATGCAGAGGATTCGTAAGAGCATTTTTGTCCCTTCGTATCATCAGAAATACAAAGTTTCAAACAACTTATACAAACCGTACAGCAAGGATAAAGATTTTGTTCTAAACACTGTGGCAAAACCGCCAGACGCAAGGGGCTTATACTTTTTGACAGCTACAGCTTGATGAACAGACACAAATAACTATGCGAGTATGGCGAAATCGGCAGACGCAAGGGACTTAAAATCAGACGTGATCCTCTATTTTTGATAAAAACTAACTATAATTGAATAAAATTTTCATATGCCCGCGTGGCGGAATGGCAGACGCACAGGACTTAAAATCCTGAGTTCGCAAGAACGTATCGGTTCAAGTCCGATCGCGGGCACCACAGAAAAACCACTATATATGGTCGATTTTAGATTTAATTCGCTGTATATTGTGGTTTTTTCTTTTTGTCTTTTTTGTGCCTTTCCTATCCTCTGCTTTCCCCAAAAAACGGAATGTAAAATGTTTGATTTTAACACGCCAAATTCACAAAAATTGGAGCTAAAATCCGTGAAACACCGCTTTTGGGGAAAGTTTTGGGGAATAAATTCTATGTTTTTTACATTTTTTCAGACCGTTTACGGGACATAATCGAACTTTGCAATCTCATCCAGCTGTAGCTGCTCATTGAACTCCAAGTGAGTATAAATTAAGCTCGTTATGCTTGAATCGGGAGCGTGCCCTACCCACAAAGAAACGATTTCTCTTCGGATAGCAACTTCCTGCGCACGCGTGATGAAAGTATGTCGCAGATCGTGTGTGCGATGCCCTTCAAAGTAATCTTTCACGTGGCGTGCAATGGCATCCGAGCTCAGCTTTACGATCTCGTCTGTCCGAATAAGCGGTAAAAAGCGCTTCAGATTGGGCGATACGGGAATACGCCGTATTTTGTCTTTTAAGCCCTTTCTGCCCTTCAACGATACAGCGCGCACCCAGTCCCCTTCCACGATCACAGACGCCAGTTCTCCGACACGTAAACCCGTATACAGAAGGAATACGAGCGCCTGCGCGTAAATGCTGCCCGTCCGTTGCAGTTCGTCAAGCAAGTGCCTTTCTTCCTCGCGCGTGAGCGGCATTCCTACCCTCTTATCATACTTGGGTAAAACGATCTTGTCCATTGGATTGCGCGGGATCACTCCGTCCGCCACCGCATACTTAAAGCAAGGCATCAACAGGTTATAAATCTTTACCGCCGTACGGAAATGCCTCTGTGACGTAAAGCTATTGATGTATTGCTGCAAGAAAAAGCTGTCTATTTCTTCGATTTCCTTGCCTTCGAACGTAGGAGTAATATTTGCGCGATAATAATACGTATATTCGGCATAAGTACTTTCTTTTATGTACGGCTTCTTTACCGTTTCCAGCCAACGCAAAAAATAGTCGTTGAACATCACCTTTTGATTTTCCGACTTACGCCTGCGTTTTCCGCAGTTGTTGAGACTGTCGATAAATTTCTGCTTAGCGGTTTCAAGATCTTTCGACGAGCCCGAATAACGTACGCCGTCGATCATACAGCGCACCTCGTAAACGTTTCCTTTGCGCATAATGATATGCGCGATCACTTTGTTATATTTGAAAATATTTTTGAATTTTTGCGGCATTTTGTTTATCTCCTTTTGGGTAAATTTAACTGCCGCTTTTTTGCCTTTGTTTTTCTCTGTTGCAGGTCTTTCTCCGATGAGCTTGGCGATGTTCTCAAGGGTAATCGTTTGATTCGCCGCCTTGATCACTTCGCAAAGCTGTTCATCGGAACAGTCTTTGTTGTTTCTGAGTTCATGTACAATATTTAATAATTCTTCCTGTGTCACTTCTCCTTATGATTTATTTGTGCGGATCGCGGCAATGCCGCTCACAAATTGCTCCTGTCCATATTTTCGCGCACGCGGCGATTTCAGCGACGGCTCGTTCACGCTACAATCGCTCCTCACCGCATGACTGCGAATTCATTCAGTTGTGATTTCCGCATTTCTTATAGTCGTCCGCCTCCTGAACGAGAGACTTCCCACGTTCCCTAAGTTTTTGCGATTCAGTTGTCTTTCTTCTGCTTTTCAAAGGCTTCCAACTCGCTCGAAAAGAAATCATCATAGCCGTCCACAAGTTTGCCGAGCGCAAGATTGTGTTCGGCGGCGTCGTCCTGCAAAGCTTTGTACCCTGCCTCAATTAACTGTACTTTCGTATAGCCGTATCGTTTCAAAAACGAATTGATCTCCTCGAAAAGCTCCCGCGGGATCATCGTTCCGAAGTTCCCGCTCTTTTGCTTTCTTTGCTCTTTGTTCCTCTCCTCGTACCGCCTACGAGTTTCGCGCATAGGCGTGTTCTCTTTTCTCTCCATCTTTATCCCTCCGTAACTGCGCAAACAATTAAACCAATAAAATTTGCTGCCAGATGTCCCACAAGCAACACTCCTATCAGCGCAACCTTCAGCATCGTACCGACCACTTTTCCACTTGCATGCAATACTGTTTTCATTTGCATCTCTCCTTTTATATTTATCGTATCGATACGATACCACACTTTTTGCATTTTGTCAAGCCTCTTCCCCAATTTTTTTTGAAAAGGCGGGTTTTGGCTCAATCCCCTTTTTCAAAGTTCCGACGGCTGTTCATTCTTTCTTGCTCTTTGCTTTGTTCGCGCTCGGCTTCCATTTCTTGCTCGATCTCTTGCAGGCGATTGGATAAGTCACGACTCAAATACTCGCTCTCCTCTCCGAAAGATGCCAAAAAACCGCCGATGAGTTTCCCCACCTTTCGATGCGAAATGGCAAGGTTTCGTTTCAGGTGATTGTCATTGACCTTATGCCTATACTTTCGCTCATAGATTTCGGGTTTGATATTCTTGACTGCACGCAATACGATGTTGCCTTGCCGCCTTTTATAATCTTCTTCCAGTTCTTGTATGAGCGTTATGTTCTGTGGATCAATGGAATAATGGTTGCCGCTCTTTGTCGGTTCGCAAAGTTCGTCTATCTTACGCCGCAAACCCGAAAGCCGTTCATAAAATTTTCTATCTGCTTTCCTTGCCCGTTTATCAAAAAGCATGAGTCGATTTACTGTTTTATCGATCTGCTCCCGATACGGCAACATATCCTTTTTACTATAGAAAAAACTTGCGTCCTTCGGTATCGCTTTGGCAAGCGCGATCAATTCCTTCCGCACCTCATCTTCGCTTACAATGCTCTTGGGAAAGGTTATCCTTTTCAATTCCCGCAAAGCCTCGTTCCGCGTCATATACATCTTGTCCGTCCTTTCATCTATAAAAGCGTTCAGCCGAACGTGCATACGGTCTATCACCGCTTTCTCAATTTTTCCCTTGTGGCGGTACTCCAACTCTCTTTTTCTGTACTTGCACTTCGGCTCTTTCTCGGCAAACCAAAAATGTATATGCAGATGATGCGGCTTATCCTTGTGCAGTGAACATATCAAATCTATGTTCTTCGGATCAAGCCGCATATCCCGAAAGAATTCTCCGAACGTTCGCTTTACAAGCCGCATACATTTTTCAGGCATATCGATCTTGCGGCTCATCTCCTCATTGAGCGAGATGAAGCCGTGCCACGATATCTTGTCCGCCTTTGCTCTTTGTTGTATTGCCTTGAGTTCCTCTTGCGAGATGAACCCGTCGCCGTTGAACACACCTGTGGATTTTTCAAAGTACGAAATCATGTCGCGCATTTCCGACTTTGAATTCTCGCCGTTCAGCTTGCGGTCGGCGGTCATATACTTGTAAATGTTGTTGCCGCCGTCGCTCATTTCATAATAAGGGCGTTCCCGTTCAAACTTCTTTCGTTCTTCCGGCGTTGCGTTACTCTTTAACTTCCACGGCGTATATGTAATGTTAAATATGATCGGTTGATTACTTATGACTTTTCCTCCTTTTGTTTCATTTTTACATGTCAATTTGTTTTTTATTTGCCGCAGGCAAACCGATGGCGGGTTTCCCGCATCGGAAAGCAAAAACGCAAAGTGCAACAGCAAAATGCGTTTTTCTTATCCTGCTACAAATTATCCCTAATTTGCTACCACCTACTCGATTTTTTTGCTTACCATTTTTCACTGTATTTTTGCTCATATCTCCGCACCAATTGAAAAATATTTCGTACATTTTTTAGCTCCTCATCCGCATCATACTTTGCAGCAACATCACCCCAATCCAAGTCCGTTTTATACCGCTCTGCACTGCCAAACAGACTTCCTTGTATATCGGGATATGCGTTGCGAAAATCCTCATATGTCTGTATTTTCGATGAAACAACCATTTCCGTTCGTTGAAATTCAGATACCGCTTCTTCGGTCAAAGGTACTGCGCAAACTTTCTTTTTCTGCGCACCGCCCCTTTGCCCGCTGCTCTTGCGTTTCTTGGAAACATCCATCTTCCGTTTGCACAAAGTAAAGTATCCCTGCATCGTCCCAT
>ERZ1090879.1138-NODE-1139-length-14999-cov-15.099371_pt1 | contig 14999 bp, 20 predicted proteins | sample MGYA00478472_ERZ1090879 | MGnify/ENA primary metagenome ERZ1090879 (study PRJEB33644, sample SAMEA5815723) | chicken gut metagenome | biome: Chicken; feature: Gastrointestinal Tract; material: Caecum | place: Ireland | collected 2019-01-01 | study: A study of...
AGAGACAGCGATTGCCCCGATGACGAGACGTAATTTCCCATTAAAATAAATCAAGCATATTATAAAGGAACATTAAATTTGTCACTACAATTACGTGTAAAAAAGATGTATAATATAATCAAGATAAAGGAAAGGAGATAACAAGCATGACAGAGATGACAATATTAAAAATGAAAGTGCTTGAATTACAGGGAGCAATAAATGAAGCAAACACTGAGACATATAAGAGACACCTAGTCTCAAAGTTAGAGGGCGTGTTAGATTTAGCTGTAACACTGGGAATTATTACTGACACGGACGCGCACTTTGCGTTGCATTATAGAGTAGACAATAATAAAAGATATAATTATAGGAGGAATCAAAATGAAAAAATTAGTATGGATTGAAGGTAACAGCGGAAGACTTCACAAAATGTTTCTTCACAAAGAACCAAACAACGAGCGCGGTTGGTACATAACAGAACGACAGTATAATAAAATGTGTGACAGAGAGCCTTTTGGATGGAAATTCGATATTGAAGATTTAAAGAGACTCAGTGTCAGTTGGATACATTTACACTACGAAAACAGAAGTATCAGAGATGTTATTATAAAGGAGGTTGAGTAAATAATGAGTAGAGAAGAGTTTATTACACTATTTGATTCAGTATTTATTGATTTGGTTACAGAAAATCCATTAGGGGACTACAATTTCGGATATACAGCGTGTCTATTGCATATAGGTTTAATTACTGGGTTAATTACTCATCAGGAATATAAATTTTTAGTGAGTGCGAGATATTGCGTATTATGAAAAGGGAAATAGGTGGAAACAAAATAGTTTCCACCCGAAAAAAATTTATATGAAAGCGCACATCTTCCATAATATCATTATACACCACGACATCGGAAAGGTCAACCGTATTTTTTCTTACACATATAAATGTTTCACGTGAAACAATTTGACTTTTAACACGTAATTTGGTATAATACTATCAGGAGGTGAGATTATGTTATTCGAAACATTATTACAGTGTATTGCTTTAATGCTCTTCATACTCGCAATATTTTTAGCGTTTGTATTCATTTTCAACACAGCTGAAAGCGTACACAGAGAATTCAGAAGGAGGGTTTTAGGGAATGGCAAGAAGAGAAAACGCAGAAAGAACGTACAAAGTCATGTTCACAAAGTCAGGAAAAGGTAACTACACCGCGCGCGTAATGCTACCATATAGCTTGATACATGACTTAGGTATTAAACCGGGCGATAGTGTAAAATATACACCAACGCATGAGGGTATCATAATAAGGAGAGCATAACATGACTATTAAACAAGCATACCAACGTGCAAGACGCAACTATCTCCGCCGTGTACGCAATCAGGAAAAGCAAGGCTATATTGTGGGCATTATACCAATAGTTAAGAAACCAACAAAAGCATCAATACGTAGACTTGAGAAACAGACCGCAAAAGAAATACAACGCAAAGCTGACTTTCAATCACTACTGACTGGTGAAATAGTTGATAAACCCACACGTCAATTGATAGCAGAGAATAAAGCATTTATGCAATTGTCAGCGGAGTTTCAAGAAGTTGCTCGAACAATTGGAACAACTGATATTGGTACAATAGAACAAGTTATTGAACCAGAGGTTGCACCTGTTGACAGCGTTGATGTAATCATACAAAATTGGTATGACAACTTAGAACGCATGACATTTACCGGAGACAGAAAAACAGACTCATATATTTTTGGTGAATTAACGTCTAGGACAAATGAACTCTTATTTAATGCGTCCAGAGAAGAGCGTGCAAGGTTTGCTTACGTTATCGATAAGAATCCGAACATTTTAGGCGATTACAAATACTTTAACGAAAACCAATTTAATGCTGACTTTAACGCAATAAGAGAAGCAATGAACTGGGCGGAAAACAGTGAAGATTACATAAACTTTATCGAGAAACTAGGAATTGTAGAAAGAGAGAGCTGACCAATGGGAAAGAAAAAACTTAAAACATTCTGGGCGTGTGACTTTGAGTCAACCGTATGGGGAAAAGAAATAGAAACACAGAAAGGAAAGAAACAGGACAGAACCGAGATATGGGCGGCGGCATCAACAAAGCTATATGACGACACCGAAACGGTCTACATTCATCATAGTATAAGAGATTGGTTAAACTTTATTGTACAAGAGCCAGGCAACAATATCGTCTACTTCCACAACCTTTCTTTTGATGGCTCTTTTATTATTGATTTCATACTCCGTAACGGTTGGAAGTGGGTGGACACTAATCCAAAAGATTTACACTCGCACGAGTTTACAACGTCCATAAGCGACATGGGACAATGGTACAAGATTATATTGCGTAAGAATCATACCACGGTTGAAATAAGAAACTCCCTAAAACTTATGCCAAAAAGCCTACGTGCAATAGGGAAATCTTTTGGAACAAAACACCAAAAGCTAGACATGGAGTATGAGGGAGAGCGGTATGCATATTGTCCGATAACATCGGAAGAGGAACAGTATATACAAAATGACGTATTGGTGTTGAAAGAAGCACTGGAAATGATGTTTGCAGAAGGGCATGACAAATTAACCATTGGTTCCTGTTGCCTGAGTGAATACAAGTCTGGTTTTGACCGGAGGACATACGAGCGCTTGTTTCCCAGACTTGAGAGATTCTCCGGTTTCATTGCCGGATGGAACCCTTTCTAACCTGTGGGAATATTGTCATAAATCTTATCACGGCGGATGGTGTTATGTAAACCCAAAGTATCAACGAATTATTGTAGGACACGGGAAAGTTTATGACGTGAACTCACTATATCCGTCTATGATGCACTCAAAGTCTGGTAACCGGTATCCATACGGGCAAGGCGATTATCACACAGGAAAGCCACCAGAGAAGTTTTGGGAAGACAATAACAGATTTTATTTTGTTCGGTTCCGGTGCAGGTTTCACGTGAAACATTCTGCTTTCCCGTGGGTGCATATACGGCACAGTGCATTGTATAAGGCTAATGAAAATCTGTACACTTCGGACGTGAGATATAAGGGAAAATATTACCGATATGTAAAAAATCTGGACGGAACAGTTAGTGACACCACCGTTGAACTAACAATGACTTGGTCAGATTACTTATTATTTTTAGAGACTTATGACATAGAAGATTTCGAGTGGATTGATTACACAGTATTCTGGGCTAAAGTCGGATTATTTGATGACTACATAGACCACTATTTTTCGCAAAAGAAAACTGCTAAAGGGTTTAAGCGGGAACTTGCAAAGTTGTTTTTAAATAACCTATACGGAAAACTTGCATCAAGTGATAACTCCAGTTATAAGGAGCCGTTTTTAGGTGAAGACGGCATTCTTAAATTTCAACCACATGAAGCACACGACAAAGCAGTTGGATATATTCCGGCAGGTTCGGCGGTGACAAGCTACGCATTGAATTTCACAGTGCGTCACGCCATAGCGAACCACAATAGATTTTGCTATGCAGACACCGACTCTATACACATAGTCGGAGATGAACCGGCTGAAATGGTGATAGAGAACCCAGTAGAGTTATGTTGTTGGAAGAACGAGTCTGACTTTGACAGGGCATATTATGTGAGACAAAAGACATATGCAGAGCATATTACAGTGCACGACGGAAATCCGGTAGAACCGTATCTGGATATAAAAGCGTCTGGTATGACGAAAGGCGCTAAAGATGCATTCATAGAAGCAGGACTGCCAATTAACGCACTCGATGAAGGACTTGAACTAGAGGAGTCCAACTTAAAAGCGGAGCGTGTGCCCGGTGGCATTGTCTTAAGAGAGAAGACATTTAAAATACGAAAACAGCTTGACAAGAAGGTAACTCCGGTGCTATAATAGTAATATAAAGAAAAGGAGGTGAAACAAAAATGGCAATCACAAGGACAACAGTTTATGCGGATGTTGTAGCTGAAAAACTGTACAAGGATGCAAACGGAACACTTGCTACAGACATGATTGAAGAGATAATTCCCGGGTGCGACACCAGAGATAAAGCAGATATTATCCTCACAAAAGAGCATAAAGGTGCAATCGTCACAATTCAGTCTATCACATTCTACAGTGAAACACGCAAAATCTCAGATGATGACTTTCATGAGAACTCAGAAATTGTAAAGTCAGAAGTACTGGACGAGGAAGAACTGAAAGCAAAAGCAGAAAACAGAAGAAAAAACAAGTAATAATCGGAAAAGGAGAAGGAAATCATGAGTGAGAAAAAATATAGCGCACAGGTGGTTAACGCAACAAAGGAACTGACAGGGCGTCAGATGGTCGCACTGAGAAATTTCAGTGACATGATACAGCTGAACGACCTGACAAAAGAAAATGACGTAATCATTGACATTGATTATGTGGCTTGCGTTAAGGTTCACAATGAAAAATCTGACAATAAGGATTATATGAAGTATGTCTTTGTTGACAACAACGGAACAAAGTACATTACAGGAAGTGAACCTCTGTATCGTGAATACACCGACATTAAAGAGACGCTTGAAGCCGGAGGAGATACAGACCCGATTTCCATTAAAGTTACAAGAAAAGCAAGCAAGAACAACCAGAATGACTTCCTGACTTGCATTCTTGTATAATCAGCACATTGAAAATTAAATATATCAATTGAGTCACATAGGCGGTGGGCGGTTCGTTCACAGCCTTTTTAATTGGAGGAATTCACAATGATAAATTATGATAAGCTAAACGGTGTAATTGTTTCACGTGAAACATTGTCTCACATCATCTCTGACCCGAATGTTATAAGCGTATATCCATGTGGTAAAACACCGTTTTTAGATGCCTATAGAATAGAGCATAATAATGGGAATTATTATCGAGTGTACACAAGGGGAGGGTTGAGTTTTGGGAAAAAACGACGATAAATATTATAGCCCAAATTATTTACGCTCACTGAAAGACGCCGATGGAAATCTACCAACATTCTACATTGTGGATGGAAACCGTACAGCGGGCAAGTCCGTTGCTTTTAAAAAGATTTTAATGGATACATACTTGAAAGACCCATCAGGGGCAACCCAGTTTATATATTTGATACGTAATAAAGGCGATTTAGCAGGCATCGAGCACGCATTCTTTGATGATATTTCCCGTATCTTTTACCCAGATATCACATTGCACCCAAAGTACGTGTTAAATAAAAACGCGGTTGAACTACACATGAACTCCCCAAAGGGAGACACGTGCGGTTACGCTGTGAGTCTGAACATGGCAAGGAAGATAAAGAACTTCTCAGGAATGTTCGTCCGTGTAAAGCACATATTCTTTGATGAATATCAGGATGAAGAAAATAACTATCTTGACAACGAGATTAAAAAGTTTGCGTCGTTAATCACTTCTGTATCACGTGGAGACGGAGAGCAGGTTAGAAGAGTTTGCGTATATATGGCATCCAACGCAGTATCAATATTGAACCCCTACTATTCATACTTTGGCATCGATAAGAGGATAAAACGAAACACAAAGTTTCTGAGGGGGAAAGGTTGGGTATACGAGCGTACATGGAATCAATCCGCGTCTGACGCTCTGTCTCAGTCCGGTGTTGCAAGGGCTTTGAAATCGTCGGGGTATTTTGAGTCGGCTACACAGAATATCTATTTGAATGATAACATGGCACTGATAAGCAGACCAGAGGGACAGGGAAAATATATGCTGTCAGTGAAGTACAACGGCAAGTGGTTTTCCGTGTGGAGATATCCAACAATCATATATGTGGCAGAAGGCGCTAACATGCAATATCCACAACGTATCTGCTTTAATGTTAATGACGTGACGGATGACAGGCAAATGATGATAGGCTCAAACAATCCGTTGGTTATATATCTCAGAGAATATTTTAATCGTGGAGTTATGCGGTTTCAGTCCCTTTTTGCAAAAGAAATGACACTTGACTTATTAAACTATCTATGATATTATAAATATAGAGTCCCCGGATTGTTCCAATGGACGGACACCCGAAAAGGTTTCATTCACGGCAAGTAGCCAGCTTTAGGGAAGGACTAATGACCCCCGTTCGTTATCTCTCCGGTTACGGCTCTAAAATTTATACCGGCTTTGGTTCGACAGGACTATAGAGCCGGTATTTTAATTTGTATAATATTATACGATATATAATATTATTTTTTATTGGATATTGCAATTAGTGTAATATCGATTTATAATGTATATAGAAAGGAGGTTTATAATATGGCAACGAAGATTTATCTGTCACCGTCTAGTCAGGCCAATAACGCTTGTTCTGGAGGCGACGCAGAAGCAAAGCATTGTCGGTCTATTGCAATCGCATGTGAGAAGTATCTTAAAAAGAATGGTTACGAAGTGAAAGTAGCAAACTCGTCCCTGGACATTGCGGGGCGTATTGCGGACTCTAACGCATGGGGTGCAGATGTTCATATCCCGATTCACACCAACGCAGGTGGTGGAGACGGAACACTTGTGATGTGTTATACCGGATGTTCATCCAACGAGTACGTAAAAGGCGTATATAACGCAGTCGCAAGTGTCTCCCCGGGAAAAGACGATGGTATCAAAGTGAGAACAGACCTTGCGGAAATCACAGGAACAAAGGCTATGTGTGTCTACGTAGAGTGTGAGTTCCACGACACCAACGGTGCATGGATTGACAAAAACACGGATGCACTGGGAAAAGCGATTGCAAAGGGCATCTCCACAGCAGAAGGGAAGTTATTTTCTGATGCTACGGTTATCACAAAGCCGAGCGCCGCAACAGGTCTTTACAAGGTTCAGGTGGGAGCCTATTCTGAAAAAGAAAACGCCGAAGCCATGGTAAAAAGGGTTAAACCCAAGGGGTTCGATGCCTTTGCTTATCAGTCTGGTAACGTCTATAAGGTACAGGCAGGGGCTTTTAAAGACGAAAAGAACGCCGAAGCTTTAGCCAGTAAACTTGCAAAATCAGGATTCGACACTTACGTGTACAGGGATTGAGGTGAATCAGATGGAGAATGTGACAAGTGCTATTGAAAGGGTTGGATTCCCTATCGTAATGTGCTTAATCTTTGTGGTAGCCTTCAAGTATTTGTATGATACAATGAAGGCACAGAATGAAGCTCAGGCGGAACGTCATGCGGCTGAAGTTACGACATTGACAGAAGCGCTAAACAATAACACCCTTGTATTACAGAAGCTGTGTGATACATTGAATAACACAGCACAGTTAAACCTACCAGACTACACCACAGACGGAACAGGGGATTGATAAGATATGCCGAATTTGAATGTCAGCTTCCAATGGGCGGTAAACACTTGTAATAGTCCAAACATAGGATATTCACAAAAGTATCGGAGAGGTCAAACCGTAAATGGTATTACATATTATGATTGTTCTTCTTTCATTAGTACAGCACTGACACAGGGCGGTTTTTTCGATTCGAACCCTTGGTTTACGACATCAAACATGAGGACATATCTTCAAGAGGCAGGTTTCGTACAGTCAGACATTAACGGAGTTTGGGTTCCGGGGGATGTGATGTGGCGTTCGGGGCATACGGAAATGGTGTACTCGGCAGGAGCGACCCCCGGGACAGGGCGTACCATGGGTGCTCATACGGCGGAGGTACCGTTAGCGGAACAGGTATCAATAAATAACAACGATAGTTCAGCGTCAAGTTGGTCAGAGTTGTGGAGATATCCCGGCGGAGCAACCACTTTAACGTGGATATCGAATAACACCTATTTAGGTGAGGAAGACATGGCAAACAATGCCTATTGCTTCTATAGTTATATGTTTGCGTATGCCACCTTATCCGCTATTGCAGGTATGCTCGGAAACTTTCAGAGAGAGTCAACCATAAACCCCGGAGTATGGCAGAATCTGGACGAAGGCAACTATAGTCTGGGCTTTGGGCTTGCACAGTGGACACCAGCTACCAATATAACCGATTGGATGACAGCCCACGGGTTTGAAATTGGAGACGGGAACGGCCAATGTCAGTGGCTTGTGACAGAATCGGTCAATAGTGGTCAGTGGATTGCTACAAGTCAATATCCGCAATCATGGGATGAGTTCTTGGCATACACAGGCACACCGGAAGATGCCGCAAGCATTTTCCTTGCGAACTTTGAACGTGCAGGCGTAGAAGCAGAAGAGGAACGTAGGCAGAACGCTCGTTATTGGTTCAATTATTTGGAAGGCATGACACCTTATCCGCCGGGTCCGGGTATCACAACAAAGAAATTCAAGTGGTGGATGTACATGCCACTATATAAAAGGAGGTATTAAGATGACAGTTGCAGAAGCGTTATTAAAACTGGTTGACGCAGTTGACGTGAACGCATATGATGAAGAGTTGAACACACTCCGTGAAGCAATTGATGCGCAGTCAACGGACGACATGGATGCAATCAAAGCGGAACTTGAAGACGTGCGAGCAAAACTTACAGCGTCAGAAACCGCATATTCAGACCTTGAAGAAAAGTATAAAACAAGATTTAAGGAAATGATTGCGTCAGGAAACAACGATCTGAAAGAAGCAGAGAAAGAGGTCATCGACACGGCAAAAGAAGAATCCGGCAGGCCAATGACGTTTGCAGACCTTTCTCTCACGGCAGAAACAGAATAGGAGGTAAAAAACAATGGCAGAAGCAGGAAAACCAATGACAAATGAAAATGTTATCACAGCCGCTAGAAACTCCCTTGCTCTTGAGGTGCAGGCTCGTATCTCAGACCCAACACAGGAGGGCTTACAGGCAGTATATGACCAGATGACCCAGTACATGCCGGTGCGCAACGCTCTGGAACCGGCTCTCGTGTCCCAGATTGGAATGCAGACAGTGGACTCTGTTGTGTGGCGTTCCCCGTTCGGTCGAGTGAAGAAAGACCCGATGTACTACGGAACAACAGACGAGGAAATCTATGTAAACTTTGCAAAGAGTCAGCATTTTTCACCCAACAATGACTGGCAGGACGCATTTAAGACCTATCAGGGTTACATCATGGCAATGTTTCACACTATCAATTTCTCGGAGCAGTACCCCTTCACGATTTCATGGGACAACATGCGCATGGCGTTCCAGACAAAATACGGTATACGGGATATCATTCGGGCAAAGGTAGAGTCCGCAATCAGCGGTTATAACTGGGATGAATACAACGCAACAGTCGGACTTATCGGCACAGGTTACGATAAACAGATTCTTCCAGCGGTTACAGTATCCGCACCGACAGAGCAGACAACTGCAAACAATCTACTTGCGGCGGTTAAGGCTAAGGTGGGTGAGTTCGCCTTCCCACTCCCGCAGAACAATATTGCGGGAAGTACGGCGTCTTCTAAGCCGACTCAGCTGTTATGGATAACAACACCACAGACAGACAGCGCTCTGAGCGTGTATTCTCAGGCTTACGCATTCCAGAATGACAAAATTGCAATCCCGGTTGACACCGTTATTGTGGATGGTTTCACAAATGATGCAATTGTCGGTGTACTCTGTGATGTGAGATTCTTCCGTATTCGTGAGCAGTTCAAGAGGTTCACACATCAGGAAGTAGCGAACACACTGAACTGGAACCATTTCTATACGGTGGTAGAGCAGATTTCAGCTTCGCCTTTCTACCCGATTTGTGTGTTCACCAAGGACACAGTGGCAACAGAGACAACGGTTACAGCATCCGCTCAGACTTACACAGCGGGAGAAGAGGTTAAAATCGTAGCTTCTCTGACAGGTGGTACGGGCACATACCATATCGGACTGATTGACTACGAGATTAAATCCGGTGCGGTTGACGGAACGTATATTGTCCCTGGAACAAATATTCTGCATGTTGCGGAGGGTCAGACCGGAACAGTTGTGGTTACTGCAACAAGCCGCAACAACCCGACAGTCAAAGCAGATATTAACTTCACTGCCGGAGAATAAGGAGGGGTTTAAATGGACAACATGATTAATATGCCTAGTCAGACGAATGTTGTCGGTGAAGCCCCACAGTCTCAGGTACGCCTTTATTCGGGCGTACCTTGGGACGATAGTTATGAGCATGTAAGGCTGTATGCTTCGCAAAGTGCATTGCTAACCGCTTTGGAACAATGGAAGGTGAACACCATTAATCAGGTTGCGACAGTTAGAATAGGCAGTCTGGTTGTTAAGGTTCCGTTTGAAGAAATGTCAATGCTGGATGTGAATTATTTAGCATTCCAGAACACGGGAATATCATCAGAGTGGGTGTTCTGCTTTGTGACTGGAATTGAATGGCAATCAAGAAATTCTACGATTGTAAAATTCAAACAGGATATATTCCAGTGCAACATTTATAAGGCTACGTTGAAGCCGTGCTTTATCGAACGTTCCCACATTGCAAAGTCAGCGGACACTGTAGGCAACAACCTTGTAGAAGATAATCTTGACCCCGGCGAGTTAAGGTGCTACGGGCGACAAAATATGACTTTTGGTGATAGAGTTGTTTCTATGATGGTCACAGAATTGCCTGATGGTTCAGACCTGAAAAGTTCAGGCGAAGGAAACGTGCTTAATGCTTGTCAGATTAGTCACCACGGATACGGAGGAACCGTTACATGGGAAGAGTTCGCAGAAGATTTCTATGACAACTACATCAAGGCATATGTGGAACAGGGCAACATTGATGCTGTGCTAAACATATATATGTCATGTCAGTTGTGCCAAGATGGAGGAATTGACAATACAACTATAGACAGAAGCCAACTTTTCGGAGGTTACACACCGAAAAACAACAAACTATATCAGTACCCATATTGCTACATCCTTGCAACAAATAACAACGGTGCTGAGATGGTGTTAAAGTATGAGTTATCAGAAAACCCGAGTACGGGAATAAAAGTTGAAATATGGGGAGAGATGACACCCATGCCAACGGTACTTTTATATCCGGTAGGATATGACGGACTCACAGGCGGAAACTATTTGCATAGATTAGCTTACACCAACTTTGGACAGTGTTCATGGAAAAGTGACGTATACACGGCGTGGCTTGCTCAGAACAGAAACACCATTGCGTACAGTGCCGCAAGTGCGGCGGCTCAGCCGTTAAAGGCGGCGATAACCGGAGCGGCAACAGGCTCAATGTTCGGCCCGGCAGGTTCAGGAATCGGAGCAGTTGGTGGGGTTGTTTCTGGTGCATTGTCCACGTTTGACACCATGGCTAGCATGATGGCACAGGCAAAAGACCGTGCTATTATACCGCCGGAAGTTCATGGAACGGCTAACAGTCAAAATATCAATCAGGCATTCTTATTAGAATACTTTTCGTTATATAAGATGTCTTGCTCCTATGATATAGCCAAAAGCATCGATGACTACTGGACGGCGTTCGGGTATCCAATTAAGGAAATCCAGACACCAAACTTAAACGTACGGTCAACATGGAATTTCATTAAAACCGCGGGTTGCAATATTCAGGGTTCAATCGACCTTGACCAGAGGTCGGCATTAAGAGAAATATTTGACAGGGGCGTTACAATATGGCATACCGATGATATCGGCAACTATTCATTAGCAAATAACTAGGAGGTGAGAAAAGATGAAGCACCCATTAAGGTTATACGAAAATTTTAAATGCGTAGGTCAGGGTGATACCACATTATATTGGTATTACAAGCTGATGAACCTTGCAATTGTTAGGTACGAGTGGAAGAACTTGCCTCCTCAAATTGAACCAATGTTCATTGAGCAGTCACTTTTCTACAATTCTATTGGTGCCTTTGTTGTGGACGATGTAACCAAAATACCGGCATTTTTCAACGTCAATCTGACAGGTAACATTGACATTTACGATTTTCCGGAAGAGCGTCAGGCTTATGCATCCAATGGTTACTGGGAGATGTACGGAAAAGACAACTCTGTCATTGTTCGTGACAATCCTACTATGTTCCCGTTATGTTGGACAACAATGCTTTATGCTCAGAGGTTGAACAATCTTTGGAGGACAATCGACTTGAATGTATACTGTCAGAGAACTCCAACAGTTATCGCTTGCACCCAGGACACACGGCTTTCCTATGATATTCTTAGCAAGCAGTATGAGTCTTATGTGCCAGTTATCAAGGTAGCCGATACCCTGGACTTAGATAAGTTCAAGGCACTGAGTTTAGATGCTCCATATGTGGCAGACAAGTTACAAGACCAGATACGGTACACTCTTGCGCAGTATCTGACGGACTTAGGGTACAATAACAATGCACAGCAAAAGAAGGAGCGTCTTGTGAGTTCGGAAACGGAGGGTAACAATGGAGAGATTGAAGCATCAAGGAATGTTGGGCTGATTAGTCGCCAAAGATGCGCAGATCAGTGCAACAAATTGTTTGGTTGGAATCTTGAAGTTGTTTTCAGAAGTGACCTTCTGGATGAGTTTAACGAGACTATTCAGAATCAGGTGATGAATGGAGGTGTGGAGAATGTCGATGTACACAACGAAGGTACTTGATATTTTACGGAACTATGCATTGCCTGAAACAAACCAGACGTTTGATGAGCTGATTGATGCTACATATCAGGACTACTTCAATTTTGATTTCCCGTGGTATGCTGATGATGAAAACTCTAAAGTTGAGTTTGAAAAACTATATCTGCTACACTTCATTATGTATGAGATAGGTCAGGAGACTATTGAGTTGCACAGGTCAAGGGTGGCACAGAGGTTGCGGTTAATCATGCCGGAAATTCAGCAGATATGGGATTCTCTTAATGTTGATATGTCGTGGTTGCAGAATGTTGATATGACATACACTGGAGAAGGGAACGAAAATCAGCATGGGAATACAGAACGTAGTGTTGATTCTGTCATTGATGGAACAAGTCACGATGAAGGCACGAGTTCTTCAACTGCTAATAGTCAGACAATCGATTCTGATAATCCACAGGTTAATTTTTCAGGTACAGACTATGCGTCTCAAATGTCAAGAGGGCAGACGGAACAGAGTGTAAACAACGAAAACGATGGCACCACTAAGACAACTGAGACCAGAAGTGAAGGTGAAGAAAGCACTAGCGCTTCTCAAAGAAGTGAGACTAGAACGGAGAAAGGGAACCGGGGGATGTCTAGGGGTGATATTGTTAAACAGATGAGAGACGCAGTGTATAACGTTAATCAGGAGATTATTAATCAGTGTGAAGATTTATTCATGCTTATATACTAGGAGGTGTATTATGAATCGATACGATTTACCACTACTTTTCAAGAAAATAAATTCATTCTGTGCCGTGAACAATATTTCTGTGCAGAGTGTTTATGACACGTGTCATGGGATGACGTTACAGGAACTTGTGTATTACTTGCTAGGTGTAATACGAAATACACTTGAAACATTAAAAGACATACCACAGGACTTTGAGGATTTAAAAGATTTTGTTGAAAATTACTTCAACAATCTGGATGTCCAGAAAGAAATCAACAACAAATTAGACCAAATGTTTGAAGAGGGGTTATTTGACGATATTATAAATGGTCATTTAACCTCTGGCTATATTAATGTTGTTAGCGCAGGTGCAAAAAACGATGGTTCCACGCCTACGGGTGCAATACTTAATGGTATCTTCAATGCACACCCAAATGCAACGTTCTATTTTCCACCCGGAACCTATGTAATTGAAACACCACTTGAGTTATACAATGATAATATTTGGGCATTGCTTTTTGACGGTGCAACGTTAAAAGCTAGTACAAATATTTCAAGTGTGATTCACGTGTCTACAAAAACAAGCACCAACGAAGCACACCCACCAAAAATTTACGGAACAGGAACCGTTGACATGAATAATGTTGCCAGTATCGGTATCATGGTTGAAAATCAGAGTAGGTATCTTAAAATTTATGATATCAATATTGAAAACATAGGAAACGGGATAGGCATTCAGTTAGGTGGTGGTGATGGTGCTAGTATGTCCACTATCCTTGAAAACATTTGTGTAAGAGGTAGTGCTAGTTCAAACCTTAATTCAATCGGGGTTTTAGTTTATGGTTATGATGTGTACTTTGTCAACGTAAACATTATAAGATGCTTCGGGGGCATTAGATTAATGTCAGGCGGAAATATGCTTTCAAATGTTCACATATGGTCAGATTTAGACGTATCAAATGCTAATTGGAGTTCTTCATATGGCATCTATAACAGTTTTATTGACAATATGTTTAATAATATATATTTGGACAATGTGGGGGTGGGTATTTGGTGTATACAGCCCACTATCTGCACAAATATATATTATTATCTGCCGATAGCTGGGACAGGTGCAAATGTTGGTGTTGTTTTCAGGACGAGTCAAAACAACGTTGTGAAATGTAACGGGTTATATGTGGTGAAGAAATCTGGGTTTACAATTAATCCAATTTTAATTGCGAACAGAACACAGGAATATCTGGTAGGCTCGACATGCAGTTTTATATTACAAACCAATATTAATAGTGTTGATGGATTTACCGCTATAAATGAAGCCTTTAACATTAAAAACAATAAATTTGCAAAAACCCTGGCTAAATACAACCAAGCATCTGTGAATGATGACAATATGTATCTGGTAGGTTACTTATCTAAAACTACAGGTGTTGGACACTTGAAATTAACATACGGTGGTGCTTTTTCATATGATATTCTTATTGACTCAGAACGGGTGAATGACTTAACGTCAAGTAATTTGAAAGCTACACTGGTGGCGGGGGCTTCTTCAAGCGGAAAAGAAAAACTTCATATTGGTAGTGCCGTAGACATGGGAGAGTTAACATGCTATCCTGTTTACATGGAATTTGCTAATGGTTTTGAAGGTATTTTAGGTGTGGATTTTGATAGCGTCGGTGAACTGAACTTTTATCTAAATGCTCATCTTAACATATCAGAATGCGCATATAACGAACCTATCTCAAGTATTGTTTCTATTGAGCTATAAGGAATAATGTAAAATCAGAAGTCTGTAAATTTAACTTGCAGGCTTCTGATTTATTTTTTAATGGGAAATTACGTCTCGTCATCGGGGC
>ERZ1090879.1142-NODE-1143-length-14921-cov-5.121149_pt1 | contig 14921 bp, 13 predicted proteins | sample MGYA00478472_ERZ1090879 | MGnify/ENA primary metagenome ERZ1090879 (study PRJEB33644, sample SAMEA5815723) | chicken gut metagenome | biome: Chicken; feature: Gastrointestinal Tract; material: Caecum | place: Ireland | collected 2019-01-01 | study: A study of...
GCTCATATGCGGTCAGCGGGGTATCTCCAGCGCAGAATCCGCGCTCTTTGCTTAGACGTATCCGAAGTGTCTTGCTCCCTTTGCGGGAAACCTGTCGAGGTGCATTTTTCCGAGCAGACGCGAGAAAATCTTTGCTGCAACAAAGCGCACGGAAAATTCTCCGTGCGCGCGATGACTCTGGCGGTGTATCAGAATGGTTTTGCGTTATAGGTTTCGAGGAAGCGATTGATGCGGGGAAAGTCGGATGGTGTGACGATGGAGAGGACTTTTTCGCCGAAAACGCCGTTTTCGGTGACGATGACGGCGACGAGGTCTTTGCGGTTTTCAAAGGCGACGAACACGTCAAACACGGTCGTATCCTGGCTGAGGATGCAATACTTTTCCATGTCGGAAGAATGGACGATGGCGCGGCATTCGGTTTGGGTGAAAAAGGCGTGCAGGTCAGAGTTTTCGAGGATACGGCGTTCGATCTCGGCATAGAGGCCGTAGCAGTTGATGACGCCGATCATGGTGCCGTGGTCATAGACGATGAGGGTCTTCTGTTTGTTTTCGCGGAAGGCCTCCACGGCGGAGAGGACGGGTTTATCGGCAAAGACAGACGCGATTTTTTTGACTTTAATGGCGTCGATGAGGCGGGGCGGACAGCATAGGAGCGCCTCGATGTACTCCATGTTCTGTACGACGTCGTCGCAAGGGACGGCGATGACGGTCTCATCGGCGGAGCCGGAGGTGCGGTGTACGATGGCGTTGCGCAGTTTTCCGTAATCGATGAGTTCGGCGGCATAGCGGCGTACGGTGATGTCCTGATCGCTGCATTTTTTGACGAGGTCGGTGAAGTTCATGGCAGCTTTGGCTCCGTGCAGGAGTTTGAGCTGCGATTCGATGCGATTATAGCTCTGCAGAAAGCGGGACGCGTTGGAAATGTCCATAACAACCTCCGAGGCAATTATAACACAGGCAGGAGGGGTTTGCAAGGGGGGATTGCGTTTTCGTGATATTTTTCGACGCGGGTCGACAGGAAGTTGCACGTTCCGCGCGGCTCGCTGATTTAGAATTACAAGGAAACGCGGGGGCGCCATGGTCGTCTATTGGGAGTATGCTTTTTTGGAAAATATGCTGCTTGACGGGCTGTTGCTCTTTCTTGCGCTTCGGTGTGTGCGGATGCGGGTCGGTGTCGTGCGATTGCTGCTTGCGTCGGCGAGCGGAGGCGGATTTGCGGTCGTCTATCCGCTGTTGGGTCTGCCCGAATGGGCGGCATATCTTGTCAAGGGACTGTTCGGGGGCGTCATGGTCGTGATTGCCGGGAGCGGCAAACGGGTGATTCGCTACTGCGCGGCGTGCGGGGCGTTTTTTTGCTGGACGTTTCTTTTTGGCGGCGCGCTGACGGCGATCTACTCGTTTTTCTCCGTTGAAACCGTTGACGGGACAGGGTTTTACCTGGAAAGAGCGCCTGTCGCCCTGATATTTTCGGGAGCGGTGACGTTGTTGGTTGCGGGGATTTTTTTGATCCGAGCGCTATGGCGGACGCAATTCATTCGGCGAAACACGATCCCGTGTACGCTGACGGCGGGCGGCAGGACGGTGCATTGGACGGGGTTTGCGGACAGCGGAAACGGGCTTATGTTCCGCGGGAGGCCTGTCGGGGTGATTTCGGCCGCGGGGGTATTTGCCTTATTCGGGGAACATCCGAAGGCGGTTGGGCGCATACAAATCACGACCGTAAAGGGAAGCGGGACGGCGCCCGTCTTTTGTTGTGACGGAATGCAGGTGGGGAAGCTACATTTTTCGCGGGTATATCTGACGATCGGCGAAGTGGGGAATGCCTTTCAGATCCTGTTGCATAGTTCGATGACGGAGGGAAATCATGAAGATACTCGGAGTACTCAGGGAGTGGCTGGAGAAGCTTGGGACGGGGAATGTCGTACACTATCTTTGCGGGAGCGAAGCGCTTCCGCTTCCGTTGACGGCGGAGGAAGAGGCGGAGCTGTTGCAGGAGTTGGAGGCGGGGAAGGAAGCGGAGACGGTCAAGGCAAAGCTCATCGAGCATAACCTGCGGCTGGTGGTGTACATATCGCGGAAGTTTGAGAATACGGGGGTAGACGCAGACGATCTGATCTCCATCGGGACGATCGGGCTGATCAAGGCGATCAATTCCTTCCGAACGGACAAGAACATAAAACTTGCGACGTATGCGTCGCGCTGTATCGAGAACGAAATTCTCATGTATCTGCGGCGGACGGTGCGGCGGAAGAGCGAGGTCTCCTTTGACGAGCCGCTGAACACGGATTTTGAAGGCAACGAGCTGTTGCTTTCGGACATTTTAGGGACGGACAGCGAGACGGTCTATGGCGGGATCGAGGCGAACGTCGAGAAGGAGCTGTTGAAGGAGGCATTGAAAAAGCTCCCGGAGCGGGAGCGGCGGATCATGTATATGCGGTTCGGGCTTGGGGGAAAGGAGGAGATGACGCAAAAAGACGTCGCCGACGAGCTTGGGATTTCGCAGAGCTACATTTCGCGGCTGGAGAAGAAGATTATTGAGCGCTTGAAGCGGGAAATTTCCAAATTGGTATGAGGGAGAAATGTCCTGCAAGCGCCGCATGAGAAAGACGTGAGGCGCCGAAAAACACAAAAAATTTTTATGATTGCGTAAAAACGCAAAAAGGCACGCCGAAGGGTGGCGTACCTTTTTTGCGTTTTATGTATCGGAGAGGAGTCGGAGCAGGGCCTGTCGTTTTTCTTTTGGCAGTTTTCGGAAGCATTCGAGAAGGCGGCGTTCGTCCTCCGTGACGATTTCCGTTGCTTCGTCCTCCTGGAAAAATTGCGCAAGGGTGATGCCGAACGCGTGGCAATGGCAATCCAGGATATCCAGTTTTGGCGGTGTATTGCGTTCGTAAATGGAAGCGAGCGTCGATTGCGGGATCATGGCCTCCATGGCAAGTCGATAATCCGTCCATCCGCGATCATTTTTTAGTTGTTTGATTCGCTCGATTACGTTCATATTTTTTAATTATAATACGGAAATGCGCATGAAATATATCGTAGATGGGTTGACAAGATATCGTCTTTACGATATAATGTTTTCAGTTAAAAGCACTTTATTGAATTTGCTATAATTTTTGTACGCTTTTTGGTACGAATTGGCCTTGTTTTGAAAAAAATCAGGCTTTCTCATAGAGTATTTTCAAAAATTTACGATAAGCAGTTATAGGATTTCCATGCGTTTAAGGACAGATTGAGGGTATAGTCATGCAATTAAAGGAAGCGGCACAGGAAAAAGACGAGACGAAGGCGAAGGTGGGCAAGCGGACGGGTGACGTGATAGCGCTTGTTGTGATGATTGTACTGACGGTGTTATTGCTTCCGATTTTTGTGATCAATCTGACGCTGATCATCAAGGGGAGTATGCGGCCGGATGTTCCGCCGGACGTATTCGGAGTTGCGCCGTTGGCGGTGACGTCTGGTTCGATGGATGGCGACGCAGAGGGCAGTTTCCCGCAGGGGAGTCTGATTTTTGTGCGGATTCTTGACGACGGCGAAAAGCAGGAATTAAAGGAAGGCGACGTCGTGACGTTTCATTCGGAGGACAACGTCTATGTGACGCACAGGATCATCGACGTGATGCGGAACGAAGCGGGCGCGATCGAGTCGGTCGTGACGAAGGGCGACGCCAATGCGGCCTCGGACGGAGCCATTCCCGTTGGAAACATTGTGGGGATCTGTACGGGCAGCATTGCGGGACTGGGCGAATTTTCGCTGTTCTTGCAGACGCCTGTCGGGATCATCGTGTTTATCGGAATCCCCGTACTGTTGTTCATCGTGTACGACGTGACGCGGATCGCGCTGTATAACCGCCGCGTGAAGGCGGAGCAGGGAAGCGCGGCGCAGGGAGACGAACTGGAGAGCGCGCGCAGCGAACTACGTTCGCAGGAAGAGGAACTCAACCGACTGCGTGCGCAGTTGGAGAAATACAATCAGGCGGAAACGCAGACGGCGCAGGCCGAAGGAAACGGAGCAGACGCCGACGGACAGCCGTCGGAAGCCGCGCCCGACGCGGGAGCGCATGAGGCGGCCGCGGCCGATGCCGCAGAGTCGTCCGAGCAAAGCGCAAAAGCCGCCGAAAAAGAGGAGAAAAAATAAGTTTGGTAAAAATGGTAGCATTCCACACATGATACCGTTTTACATAAAATTATTGAGTTGAGGAGTAGGAAAACGATGACAAAGAAAAAGAGTATCTTTTCCAAGCTGTTTGTTGCGCTTGTCGCGCTGACGCTGATCAGCTGCTGCTTCCTCGGAAGCACGTTCGCGCGCTACACGTCGAGCGGCACGGGCAAGGCAAATGCTGACGTTGCAAACTGGCAGATCAGCATTACGGGTGCCGGGGTCGGGACTCAAAGTGTAACGATTTCCGGTCTTAAGCCTCTTGCAGATGCTTATAAGGGTGAGGCGAGATCGAATACGATGGAGGCTGTCAATGTCGCAGCCATTACGAACGCGGGCGAAGTCGATGCAACCGTGACGTTTACGCTTGGCAATATGGTCGTGTACGGATTGGAGTCTGACGGCGTAACAGCTTCGGAAACGCCTGTTGCCGCATGGGGAAATTATTCTGAATCGGCGGTAAAAGATCTGTTCAAGGTGAAACTGTACTACACCACGGATGCAACATTTGCCGAAGATAATGCGATCACTTCCGGAACGTCGATTGGCACTGCGCTTCAGCGTGGAACGACGTACTATATTTGGGTGCAGGTCACCTGGAATACGGATGATAGCAATTCTGCAACGGACGATGGAAGAGCTGCAGATGCATTGGATACCTGGGTCGGACAGAACGTCGGCGCGCTGGGCTGGAATCTCACCTATACGGCAGTTCAGGCAGCCTGAAGATTTCCGAGCGATTATCGGTTCCAAAGGGGCGATGGCCCGAATGAGACAAGGCCGTGCCGCGCAGGTGTGGTAGCGACGGCAGGGCGAAGGGAAGGGCGCGGAGCGTCTTTCCGAGCGTCCGCTGTGTACGCATCGGCAAGCGCATATGCGAAGGGCATATGCGCGATGCGTACACAGATTGCGGGCGAAAAAAGACAAGGTGGGACCGCGGCGAAGGCTGCGGGAAGAGGGAGCGTCTATGGATAATAAGGAGAATTCTGCCTCCTTTCGGGGAGGAGAGCGGGATGCGCCTCACAAGGAAGGGGCTCCCGCGGTGCAGGCAGAAGAGGGGATGAAGAATTCGGGAACTTCGGGAAACGGTGCGTCCAAGACGCCTGTTCCGGGGAGTGTCTCGTCTGTCCGATTGCCCAAGAGGGGCAGACTTCTGGACGGAAGCGGAAGTCGGATCGGAAAGATCCGCAAGAGTATCTGGTACGACGGGAGCGGCAAAGAAGAGGGTGTATTCCGCAAAGAGAACGAATCGGTGTATTTCTATGCGGGAAACGAGCGCAAGGGATACGTTGACCGAAACAACAACGTATTTTATACGGAAGGGGACACCTATGTCGCGACAATCCGTCGTTTTTCGTGGCTTCCGATCTTATTGATCATCATACTTCTTTTGATAGCGACGTTGCTGTCGGTCGTGTTGGGCGCCTATTATTTTCGGCGTTCGGACGACTATGCACCGGTGCTGTTTATCGCCGACGAAGACGGAACGGAGTGGAGCGAGGAGCGCAATCTCCCCGTTTTCGAGAACGAGCGTTTCGGCGATTCCGTGATCGCACCGGGCATGAGCGGAACCTACCGCTTTATGCTGCGCAACGAGAATGAAGATAGTTTGGATTTTTCTCTGCTGTTCTCGGAGACGAATGCCTACGAGATCGGCCTTTGTTACAAACTCAAGCGCGACGGCGTCTACCTCGCGGGGGCCGAGGACGCGTATGTGTCCGTTTCGGAATTGGGCAGATCGGACATGACGATCGAGCCCGAGTCCGCCTCGCTGTTTGAATTGGAGTGGTACTGGGCGCACAACGACCCGATCGACACGGCGGCGGGCGAGAACGACGCGGACTATACGCTCTATATCCGTTTTGACGCCTCGGTGATTTTGTAGTTTCTTAAAATTCGTTCGTCCCCGATCGGATTTCGGGTCGGACGATATTTCGGGACAATATTTTTGTAAATCGGTAATCGGGAAACATGCGCGTTGTCTTTGTGGTAAGGTGGATTATACGGGTCATACTTGTTCTGATCGTCGGCATTCTTGCCTTTTACAACCTTACCATGCTCTTTGAACGCTATATTCTCAAAGAGGAGACACCCACATTTTTCGGACTGTCGTTTGCGGTCGTTGCCACGGGAAGCATGGAGCCCGAGATCGGCATTCATGATGTGATCGTGACGGCCGCGCAGGATTCCTACGGGGTCAATGACATTGTAACCTATTACGATTCCGCGCAGGGCATCAGCGTGACGCATCGGATCGTCCGTGAAGAGGACGGCGTCTTCTACACGAAGGGCGATGCCAACAACGCGGAGGATCCCTCGCCCGTGCAAGTCGGGCAGATCGTCGGGAAAGTCGTCTCCGTCTGGAAGAATGCGGGCGCGGCTGTGCAGTTTTTGCAAAGTCCGATGGGACTTTTTGCGGTTCTGGCGGCAGGCATTGTCATTTGGCTTGTCGTAGATCTCAGTGCGGGCGCATGGAAAAAAGAGCGCGCCGCGAAAAATGAGACCCAGGAAGAAGAAAAGAAAGAGAGTCAAGATGATTAAGAGAAAAAAATTTCCCATCCTCTCATACCTCTGCTATCTTCTCGTCGTGAGCGTCCTGTTCACAGGCGTTACTTTTTCGCGCTATACTTCTGCGGTGAGCGGAGATCTTTCGATCGGCGTTTCACCGTTCATCGCCTCGTACACGATCGAAGACATCTCGTCCAATACCTACACCAATGCGAATTTCTGGATCAATGCGACGGGACATCAGCAGGGAACGGCGCGTTCCGTCCGTTTTTCCTTCCGCAACTATGCCACGCGGGAGGACGGCAGCGTCCTGCGCGTCAGCGACGTCCCGCTGACCGCACATCTGCGCGTGGAAATTCCCGCCGAGTTCGCCGATCGGCTTGTGCTGCAAGTCGCGTCGGACGACGGCGAGAGCGCCGTCATGCCGCAGATTGTCCTCGGCAATCTCATCTATCAGGTGAGCGACGCGCCGCAGACGCACTACATGGACGGCGTGCCGGAAGATTACTACGATTATATCACATCTGCGCAAAATGGGGAACAAGTCTTTGCGACCAGCGACTATTTTGCAAGGCGGACGGGAGATCTTGCCTTAAATACCGCCTATTTCCGCGATTATTCCTCGCGTGAGGGCGCAGACGACTGCACGTTGTCGTTGAGCGGCCTCGGGTTTACGCAGGACGGAATCGGTTCGGTCGTGGCGGAAGGCCCCTTCGGAAGGATCACCGTACAGGCGGAAGAGCGCCTTGTTCAATATTCGGTCGGATTCCAGCGGGAGACGCTGACGGGGGACATTCTTCCGCAGCTCTATCTCGACCTGGAAAGAGCCGAACGCGTCTATACCATTGACATCGAATTGAACGATTTGCTTTCCTTTGACGGCGGAACCGCACAGGAACGGCAATGCGTACTATACCTTTCCCTTGCGGAGCGCATTGCGGCGAGCGATTATGACATGCCTTGGGAACAGGAGGCGACCGACACGACCGAGGCCTATTCGCTCGACGAGTTGCTGGAAGTGCCGACGGGCAATTCGTTAAAGACCTTTAACGGCGATGCCCGTGTGACGGGGTATCATTTCGACTTCTATACGAATACGTCCACTTTGGCGACGTATGCTTTTGAGCCGACGGGCAATCAGACGCAGATCCGCGTACATAAGCGGTTCGTGCCAAACGAACAGGGCGGCTTTACGGAGCAGGTGAGCTTTTCTCACGTTGCGCCCGTCAGCGAATCGGCATTTTACTATGTGCATCCGATTTCGGAGTTTTACAATGCAAACGGCGAACAGGTGACCGACCTGACCCTCATGGAGCATTTCCAGGAGGTATACGGACTTTGTTCCAATTTTGTGGAGAATAACCGTTCGGACTATTACATTTCGCTGGACAATATTCCCGACAATCCGTTTTATTCGAGTTATGACGCGCAGATTGCGGGCGGAGCGGAGACCAATGTCATTCTCTCTTCGCTGAGCAAGACCTATTTCACGACCATGGTGGGGGTCTTTACGCAGGTGGCCGGCGCGAATGCAGGAGGTAATTCATGAGCAGCAAGCGAAACCTGTTTCTCGGAATCATTTTGTCGCTTGTCATCGTCACGCTGATGACATTTTCCCTGACGTTTGCGCGCTATTCGGGTGACGGAAAGCAGGAAGGGACTTTTTCGGGCGAGATGGATTATATCGTTTCCAATCAGATCCTCATCGGGTCGGTCGACGAATTCCTCACCGCAATCGAAAACGGCTATACCAATATTAAAATTGACGACGATGTCGACAATCCGCTTGTCATAACGGGCGGAATTTCTGACGTGAACTCCGATCTGACGATCGATCTCAACGGGCATGAATTACAGCGAAACAACCGCGATCCGCTTCTCAATGTGACGGAAGGCGTGCGTCTGACGATCATCGACACCAAGGGTGGCGGTTCGTTTTACAATCCTGTCGGGAGTGTTCTGCGGATTTCGGGCGGAACGCTCACCGTGGCAGACGGCATTTTTGAGAGCGGCCCGCGCGACGGATTCGGCGGTGTAAATGACGCGAACGGATATCGCTATGATCGGGAATATGCCGCATTGCAGAACGGAGTCTATACGACGGCTGCCGGCGCGAGCATGACTTCTGGCGAGAGCTATGAAGTAACATACTACGAGAACAATTTCTCTGTACAGGAACAAACCTACATACAGTCGATCGGTACGGCGCCCGTCATTCTTCCCGATGTCAGTCAGGAAGAGGGAGAGAATGGGGTGCTGCATTACCATGTCAACGGAAATATGTTTTTCCCTGCCGGAGCGAGCAGTCCGCTCGATCAGGAAGGGGATTTATACTTATACTATACGGTAGAAGGGGACAACATAGATAATACGAACATGGCGGCCACCGACCGCAGTGCGGATTTTTACTATACGTATTATGCGACACGAAAACAAGAAACGAACGGCATATCCTATGATTATGTCGGGCGGGAAAAGCAGGAAAATTTGTCAGAGGAACAGTACCTTGTCACGGTCTATGGCTATCGGAATGTAAAGGAAAGCGCGGCCTCCCTTGCGGGCACGGTACCTGATTTTTCCGCAATTCAGATGTACAGCGGGAACCTGTATGTACGCGGCGGCCGATACACGTCCTATTTCGGAGAAGACAGCACCTATTGCGTCCGTGCGACGGGCGGCTATATGGCAGTGGAAAACGGCCGTTTCGAAGCCGTCGGGCAGAGCGTCTGTGTCGGAATCGAATATGGCCAGGAAACGGATATCGATCAGGAATATCTTCGTGTTTCGGAGGGGAATTTCTATTCAGAGATCGGAGATACCATTCAGGTATCTGGCGGCAGGATGATTGTCAACAGCGGAACGTTTACCAAAGATGCCTCCTCTTCGGATTTATCCGACTTGACGGGAGTGAACGCGATCGGCGCGAACAATTCCGCGATCCATGTCAGCGGCGGTGAGCTGCGGATGGGCGGCGTGCAGCAGGCGGACGGAAAGGTAAAAGAGATTCAGTTTACTTTGACCGGGTCCAACATCAACGGCGTGGAGATGGAAGAAAACGATTCCTTCCGCATTCGTTCCTATGCGTCTCTCTCGAATCTCAAGTTCTCGATCAATACAGAAAAACGTGGACAATATACTTACGGAATCCTGACAAACGGCGGCGAACTCATATGTTCCGATACCGTTATCGATCTCTACGGGACGTATTCCGCGGGTCTCTTATCCAACGGCGGAAATACAACCATTCAGAATGGGTTCACCTGTAATGTTGTCTGTACAAACGGCAACACAGATACTACTTCCGTTCTTTCCAGCACGGCGATCAGTACGGAGGGCGGCAGTATTACGTTCGACGATTCAAGTTCGGCAATCATTACAACGGACGGGCTCGGGATCACGTCGCGTGCAAGTTCTGAGGTAAATTCCGTCATTTTTATCAACGGCGACATGAGTTTAACTTCTTCGCACGGAACCGCAATTTACATGAGCGGCGGAGTTCTGGCGATCAATGCGCAGTTGTCGAATGGGGAGTATGTCGCCCGTCCTGAGACAGCTTTGGAAAAGACGGTCAACATTAAGAGCGCGATCCTGAATAATCCATGGGTATCGCCGCCGGGAGAGGTGATCACTCTTGACGAAATATACAACGGCATCTATGTTGAAGGCGGATCTTTGTATTCCTATGGAACGCTGAATGTGGATCATACGGGGGTTCCAAACGAGACACCCTCCAATTCTAATTTCAATTTGCACGAGACATATCAGATCAAGAGTTATGCCATTCGTGTTACCTCCGCGACCACAAATGTGTATGATTCCAATGTCACCATCTATCGCGGCGAAATAACCAATTCATCCGGCGGAGGACTCTTTGTCGGCGGAACTGGCAGTACGACGGAGAACACCATAGTCAACCTCGGACAGGCTGGGGTTGTGGGACAGCCGGTCATCCGTATTACAGGGGATGGCGTTTATGGGTTTCAGAACAACGGATCTGGGTATGCCGGAAACTGGCAATACAGGCTTCCGCGTACAGGAGGAAATGCGGTAGAGGTAAATGGCGGCAGTCTCAATATTGCCAACGGGTTTTATGAGGCTATAAATCTCGGAAACGGTATTGTTGTCAGGAGTGGAAAGGCGGAAATAGATGGCGGTACATTCTATGGCAACGATAATTATACATCAAGCGGGGGCAGTGTCGCTGGCCCCGGAGCTTCATATGCTCTAAAAGTATACGGCGGGACGGCGGTGATCAATGGCGGGGATTTTGGTCAGAACTCATCCGGGACAATCTCTCAGGGCAGCGGAGTTTTCATTATGGGAACAAGTGAAATCAATCGAGGGACGGCGGAGATTCACGGCGGAACGTTCAAGGTCGCGGGACAAGCCGGGTTTAGTGTTTTCCAGTATGCAGATGTCACATTTAGAGAGAAGGGAAAGACGGAACAAATACACGTTGAAGGCGGCGCTGCGGCAATAGCGGTTGAGAGTCAACATAATACCTCAACAAAGATAACGATTTATAGCGGACACTTTTATGCTTCACATGCAAATAACAGCGATAATACAGATGGCATTTGGTACGGAAACGGGAATGTGATATTAACAATTTATGAGGGTACGTTTGAGAGCGAAAATATCCGTTCTGGTCTGTATTTGGATGCCAACCCCGGTGGGAACATAAAAATTTATAAGGGGACTTTCATAGGGGCAGTAAATCATACAGTAGGAAGTGCTTGGAATCAGAAGCGTTACTGTGCAAATGGAATAAGTGGCTCATATAATGCGAGGTATTCAGATATAATTCATGAAAGCAGTAGTGTTGCAGGATATTATGATAAAAATGAAAACAATTCATATGATATAATTGATAGGACAGAATTTATCAATACTTTACAGGATGATCGTCTTATAAACAATTATGATGTATCATATTATAAAGTAATTGTTTCATAATAGTTTAACCCCGTAATTGCATGATAGAAGTTTTTGTCTTAAAAGTCATACTGGAGTATTTTTAATTGCAGGATAATACCCCATAAAAGGAATATTATTATTTGCGAATGCGCATACTTTGCCTACGATACATACGCGGATTTCCGCGCAAGGAGGTGGTATGCTGCAAAAAGTCAACATCTGCGGAGTGGACACGACAGGACTTCCGAAGCTCACGCACAAGGAAAACGAAGAGCTCATGTGCAGGCTGAAAGCAGGAGATAAACGCGCGCGGGACAGGTTTATTGTCGGAAATATGCGTCTTGTTCTTTCTCTTGTGAAGCGCTTTTGGGCAAAGAATGCCAATGCGGACGACGTGTTTCAAGCAGGTTGCGTGGGGCTGATTAAGGCGATTGACGGGTTTGACCTTTCATTTCATGTCAAGTTTTCCACCTATGCGGTTCCGATGATTTTAGGGGAAATCAAGCGATATCTGCGGGGCGGAAATTCTTTGCGGGTATCGCGTTCCATTCGCGATGCGGCGTATCGGATTCTGAAGGTGCGGGAAAGTCTGGAAGAACACGATGAGGAGGCGACGATCGAGCGCATAGCAGAGGTCATGCAGGTACAGCAACGGGAAGTGGCGTATGCCCTTGATGCGATTTCCGATCCGGTATCCCTGTATGAACCCGTCTACAATAAGTCAGGAGACACATTGCAATTGCTTGATCAGTTGTTTGACGAGACACAGGGCGAGGAGATCTGGGCGGAGCGAGTTGCGCTTAAGGATGCGATCTCGCGTTTGGCGGAGCGCGAGCGAAAAATTCTGACGCTTCGATACTACGAGGGCAAGACGCAGACGGAGATCTCTGCGGAAGTCGGGATTTCGCAGGCGCAGGTCTCGCGGTTGGAGAAGAATGCGATCGGCGCCTTGCGAAAGGAAATCAACTAAAACAGAACAGAAAAAGCGGCAGTCCGTGTTTTCGGACCGCCGCTTTTGTATTTCAAAATTGTCTTGTGCGATATGCCATTTGTCTGACGTTATTGCAAAATTTGCATAAAACGGCATGAACAAGTTTCAAGGGCGAGCGTCATAGCAGGCTGATGCAACGAGGATGGCAAGGTAAATGAGGGTGAATGAATTTCGGCGCGACTTCGATGCAGGGCATGCGGAACAGCATGGACTTATTCGGCGGGAAAAGGTGCACGACTTTTCAGAAATTTTTTTCTGCGCGGAAGATAGATTGCGGTGTAGATGAGGAGCAAAAGAGCTACGGCCGCGAGAATGGAAACGAGAGAAATGGAATTGCTTTGTGTGGTTACGGATTCATAGAGCGGCGGATCTGTATGCAGGACAAACTCAAAAGTCGATATGTCGTCTGGGGAGGCTTGTATGAGCGGAACGCATTCCAGTTCATTGATTCCGCCCTGAAACGCGCGATTGAGGACGAGGGTTGAGAAAATTTCGCCGTTTCCCAATCGAATTGTAACAACCTCGACTTCCACATAGGCGCCGCCGTCGACATGGACGATATGATAGGACGTCTCATATTCGGAGGGGAAATTTACAAAATAATAGCTTGCCTTTCCGATCAGAATTTCGCGCGGACGCATCGACTCCGTGATTGCGGCGTTGAGCTGCGCCTCGTCGAGCGTCGTCTCGAGTGCGGTGGTTTCGTAGAGTGTATTTGGGTGATCGGTAAAGAGTTCGGCATTCTCTTCGGACAGGGATTGTCGGAGAGCAAAATAGCTGTTTGCATAATCGGTTGAGATCGGGACGGAAACTTCCGCGTTTTTTGCAAAAATGGTAAGACCGACGAGAATTGCCGCCGTACCCACCACGGCGAGGACAGAATAGGGAATTCCGCCGTTTTTTAACGTCCAGAAGAATTTCTCCCGATCGGTGCGGTAGGATTTCTTGGCCGTTTTGACGATAAAGGAAATAAGGCGAGCCAATCCCGCGCCGCACGCTCCGCCGAGTACACCGAAGCCGAAAGCGTACGCAAGGCGAAGTCCGCTGTGAACGGGGACGGTGACGTGAGGAACGATAAATCCGAAGGCGGCCGCTGCAAGCACGAGCGTCAACGTCTGTCTGCGGGAAAGGAAGCGGACAAAGGTGTCGATGGCCTCGCTTTCAAATTCATTTTGCGCCAGTTGAAAGCGAAGATAGTGATTTTGTATCAGACATAGGAACAGGCCTCCGACGATAAAGAGCAATCCCACAAAAAATCCGATCAGACTTTCAAATGCCGCACAGCCGATGAGCAAAGCGGCGATCATGGCAACAATATATAAGCCGATACAGATCCAGCTGATGATGGTAACATTATTGCGGTATGCGGCGAGAATGTGCGAAAGGGATTTTTCACGCTTTTCTTCGCTCTTTTCCACGCGTTCGGAGGATGGAATGCGTTCTCCGCGCAACAGTTCGTCGCATGATACTTCAAAAAGCTCGGCGATTGCGGGCAGCATGGAGATATCGGGGCAAGATGCGCCTGTCTCCCAACTGGAAATTGTCTTGTTGGAGACGCCGAGATGATCGGCGACTTCCTGCTGGGTAAGGCCTTTGGATTTTCGTAAAATGGCGAGAAAGTCGCCGATACTGGTTTTCATGTCAGACTCCTTTGCGTATCTGCATCAATTCTATCATGAGCAGACTGGATTTGCAAGAAAGAGGGGGCCAAAACCTATCTGAGAGGCTTGGAATTTGTATGAAAGCCTTGGAATCGTCACACATTGTGTGTGCTTTGCATATAATGAAACTATGGAGACGAGTTACTGCGAACTGCACCGCAAAGAAGTGGTAAATCTAACGGACGGAAAACGGCTCGGGCGCGTGAGCGACGTCGTATTCACCTACCCCGAAGGAAGGGTACAGGGGATCGTCGCGCCCGGCGGAAAGGGATTTCGCTGGGGCAGGGCAGAGCAGTTTATTGATCTGAAGTGCATCAAAAAGATCGGTGTCGACGTCATTTTAGTCGATGTACGCTCCGCGCCAAAGCCGGAGAAACGGGGTGGGCGATGGGGCGCTCATGAATCCTGCCAGACGTCGGAACGTCGCGATTACGGCGAATATGAATAATTATATTTCATTTTACATAGTATTATGTCTGAAATAATACAATGAAAAAGGCAAGATAAATCGCTTCTGTTTCAAGAAAAAAGGCCCGTTCCGCATGAGAACGGGCCTTTTTTCGTACAATCAGCGTTTGTCGTAGCAGTCGCACATTCTTCCGTCCGGCAAAAATCCCGTGTCAGAGCACTTGGGACAGGAATAGTGCGGAGCAAAGTCCGCTTCGGAGAGTTGAAGCCGTGCCAGG
>ERZ1090879.1143-NODE-1144-length-14918-cov-11.029065_pt1 | contig 14918 bp, 11 predicted proteins | sample MGYA00478472_ERZ1090879 | MGnify/ENA primary metagenome ERZ1090879 (study PRJEB33644, sample SAMEA5815723) | chicken gut metagenome | biome: Chicken; feature: Gastrointestinal Tract; material: Caecum | place: Ireland | collected 2019-01-01 | study: A study of...
AAAATACACTATTTGATTATACAGTCCGCCGTAGAAATGTTGGTTGCGATGGGGACGTCGTACACAACGGCAATCCTTAAAAGGGCGCGCACATCGGGGTCGTGCGGCTGCGCCGTGAGCGGGTCGCAGAGGAATACTATGGCGTCTATCTTTCCCTCCGCCACCTGAGCGCCTATCTGCTGATCGCCGCCGAGAGGCCCCGAAAGAAAGCTTTTGACGGGCAAGCCCGTGGCCTCGGCGACCCTGCGCGAGGTGTTGCCCGTGCCGCACAGTTCGTACTCTTTAAGAATTTGCTTATTTTTGACCGCCCACGCCACGATTTCGTCCTTTTTACCGTCGTGCGCGATGAGCGCGATTACCTTTTTATTCATACTTTACCTATATTCGGCGGGGAATATGCCGCAATCAACCGAGTTTTACGTGTTTGCACAAGAATTTGTAAATAGCCGTGGTGACGGCGCCCTTACCCTTCCAGGGAAGGCTGTCGAGGAAGATGAACGACGGCATACGCTTTATGCGTTTATACAGCTTTATGTCGCGCGAGCGCAGCTCGTCCCACATATCTTTGAACGCCTTTCGGCGCTCGGGCGTGTCCTGGGCGGTAGTAAAGAAGTATGTATTGCACATTACGGCGTGCAACGTGTGATACATCTGCTTTTTCTGCGGGCGGGGCATAGCCTGCAACTGATCGTAGCTGTAAGCCGCAAGCATACAGCGCATGCAGCGTATCTGATTGTCGTAGCGCTTTACCACATTTTCAATGGTTACGGACTGGTCGCTCCTGCCGATGAAATAGCGATAGAAATCGACGTTGAGATAGTACAGCTTTTTCATGTAGGCGAGCGGCTGATAGGCGAACACGTTGTCCACATAAAAGGTGTGTTCGGGCAGCTCTATGCCGCTGGCGCGCAGATTTTCGGTTTTGTAGACTATGGAGTGCATGAGTATCATTTTCCACAGCTTTAAGGGCTTGATTTCGTCCCAGCCGAAAAACCTGTTCTGCGGGAAGTTTTTAACATAGTCGGAAACGTAGCGCGTGTTGTCGTTTACATGCTCGTACACAAAGTTGACTATGTACATATCCGCTTCCGTACCCGCAGCGACATGCTCCTTTATGGTGGAGAGCAGTTTTTTATAAGCTTCCGCATCCACCCAGTCGTCCGAATCGACAACTTTATAATACAGACCCGAGGCGTGTTTGAGCCCTGCGTTGACGCCCGAACCGTGCCCGCCGTTGGGTTTATGCACGGCGCGCACTATATCGGGATATTTTTGTTGATATTCATCGGCGATTTTAGCCGTATTGTCGGTGGAGCCGTCGTCCACAATTATAATTTCAACGTCGTCGCCGCCGACGAGCAGGCTTTCAACACACTTTGAAAGATAATCCTGCGAATTATAGCTCGGCACAGCAAAAGATATGTATTTCATACTCATTCCTCATCAGCCGTAATGGGTCAGCTTGCGCCGCTTTATTCGGGCGCAGCCATTCCCCCACTTTGTTTATATTATAATACGACCGAGCCGTTCCGTCAAACGAAATAACCTGCTTTTGTATTTTTGCAAAGGTCAGAGCAGGATTTTAAGCGTGTCCGGCAGACATAAACTGACTTTGAACGAACTATACGGCTTACATATATTTACCACAAAATATTTGCCGCCCGTTTTGCGGGCGGCAAACACAACATGTATGCAATATTTCGCCTGAGTTAAAGTTTTTGCGGTCTGTTCTTTAACTTTGCCTGTTTAATGCAGGACAAAGACATGAGAACGATGAATACTGCCCCGAGGACAAAGAACAGCGTTATCAGCGTTATGAGCGTAATCTGCCACCAGTTGAGCACTTTTATAAAGCGGGTGTTGGCCGTTACGCCGTTCATAGACGCGCTGTAATTGACGACGACGTACAGATAGCGATGCACGGCTTCGCGCACAGCCTGACGGAAAGTGGGGCTGGATTCATAGCCGCTGAGGGAATACTGCTCGCCCGAGAGATAGAGGTCGGTGCCTGCAAAGAAACCGCTGTAATTCATATACGAGGGCGAAGTCACCATATCGGTGAGCACTACGCCGTCGAAACCGAATTCGCCGCGGAGTATATTTGTGAGAAGTTCTTCGCTGGCGCTCGTCCAGATGCAGCCAGCGCGGTTGAAGGAACTCATCAGCCCGTGCGCGTTGCCGCGCGAGGGCGAAACGGCGTATTCAAAGGGTTTGAGGTAGAGTTCGCGCGCGCTCTGTTCGTTGAGCCACGTACCTATGCCGAGGCGGGCGTCCTCCTGATCGTTGAAGGCAAAGTGTTTGATGTAAACAATTACGCCTTTGCCCTGCAAGCCCTTGATTTCATATTCGGCGGAAACGCCCGAAAGGAAAGGGTCTTCGGAGAAATATTCGTGCGCCCTGCCGCCGAAGCCCGTGCGGTGAAGATTAACGCCGGGCACATACATGCCGGTATATCCGTTGGCGCGGGCGTCCTCGGCAAATGCGTCGCCCACCTTCTGAATGAGTTCGGTGTTGAACGTTGCCGCCCAGATACCTTCGCTGGGGAAGGATACCGCCCCCTGGCTGCCGTTTACGCCCGTGGGGCCGTCGGTAGCCTTAATTGCATCGAGCGAGATGGATTCTATGGGGCCGGGCGTACCGAGATATGCCCTCGTGACGATGGAGAGCTGCTCATCCCACGTCATCTGGTTGAGGAGAACGTCCCACATTTCGTAATCGTAATCGTATCCGCGGAGCGCGATGAGCGTAAGTCCGTCGGACGCCCCGTATGAAGGCATCGAGGCAGAAGGGTCTTCCTCTATCGGCTTGGAATTGGAGAGATCTTCCCTCATCCGGTCGGTGAACGTGAGCACCGCAGCTTCATCGGGGTAGGTATCAGTCCAGTTGCTGCGCGAAGCGTAAGTTACCGAATTGTCGCCTGCGCCTTCATACTTGTTTATGTCGGCAAATTCAAGCTGGTTGGTTATATCGTTGCCGGTTTCGGAGGATTTGGCGTAAGTTGTGGCGTCTACGCCATTCTCGTCGCCCTCGACTCCGAGATCTGTGACATAGGCGAGTCCGGAGTTGCCTTCGGCATCCATGCCGTCAGCCGTGCCGTAGCCCTTGGCGGCGAGGATGTTGTTGAGCGCGTCGTGCGAGTCGGCGCCCGCCGCGATATAGTAGTCGCCCTCTTCGAGGATATACGTGCCGTAGCCGTCGGCATCGCAGGACTTGAAACTCTCCCTTTCGACCGTGACGGTCAGGGTCTGCGAAGCGGGATGATCGGCATCCGCCTCGGATGCGGGATAGAGCATATCGGTTTTGGCAAAGCCCGCGAGCTCGACGGACGCTTTTTCGACCATGTGGTCGGCATTTGCATCGTATTGAGTGTAAGGCTTCTGAATATAAATCTGCACTACCTCTTTGCCGGCAACGTCGCCGGTGTTTGTGACTGTTACGCTTACCTCAAAATCGCCGTCGGCGTTCCGGGTGACGGTATAGTCGCTGTATTCAAACGAAGTATAAGAAAGTCCGTACCCGAAGGGGCGGGAAACCTCTTCCGCATAATCATAATCGCCTGCGCCCGATCTGCCGGTAACAATGTCTTCATACCGCGTTTCGTAATAGCGGTAGCCGACATAGATACCCTCTACATACACGCTGTAATAATACTGGGTGCTGTCGAGCGAGCCGCTGTCGGCATAAGTGGAAGCAAATTTGCCGTAGTCGTTCTGACTTGCAACCCACGTCGCCATTGCGGGCGAGGAGAAGTTGTCGTTGACGTATGTATCGGGCAGTCTGCCTGAGGGATTGACGTTGCCGACGAGGGCGTCCGCCACGGCATTGATGCCGCCCATGCCGACGTTGCCCACCCACATGCAGGCGTCAACGTCGACCGTATACGTATTGCCGTTGACCGAAACAGTCCAATCGTCTTGAAGGAAAGCCGTCTGTAAAATCTGCGCAGTGTTGATTATTACGATTATACTGTCGATGGCGCCCTGCTCTTTGAGCTCGGTAAGCGCGGAGAGCACGCTTATTTCGTCTTCCGTGAGGGAGAGATAGCTGCCGTCGTAGCCGTCGCTGTTGACGGTAAAGGCGTCGGTGCCCTCGCCGCAGAGCGTTCTGTTTATGACGGCTACCGCCGCGCCGCCGTGGGTGGATATGGAATTGCGGGCATCATCGGAATATTCGCTCCATGCGCGGGCGTTTACGTCCATGCCGATATTGTTGCCCGTCATCATATCCGTTCTGTATTGTTCGTTAGTGGGGTTGGCGACGTAATAATCCCACAAAGTCTGGTTGACGTTGAGGTTAACCTCTTCGAGCGCCGTTTTGAAATCGGTATAGCTGCTTGCGTCTATCGCACCCGAACCCGAAGCGCCGTAGCTGAAATCGACCGCGCCCTGAAAAACGGCGCTGACGTTTGTGCCGCTTGCGAGGGGAAGGGCGGCGTCCTTGTTCTTCATGAGAACCAGACCTTCGGACTCCACTTCCTCGCTGACCTGCCTGCCGTATTCAACTATTTCGTCATAGCTTTCATAATCGGAGGGAAAATAGTTTGAATCTACCTCTTCGTCCCCGGAAGTTTCTATCTCCACCTGTTTGGACGAAGTGGTTTTGAGGGCGTTGTTGACGACCGTCTCGTATTTATAAGCAAGCTCGGTGACTATCGTGACGATGAGCGCAAGCGTGAGAAATACCACGGTGAGCGTGCGCCACAATCTTTTTTTAGTGAGAAGTTTATTGAAAAATTCCATAAATTCAATCCTCCGCATTTGCCGTGGCGGGGACAGGGCGCTCCGCGTCATTGCCAGCACCGTCCTTTTGAAGAATGGCGGAAACGAGGGCGGTTGCCCAGCCGAAAAGCCCGAAAACCACCGTGCAGATAAATTCGGCGCCGAACGAGTTGCCGTCTATGCCGACGAACACGTTTGAAATAAAGAACGATTCGGACAGAAGATGTTCGAGCCACGCCGCCAGGCAAAGCATATACAGCGCGTATTTGGCTATTTTGATTTCAAAAACACAAACCAGAGCCGAAACGATTATGCACGCGTACATCAATGCCAAAACCTTGCCAGAAAGTTCGGGCGTGAAAGTTGTTACGCCTGTGGTGTTATATAAAATGAGCGATATAGTCATACAGACAAGGCAGGCGAGGGAAAAGTAAAAACTTATTCCCCTTTTGCCCGTCGCGGACGACCATACAGACCGCAAAAACGATTTCATAAACAGCCTCCCGCAATCAACCGCCGTATTCGGGGTTATAGGTTGTCTGTTCTATGACCGCACCGTCGGTATAGACATATATGCAGTCGATGATGGGTGCCGCGGCATACATTGTGCCGCCCACACCCTTGGTGTTGTTGTTGATATAAAGATATATGGTATTTGTTCCCTCATGAAGGGTGACCTCCGCTTCAAGGGTGTAGTTGCTGAAATCCATTACGTAAGCGCTGTTTTCGGCATAGGAGGGTATGGACATGGGGAAATCGTACTTCTGCTCGAACGAACCCGTCGAAGAGTCGTAGTTTATGCCTACGTAGATATCGTCGCCCGTAGCCTCGACGCTGTTGAATGCAGCGGACAGACGGAATTCGAGGGTTACGGTAGTTTCCATGTCAGACTCGACTTCAAACACGAGGTTTGCGCCGTAGTAGTAAAGCCAGCCGACGTAATAGCCGTTGCTTGCAGTGAGATTTTCGGTGTTATCCGTCTTGACGAGGTCGGAAGGCCCCGTGCCCGACTGCGAATAGCCGCTGGCGCGCTTGCTGGTCATATCCGTCCACTCGGCTTCGAGCGTATACACGCTCTGCCAGCCCGCATAAACGGAGATATCGTCGGATATTATATCCGTGGGGCTGTACTGTTCGGTGCAGTCCGCATCGGAATACCAGTCAGAAAAACTGCGCCCCTCGGCAACGGGATCGTCGACCTGTTCTTCAATCGTCGTGTAGAATGTGTCGCCTTCAAAAACGACCCTGCGCCATACGGCGTCGGTTCCGTCGTTGAGATAGAAGGTAGCCACGTTGTCGTTTTCGCCGAGGGTCTCCCAGCCGGCATATAAAGTCATGTCGCCGGTGACGACGGACGAAAAATCGTAAACTTCCGTACAGTCTTCATCGGTATACCAGCCGAGGAAAACAGCGTCGCCGTTTTCGGGGTCTTCGGGGCGCTCGACAACGCCGCCGTATGCCACTTCCTCGGTCGCGGGAGTTGAACCTTCATAGTTGTAATCGAACGTAACGGTGTATGTTATGGCGTCCCAGCCTGCATAGAGCGTTATGTCGGACGTAACCGCGGACGAGAAATTATATGCCTCGGACAGGGAAGAATCGGAATGCCAGTCGTCGAATTCGTACCCCTCCCTTTGAGGGTCTTCGGGGCGGGTAGCGGTTTCGCCGGAGATGACCGTCTGCACCGCCACGTCCGAACCGCCGTTGCTTTCAAACGTTACCGTGTATGTGGTCGTTGCAGGCGCATCGTCATCATTGCCGCCGCCACATGCCGCAAAAGATATGGTAAAAGCCGCGGCGCACACCACCGCTGTGCTAATTTTTGCAATTTTTTTAAATGAATCTTTCATTTTAATGCTCCTGATAATTTTTTTGTCGGGTAAATTGCGCCGTTTGCGCGGGTTTAAAATTATTTATACGCCCCTTCCCCTTCGGGGGGTATGGGGCGCGCCTTTAATCCTTTTGCAGAGTCGGGCGGGGGTTGGGCACGGCGCGCAGGACGCACCGCGCCCGTTTTTACCCGACACTGAATTTACGTGTAGCCTTTATTATTTATCGCCGTTCTTCCTGCTCTTGGCAACGATTACGGCGCCTGATACTGCTGCCGCAGCGGCGAGCATTACTATCATTGCAACGCCCGCGCCCGAACCCGAGCAGCCGGAATTTTCATCCGTCGTTTCGCTGCCCGACTGAGCGTCGTATTCGGCGATAGCGGCGTCAATGAGCGCCTGCACGTCGGCTTCAGTAATCGAGGTTATGGAAGACGTAGCCTCGTCTATCATGTCCTGAATGTCATCTTCTGTGAGGATGCCGCCGAGAGCGCTGTTTATGAGCTCTTCGACTTCTTCCTTAGTCAGATATACGGGATCTTCCTCTTCAACAGGATCTGTGCCGCCAGATACCGTGAAGGTGATGGCGTATTCATAGCTGGATGACGAGCTGCCGCCACCGCCGCCGGGCCAACCGCCGCCGGGACCACCGGGCCAGCCACCGCCGGGACCACCGGGCCAGCCACCGCCACCCTGGTTGCCGCCCGACGAAGAACCTTCGGTGACGGTTACGACGATGTTATACTCGCCGTTAACGGCCGTATCGGATACGGTGCCGTAGAAGAAGCCCTCTTCGGCGTTGAATTCTATGCCTTCGGGAAGAGTACCCGTGTAGGAATACGACGTGCCGTCTACATTGTCGGACGAGATGTAACCTACAAACAGGTCGCCCGCTGTGAGCTGCGTGGAGACTGCGGTCGTCGAATCTTCGCCGTCGACGAGGGCAAATCCGCTTTCAACGGTTATCGTGTACTGCTTGGTGAGGTTGCCGTTGATGGAATCGCGGTCATCGTTGACGAGATCGCTGCTCACCCATCCGTCGATCACAACGCTTACCTCTATGGTGTACGTGTGTAGTTCTTGCGGATGAGCGTAGTCATTTCGCTGACGGTAAGCTGATTCATGAACGTGTTCCATTCTGCGGAAAGGGTGCCGTCCTCGTCGCGGAGCTCTATGCCGGACATATCGGAGAGCACTATATCGTAGAGCCCGGTTTCCTCATCGGCAACGCCCGTGCCCTGCGCCCAGCCTTCGCCGTCGACTCCCTCGTCTTCGGTTATCGAAGCGTCCTTATACCATTCGTCGGAAGACGTATCGGCAGCAGAGAACTGGTTCCAGTAGTCCATGTGATCTATGTAGCTGGAACTAAGGGTGAGGTCGCCCTCGGTGGGAGCTTCGGGGAAATATGTAAGGAACGTATCGCGGGTTATGTTGACCTGTTCGCTCGTGCCGTCCGCCATGAGGTTGGAGGTGCGGAGCGAGTTGTATATCTGGTAATGGTCTTCATCCGTATCGGTCGCCCATACGTTGCCCTCTACATATTCGCTGTCCTCGTAGCTGTCGGAGAAGATCGCGCCGCTCTCGTTGCCGCTGAAATCGTCGAGAACGAGGCGAGCCGCGCCCGAACCGGGACCTTCGGTGCCTTCGGCGACTTCAAAGCCGACTTCGTCATAGGCGTCGGTCGTATCCGAAAGGTCGGTGAGGAAATCGTAGTGCGAGGTGTTCATCGCGCGTATGGTGTATTCGCCTTCGTCGAGGGTGTAGCCCGTAACGCCGTCGTTATATACATCCTCATAGTCGAACGATGCCATATCCTGAACGTTGACCTGAACGTAAACCGTCTGGCTTTCGCCGGGGTCGAGCTCGTCCGTCTTGCCGAACCCGACGAGGGTTACGAAAGATTTTTCAAGCTTGGCATTTTCGCCGTCATAGGGAGCCGTGACATAGATTTGCACAACTTCCTTGCCCGAAACGTCGCCCGTGTTGGTTACGGTTACAGGGATATACAGCGTTTTGATTGCCGCAGGGGAACCTTCGGACGAATCGAGGTTTTTCTTGGTCATGTCGGTGGATATATCGAAGTCGGGATAAATAACTTCGTCCTCCGATTCAAGGGCACCGCCCGTTGCGATTATGCCGTTAGCGTCGATATCGAAGCTGAACGACGTGTACGAAAGACCATAGCCGAACGCAAACGTTACGTTCTTGCGCCACCATTCATTGGCGGCTATGGCGGCGTTCTCTTCAACCGAGTCGCCCGTCGTTGCGCGGGTGACGGTGTGAGTTACGCCGTTGCCCTGATACGATACGGTCTGATTTTCGAGCAACGCATTGTAAATTTCATAATACAGCGTCTCCCAGTACGCATAGCCGAGATAGATGTCCTCTTCGTAGTCGGTGCCGTAGTAACCGCTCTGGTTGTGCGAACCGTAAGAAATTTCCGTAGTGCCGCGCGTCAGGTAGTCGTCATAGTTGCCGTTGCCCGTGTATTCGGTGAGTCCTGTGCCGTACTCGCCGTCGTAATACATGTTCTGGCTGCCCGTCTGGTCGTTCCACGCAAAGTTATTCCACGTGGGGTCGGCAGTGAAGTCGGTATTCCACTTGTCTACCAGCTTGCCGGAGGGATTGACGAGACCGGCAAGAATTTCGCCGACCGCCATATGACCGGTGTCGCCGCCGCGTCCCATCAGGAGAATGCCGTTTACGCGATCGTCTTCGCGCAGATCGTAACATTCCATGGCGTTGGACGTGTTAAGGACGACTATGACCTTTTTGCACTTTGAAGAGACATAATCGATGAGCTCTTCTTCGCTGTCTGTAAGTTGCAGATAATGTTTATATTCCGTGCCGTTTTCGGCGTCATAATTTTCGCTCGTCTGTGCTACGTCGTAGGAGGTTGAACCCATTCCGGGAGGGCCTCCCATGCCGCCACCGCCGCCCGAGCTGGCGACGTATTCGCCCTTGTAGAGCGCGTCGTGTTCAAATCCGGCTTCCTCGTCGCCGTACATGTTGTCCTCTTCCTCATCGGTGATGAGCGCGAGGTCGGAACCTTCTCCGCCGTACCTCGAAAGAACGATTACGCCGACATCGTCATAGAGTTTGAGCGAATTGTTTACCTGATTGGTAAATTCGGTCGTTTCGTTGCCGATGTCGCTGTTTGAGAAACCCAAACCCGCATAGTAGTCGGCAAGCGTGGGGTTGACCCTGAAACCTGCGGCTTCAAGGCTGTCGTAAATGGGCCCGCGGCCGCTGACGTCGTTGCCGGTATACTCCCAGTATGCGTCGCCGCTGTTTGGGCCGCCAACCGTTGTAGACGATGCGATGCCGAATACGCTGACGCTTTCGTTGCCGTTAAGGGGCAGAGTGCCGTCGTTCTTTAACAGAACCTGGCCCTCTTCTGCCGTCTGCAAGTTGACCTCGCCTACGGCTTCGAGCAATTCGGCATAATCTTCGTAAGCGGAATAGTACTTTCCGCCTGCATCGACATCGGACGCCGAAGCCATTCCGCTGCCCGCAAGCGAAGTAAAGCACAGTGCGCCCGCTACCAGGCACGCCGCTCCCGCCAACAGTGATGCGGACGTCCTTTTTCTCGCTTTCTTTGTCATTAAGCAAGTCCTCCAAAAATTTTTTTCGGACAAAAACCATCATTTTCCCCTTAATTATGCTGTCCTGCCGCAAATATCGGGTGCTTGGCTTCTATCCGTGTGAAATTCTATCACCCTCTGGTACTGCCTTTCAATATTTTCTTCACAACCCGTTTCGTCGTCGCACAACCCGACGTTTAAAAACACGAACGGCATAAAAAACGGCATGAAATGCAAAAAAACGGCTCCCGGCAAATGCCCGGAACCGCACAAAACGCATAAAAATGCGCGCCCGCCGTCGGCGGGGCGCGCAAATTGACAACTGCGACAACATTATTTATTGTTTGTTTTCAAGGTAAGTAAAACCATTTTTCAGCCCGTATTCGAGCCAGAGCGCCTTTACCTCCTTTTTCTTGTCGCGGGAAAGAGGAAGGCTTCCGCCCGTGATCAGGCAGACGTCGTTGTTTTCAATGCGCTTTATATATCTGTAATTGACTATGTAGCCCTTGTGTATGCGTATAAAGCCCTTGTCAGAAAGCGCGCTTTCGATTGAATTCATGCTCAGGCGCAGCTCCACATCGGGCTGACCGTTGAGGTGAATGTACTGCGAATGCAACCTGCTTTCGATATAAATAATCTGCTTGGCGTTGACGCGGAAATCGCCCGACTGGGTGGAAAACATTATCATTTCCGCCGTCATGTCGGGGTTTGCTTCGAGAAAGAGCCTGACCGCCTCGTTGAGGTCTTCGATAAATTTACTTTTGCGGACAAAACCGAAAGGCTGCACGGCAAAAGTGTCGAACATCCTGTTCTCGCGCGCGGTGACAAAAATTATCGGCACGTGATTGCTTATCTTTCTCAGCGATTTGGCAAAGGCTATTCCGTCCTCTCCTGGCATATCGATATCGAGAAAAATTATGTCGTACGAAAATTTTTCCATGCGAGCCCTGACGTTTGCGGCGGAATGATAGGTTTCGACCTCCGCCTCCATGCCGAACACCTGAAAGCAGCTTTTAACAGCTGCGGCATACGTGGCGAGAGAACGCATGTCGTCGTCGCACACGCAAACTTTCAATGTCTTCATTTATATTCTCCTTATTGATCCCTTATTATATCCCTTTAAAATAAACGCCTTGCGGCGTCATTCCGATTTTTTATACTCCATATCCAGCATAACGTCGACGGTAAACATTCCGTCCTGAATACGGCGGAGAATTTGCCCGTTATGCTTTTTAACTATATCGTCGACGATTTTTGAACCGTACCCGTGCAGTTCCTTGTTGGGTTTGTCGGTTTTCAGCGTTATCGCCTCGCCGCGCCTGTCCTCCGCCACGGTGTTTGAAATGCGCATTACGAAATAACTGTGAACGACCTGAGCCGACACCTCTATCCTGCGGGCGCCTTCCTTTATTTTTTCGCACGCCTCTATGGCGTTGTCCATGAGATTTGTTATGAGTCCGCCGAGGTCGATTTCGGAAAGCGGAAGCTTGGACGGCACGATAAGCTTGGTTGAAACTTCGGTTTTCTGCGAGGCAGCCTTGGACAGTTCGAGATTGAAAATCATGTCGAAGGCTTCGTTGCCGGTATCGACGTGGGTATATATCACAGCCGATTCTTTGTTGATTTCGTTGAAATACGCTTCAAGCTGGTCATATTGCTTATTCTGGATCATGACCTGCATTACGGCATATCTGTTTTTGATTTCGTGCCTTATTTTGCGCAGCTGGTCGAGGTTGTTTTCGTTGATTGCGACGAGCGTGTCGCTGATCTCCTTGCGCATTGCCTTTTTGCTCAGCTCCATATTGTCTTCGTGAGATTTAAGATCGCGCGCGACGAAAAAATAACAAGCGAACATGAACAACAATATGAATATGAGCGTACAAAGATAAATATCTGGGGGTACAATCCGTACAGATAATACTCCGTCCTCTCAAATACCATGAGATAGGGCATGACCACGCTGCGCAGTATTGACAGCGCAATGCCGACGGCGCTGAATCCCATGCACAGCGCCACCGCTCTTAAAGGTATGATTCTGAATTTATTTACATTGAAATACCTTAAAAGTGCGGCTGCAAGCACGACGAGCGGAATTGTATACGTGCAGAAAGACTCGGGCAGCGCCCACGGCCCCTTGGCATTGCATATACCCTGCAAGCTTGCCCCAATTTCGACAAACATGAAGTGAAGCGCATAAATGAGCACGGCGAGCATGACGCGCGCCTGCCACTTATAATGATTGAAAAAGATGACGTAAACCGCCAGAACGATAAGTTTAGGCAGATATGAGATTATTATCTGCTCTTCCGTCATCATGCTGAATAAGAGCCCCGCCAGGAGCAGTGCCGCATATAAGCCCGCCATGTGTGCGACAAAAATGAGTGTGTTTTTTACCGTGCGCCCCTTTCCGTCGTAAAACAGCACGAGGATAGCGAGCACGAAACATATCAGGTCTATGCTGCCCGAAAGCCCAAACGCTCCCCTCACAGAAAAATAATTGCCGATTCTGTCCGCCATACCCCTCCTCTCCTGCGCAAAGCAATAAAGAAAAGCTTAGAATATTTTTAGTTGGTTGCTCCGCAACCAACTGAGGGGATCCCCTCAAAAACTTCTTTGGTAATAATATCATGCAATTCCGCCTTTGTCAATACGGGTTTTTGGCTGTTTTTAGTTTATATAAACTATTAATCAGATATTTTTAACTTTTTTATATAAAATAAGGCCTCCCGGATTCGGGAGGTCTTATTTTATTATAACATCGTGAATTTTATCAGACTGTCGATGAATTCTTTCTTCTTTAAACGGCTGATCGGCAAAGTCGTGTTCGGAAGCGTGACCGTGTTGCCCTTTACCATGACCACATGCGCGAGATTGACGAGATAACTCGTTCCGCACCGCGCAAATCTGCCCGGCGGCAGTCGGCTTTCCGCCTTGTCAAGCGAATCCCACACCTCTACATCCTCGTTTGCCAGATGGTAGATTATTTTGTGCTGCACCGTTTCAATGTAATAGATATCCTGTATCTTTACCATGCGGATGACGTCTTTGTTGCGTATGCAAAGCTTCCCCAGGTTATTTTTATTTACTTCTGCTATGGCTTTGGCGAGCTTGGGACGAAACATCTCGTATGAAACGGGCTTGACAACAAAATCGAACGCCGCCACTTCGTACCCGCTTATCGCGTACTGCGACAGTTCGGTTATAAATATCAGGCACGCGTACCTGTCTATCTCTCGCAGCCGTTTCGCCGTTTCCATTCCGTCTATATACGGCATGTTGATATCCATGAAGATTATGTCATAGCCCTGTTTTATGCTGTCAAGAAATTTTAACCCGTCAGAAAAGGTGAATACTTCAAACGTTTCACCCTCTTCCTGCTGATACCGGTCAAGATGGCTTTCGAGCTGCTTTACGTGTATTTTTGTATCTTCGACTATGGCTATCTTCATTTATCGCCTCCATCGCTATTCTCTTCGGGCTCCACAAAAACTATGTTGAGTACAAAGTTATCTTCGTTGACGTCTATGTTTATCTTGCCGTTGTATTTGGCGGCTATCATTCGCATACTCATTATTCCGTAGCCGTGATACTTCTTATCGCCCTTCGTCGTCACGGGCAAACCGTCCTCGAATTTTAGTTTGCCCTTAAATTTATTTTCTACGCGCACGCTGACTACATCGCCCAGACTTTTTACCGTGAGTTTGACCTCACGATAAGGTTCGGGCAGCTGCTCGACCGCCAGCACCGCATTGTCGAGCGCGTTGCCGAAAAGACTGTATATATCTTCCTCGCTCATGAACGAAAGACTTTTTCCGTCCGCTATGCAGGTTATCGTGACGTTGTTCCTGCCGCAGTACAGCAGTTTGTCCGTCAGCACTATATCAAGCGTTTCATTGCCCGTGCGCGCCACCGTCTGGTAAATGGCTATCGCCTGCTCCGCTCTTTTGAGCTTTTCAAGGTCGACCGTTTCGTCGCGGTAAGCGGCGCGCAATTGATGCTTTAAATCATGACATTTAACGTTGATATAGTTCATGTTCTCTTTGAGGTGCTTGAACTGCTCCCTCTCCTGGTCGAGTATTTTGTGTATGACGTCGTAATCGCTCATGATGGCTTTCTGCCGCAATTTCTGAAACTGTATCCACAATATGAGCAGACATATGATGAGATTGTAAATCTGTTCGAGGAAAAAAGACGTCTGATCGGCGTCGGCGTTGTAGACCGTCACCATGTTGAATACAATGTCGGCGACGACGACCAGCAGACAGACTACTATCAGGCTGCTTTTGCCCAGCTGCAAATCGGGATTTTTTGGTATCATTGCCGTAAGCAGAAAATATGTTTCGGCATACACCATTATGTAGCAGGCGAAATATATGATCCAGCATACGGCCATGGTAAACCCATCCATAGGGACGTTATCGGCGCCGTAATAAATGCTGTTACCCACATTCTCCGTAAGAAGATTGACGAGAATGTTATATAAAAGATAGGCAATATGCTGAACGGTATATGCCGCAAGGCTGCAAAAGATAATGTTCCAGAACGTATCGTGAAAGCAAAAACCTATCGCCGCGATTGACAGAACAAAAAAGGTGAGGAACATCAGCGAGCTGAAAAAAGCGTTGTAGCGCAGGGGAAACAGCGCTACCGCGGCAAACATTACAATAAGACTTGCAATAAGGCGCGCCCGGAAATATCTGCGCCTGCGCAATTTTACCACGAACAGTCCCTCGGCTATAAGCAGTTCAACCATGAACTGAAATTTGTATATGTCAAGTCCTACCATT
>ERZ1090879.1149-NODE-1150-length-14888-cov-10.387851_pt1 | contig 14888 bp, 19 predicted proteins | sample MGYA00478472_ERZ1090879 | MGnify/ENA primary metagenome ERZ1090879 (study PRJEB33644, sample SAMEA5815723) | chicken gut metagenome | biome: Chicken; feature: Gastrointestinal Tract; material: Caecum | place: Ireland | collected 2019-01-01 | study: A study of...
GGATTAATATTTTTAATTGTAGCCGTAATCTCAATTGTGTCACTTTCTTTCAAACTTCTGTAAATATCTGCAAAAACCGTTGAACCCCAAAAAAACAAAAACGAAAAAACAAAAATCACAATTGATGTGATCAGAAAACCTTTTCCTCTTTTCTTCACAGATTTTTCTTCCATATTTCTCCTTTTTTATTTTTTCTCAACTCTGTTTCTAAGTTGTCCACAAGCCCCCTCAATATCTTCGCCCATCGTTCGTCTTACTGTGGCATTAATTCCAAGTTTTTCCAATTTTCCAGCAATCACATAAGCTTTCTTTCTCGTCACCCCAAGCAAAGATTTCTCTTTGACTGAGTTAAGCGGAATCAAATTCACATGACAGGTTTTTCCCTTCAAAATTTGTGCAAGCTCTCTTATCTCTTTTTCTCCGTCATTGACGCCTTCAATGAGAGAATATTCAAACTCAAGCCTTCTTCCAGTCTTGTCAAAATAATAATCACACGCTTTCAAAATTTCTTCAATGCTATATGCATTTGCGATTGGCATGATTGTTTTTCTAAGCTCATCATTTGGTGCGTGCAAAGAAATTGTCAATGTCACAGAAAAACCGTCATCAGCAAGTTTGTATATATTTGGAACAATTCCGCAGGTTGACAAAGAGATGTTTCTTTGACTGATGTTCAATCCATTTTCATCAGAAACCAATTTCAAAAATTTTGTAACGTTTTCATAGTTGTCCAAAGGTTCTCCGCATCCCATAAGCACAACATTTGTCACTTTTCTTTCTTTAAGCGTTCCACCAAGAAAACGATTGAAAAACAAAATTTGAAGCAAAATTTCTCCTGCACTCAAATTTCTCTGCAAACCATTCAGTGTTGAGGCACAAAACTTGCACCCCATTCTGCAACCAACCTGCGTCGAAACACAGACTGTGTAGCCATATTTATATTTCAGCAAAACACTCTCAACAATGCTTCCATCAAAAAGTTTCAATGCAACTTTTTGAGTTCCATCATCGCTGAAAAGATGTGCAACGACTTCATACTTTGGAAAATCTTTTTCAATTTCGTCCTTAAATGACTTTGGCAAATTTGAAATCTCTTCCAAGTTTTTGCCAAGAATGCAACCCTCATAAAGTTGTTTTGCTCTGTATGACGGTTGTCCATGTTCTTTCACATATTCCGTGAGTTCTTGCAAATTCATGTCCAAAATCATAAACTCACCGCCATTGTCTTGAATCTGTAACCATTCAAAAAACTGCTTGCGTCCATAACCTTTCCACCTGCGGCTTGACATTTCAAAATTTCAAAAACTCCGTCCTTTGCTTGAATCTGAAAATGTTTTTTCGTTGAAATGATTTGCCCGACAGGTGCATCAGTGCTCATACTTGCAACCTTTGCTTTGTAGACTTTGATTCTGTCCTCGCCCAAGTGAAAGAATGCCACAGGGTTTTCGCAAAATGCTCTGACCTTGTTGACCAGACTTTGAACTGGCATAGAAAAATCAAGAAGGGCATCTTCTTTTTGAATCAACTTAACAAAAGTTGCCTTGCTGTCGTCTTGTGGCGTTCTGACAGCATCTCTATTTTCAATTTTATGCAAAGTTTCAATCAGAAGATCAAGTCCAACATTTGCAAGTTTGTCAAGAAGAGAAACATAGTCATCTTCTGGCAATATTTCCACTTCTTTTTGAACAAAAATATCTCCATCGTCCATGCCAACTTCTGTCTTCATGATTGTCACGCCAGTCATTGTGTCTCCATTCAAAAGTGCGCTTTGAATTGGTGTTGCACCACGATATTTTGGAAGCATGGAAGGATGAACATTGATGCAAGGTTTCAAGTCGAGAAAACTCTTTGGAAGAATTTTTCCATAAGAAGCAGTCACAGCCAGGTCATAATCAATGGCCTTAAAATCTTCAATGTGTTCCCTAATTTTCTCAAATTGATAAACTGGAACGCCTTTTTCTCTTGCAAGTTCCACAATGTGTGGCGTTTTCATCTTGTTGCCTCGACCTGCTGGTTTATCATTTTGACAAACCACTCCAACAACATCAAAATTGTTGTCAAAAAGTCCTTGCAAAATGATTTCAGCAAATCTTGGAGTCCCAAAAAACAATATCTTCATCAAACCACCCCATGCTCTTTTTTATATTCTCTTCCTTCTTCCGTCAAATCAACAAAAAGAATGCCATTCAAATGGTCAATCTCGTGGCAAACACAACGAGCAATATAATCTTCTGCTTCAAATTCAAAAAATTTTCCATGTCTGTCTTGTGCAACAATTTTGACATACCTAGGTCTTGGGACATCACAATAGAAACCAGGAATGCTCAAACACCCTTCGCTGTTTGTGACTTTCCCTTTTGTCTTGACAATTTCTGGATTGATGATTTCCAAATATTCTTCAGGCTCAACTTCAATGACGATTGCACGACGAAGAACACCCACTTGAACAGCAGAAATTCCAACACCTTTTTTCTCAATCATTGTTGCTTTCATGTCATCAAGAAGAATGCCAAGAGAATCATCAAAAGCGGTCACCGGTTTTGATTTTTTTCTCAAAGTTTCATTCCCCAAAGTCACAATTTTTCTTGTCGCCATATAAATCTCCTTAATTAACTCAAATTGTTTGGATTAATTTCAAAAAAGACGCTGGATTTGCATTTTTCATCAACACAATCATAGATTTTCTTTTCAATTTCATCAGCCTTGTCAAGTTTGAATCTCATCATAATTTGATATCTAAATTTGTTCTTGATTTTGTTGAGCGGTGCTTTCATAACATCAAGATAGACAAAATCTTCAGCATATGCATCTCTCACTTCTTTGACCTTATTATAGCACACTTTGCACTCTTGTGCCACAGTATTTTCATTTTCGTGCGTAAACAAAATTCTGACAATGCGTGCATAAGGCGGGAAGTTTGTAACCTTTCTCAAGTTTGCTTCCTTTTTGAAAAAGCCTTTATAGTCATAGTTGCTTGCAAATCTATAGACATAGTGTCTTGGACTGTATGTCTGCAAAATCACTCTCCCCTGAGATGCACTCCTTCCTGCTCTGCCTGCAACCTGCGTGATAAGTTGAAAGGTTCTTTCAATTGAGCGGTAATCTGATTGATACAAACTTTGGTCAGCATCAACAATTCCAACCAAAACAACATCTTCAAAATCATGCCCTTTTGCAATCATCTGCGTCCCAACCAAAATTGCTGGTTTTGTGTTTCTAAACTCATTCAAAATTTCTCTGTGACCATTCTTTTTTGAAGTGGTGTCATTGTCCATTCTCAAAATTCGCACATCAGGGAAAAGTTTGTGAAGTTCTTCAACAACCCTTTCAGTGCCAATCGCCCCTTGCTTGATGTCACGACTTCCACAACTTGGGCACACATCAAGAGCCCTAAATCTTTTTCCGCAGTAATGACATTTGAGTTTGTTCTCCGTTCTATGGTAGACAAGTGACACATCACAATCTGTGCATTTGGCAACATAACCACATTGTCTGCAACGTTGAAATGAAGAAAACCCACGTCTGTTGATGAAAATCATTGCTTGTTTCTTCTGCTCAATGACATTTTTAAGTTCATAAATCAGCGGAATGGCAAAAATTTGGTTGTTGCCTTGTCGCATTTCCATGAGCATATCAATGACAACAATTTTTGGCATTTCCATTCCGTTGACACGGACAGGCATTTCGACAAGTTGATACTCCCCATCAATCGCCTTGGAATAACTTTCAATTGAAGGTGTTGCACTTCCAAAAACAAGTGTGCAATCGTTGTATTTTCTTCTAAACTCCGCAACCATATGTGTGTCATATCTTGGGTTGCTTTCCGAAACATAACTCTGCTCATGCTCTTCATCAATGATGATAATTCCCAAATTTTCAATCGGTGTGAAGATTGCCGACCTTGCACCAACAACAACTCTTGCTTCTCCAAAGAAAATTCTTTTCCACTCATCAAAGCGTTCTCCAGCAGAAAGTCCACTGTGAATAAGGGCCACTTTTTCACCAAAACGTGCTTTGAAATTTGCCAAAACTTGAGGTGTCAAAGAAATCTCAGGCACAAGCATGAGAGCAGTTTTGCCAAGAGCGAGTTGTCTTTCAATCAAATTCATATAGACTTCTGTTTTTCCGCTTCCAGTCACACCATGAAGAAGATAGGTTTTGTTTTCTGTGATTGTGTTCACCGCCCTTTGTTGCAATGCGGTCAAAACTCTGTGTTCGTTTTTTATCTCATCAAAGACTGGAACACGGTTCTCTTGTTTTTCTTCCACCACCACAACACCACTTTTGACCAGTGCAGAAAGTGGAGCATATCCAAACTGATTGGAAACATCAGAAAATTTTTGTTTTCCATTTTCTTTCAAAAACTCCACAATTTCCAACTGTTTTTTTGCTCGAGAAGATGGCATTTGTCCGCCACCTGAAAGAGAAACATACCTGACAATAAGTTCTTTGATTTGGTCAGTTCTCATTTCGCTAGGCAAAAACAATCTCAAAATGCTTGCAAGTTTGAGATGCAGTTTGTCTGCCATGTAGAACATAAGTTCCAGCATTTCTTTTTTTATGACAGGGAAATCTTCAATTTTTCGTGCGATAGGTTTGATTTTGCTTTCGTCAAAGACTGCGACATCTTCTAGACCGACGATAAACCCTTGGAGATTGCGACTGCCAAAAGGAACAATCACCCTTTCTCCAACTTGCACAGACAAATCATCTGGAACGCGATATTCAAAAACTTTATCCAAAGCCTTAGCGTCTTGATCAATTATGATTTTTGCAAACAAATCAAACTCCTAAAAAAATAATTCTACCGCCATTTGACAGTAGAATTATATCACAAAAATTTTGCCTAAATCAATCATTTAAATCGCTTGGAACAACATTGCCTTCATAAATTTCATCAAGGGCAATGCTAATTGATTTTTTATCGGCAGTGGCAAGTTCTGCTCTTCTTGTTGTTTCAATTTCTTTTGCTCTTTTTGAAGCAATAATTGAAAGAACATATTTGTTTCCATGTGCTTTTTTTGTGAGTTCATCAATAGGTGGTTCAATCATCATAACGGCAATTCTCCTAAAATTTAATCGACCATATTTTATCATAGAATGAAAAAATTGTAAAGTCTTTTAAGAAAAAATCTTCATTTTAAGCATCTTTTGCTGATTAAAAATCAGAATATGAGATTTATTTTGAGATTTGTGATAACATTTCAACAAATATAATCATTGAACAAAGCCAAGTGAAATCAAAAGTGCACGATTTACTTCTTTCATTTTTCTTTCGTCAATAACAGTAATTTTTTCTTTCAACCTACGCTTGTCAAGAGTTCTTATCTGTTCAAGCAAAACAACTGAGTTTTTTGGAAGATGATAAGCCTCTGACGACAACTCTATGTGAGTTGGAAGTTTTGCTTTTGTAAGTTGGCTTGTTATTGCTGAAACAATCACTGTTGGAGAATATTTGTTTCCAACATCATTCTGAATGACGAGAACAGGACGTATTCCGCCTTGCTCACTCCCAACAACAGGACTGAGGTCGGCAAAATATATATCTCCTCTTTTAACTGAATTCTCCATCAAACGAACCTGCCAATTTTTGAAAGTCAAAGAGGTCGGCAAGTTCAAGATCAGAAAGCGACTGATAAACAAGCGACATCTCTTTGTATGTGGAAGGATTTTTCTCTTCCATTCTCATTCTATGTTTCTCATCGGTAATTGTTGAGTTAATGACAAAATTTTCAAGGGAACCATATTCCTTCTCAATTTCTTCGACTCTTTTTTCAAGTTCATGAAAAACATTTTGTTCCATGAAAAATATCTCCTGTTTATCAAAATTTTATACTTATTTTAAAACAAGCAAAAATTTTTATTCATCAGTAAAAAAGAAAAGATGTCACAAGGCATAAAAGCCAGTGTGACACCACCAAAGCAACAAATTTTTGAGATTTTTCTCAGCAATAATGCTCAATAGATGAAAGGATTATGTGCAAATTTCCACCACCGCTCCAACAATGCTTTTTTGATGAGAAATGGAAACATTGATTTCCTTTCCCTTAAGCATTTCAAATTTCTTTTTTGCTTTTCCATGCAAAATGATGATTGGCGCACCGCTCTCTTTGTGACAAAGTTCAATCTCTTTGAAAGAAATCTCTCCACTTGAAACATCGAGAGCTTTGAAAACCGCTTCCTTAACCGCCCAAAGAGTTGCAACTTTTTCTTTTTTGTTTTTAACAAATCTCTCTATGTAAGCAATTTCACTTTCAAGGGCAATTTTTTGAAGCAATTTGTCTTCATCTTTAATTCTTTTAACCTCTTGTAAATCAAATCCAATCATCATTTTCTCCTAAGTTTTGAAGGGCATTTTTCGTTGCTTTTTGTGCCACGCTATAATCATACCCCTTGTAAATCAGATGAGCAAGGCATTTTTGTTTTAATTTTGTGTCAATTTGACGATTTTTCACGAATTTTTCAGCAAGCGTTGTTGCCATTTCAATCTGTGATTCTTCATCGACATTTTCCAGCAAATTTCCGATAATTTCAGCAGACACACCTTTCTCTCTCAACTTGTTTGCTATTGCTCGTTTCCCTTTGCTTGTGCTCAAACTTTCAAAATAGTTCTTTGCAAATTTCTCATCATCAATAAAGCCATACTCTCGCAATTTTTCAACAGTTTTGGCAATGACTTTCCCATCAAAGGACTTCTTTTTCAAATAGCCTTTCAACCCTTTCTCACTGACAACATACTTTTCAAGATAAGAAACCGCCATATCAAAAGCGACTTTTTCATCATTCTCGGACTTTATTGTTTTAAATTCGTCTTCGTCAATTTCCATGTCAGTCTTAAAGTGATAAAAAGCCAAAATTTCGTCAAGAAAAATCCCACTCCACTTTTCATCAACATAGACATGAAAACGATTTGTGCTCCCAATTCGTTTGATTTTTGTGATTGTCATTTAAGCACCTCGCTTGTTGTTTTTGTGTATGCTCTCACAAGTCCGCCAGCTCCAAGTTTTATTCCACCAAAATATCTGACAACAAACACGCAGGTGTCTGTGACCCCTTTTTTTTGAATTACTGAAAGAATCGGTCGCCCTGCAGTCCCTCCCGGCTCGCCGTCATCAACTGCTTTTTCCATGAAAGGATTTTTGAGAGAATATGCATAACAAATATGTGTCGCCTTTTTATGTTCCGCCCGAAGCTCTGAAAGCGCAGACTGAACTTCTTCCACACTTGTGCATCTCAAAAGATAACCGATAAATCTCGATTTCTTTTCAACATATTCAATTTCTTTTGCAAATGTGGTCATCAATCCTCCAATCCACACAAATAGTCTGTTGACACCTTGAAAAAGATGGCAATTTGTTTTGCGTTCTCCAAACTTGGTTCTCTCAAATCCCTTTCCCAACGACTTATACAAGCATCACTGACACCAATTTTCTCACCCATTTTTTTGGTTGAAAGTCCGGCTTCAATTCTTAAATCTTTCAATCTTTCGGCAAATATTTTCATATATTTCTCCTTATATGAAATTATATACCAATTGGTATCAGATTACTTAACTAATACCATACGGTATTAATATTATAATACCAAAAGGTATCTTATTGGAGGAACATATGAAAAATTCTAAGCATGAAATCACTTTTGAAAACACAATTAAAATTCAAAAAATTGAGGAATATATGAAAAAACATAATTTGACAGAAGAATAATTTGCCCAAAAGTGTCATTTGACTTTGAAAGAACTTCAAAAAGTTTTGCACAATCATTCATATTTTGAACCAATTTGGGTGCTGAAAATTGCCAGAACAATGAGTGTTGATTTCAAATACTTAGTCAACTGATTCATTTTCTTGACAGGTGAATCAATCTGTATATTCTTGCAAGTTCTTCTGGGCTTTCTTTCATTCCGCTTTTCAGCCAACACATCTCCAAACTGAACAATTCCCCAATGAACATCTGTTCAGAATAATCTCTGATATGTGATGATTTTTGTTTTCTGCTTTCTCTGAGAATGAAATATGCCTTTTGATAACAATCATAAAGCAAAAACTCCATGCCCTTATCCAAAAACAACTGAATTATGTCCGCATATTTTTTGAAATTTTCCAGTGTTGTAATCATAATTCGTGCCGTGCTGAAGTCCAATGCTCTTTTTGCTCTTATCTCTTCAATCGTTTCCACAAAAATGTCAAGGATATAGTCTTCAACAACATTTTCTTTGGTGGCAAAATTGCGATAGAATCCCATTCTGCTCACACCTGCCTTGTTGATTATGTCTGTCACCGTAATTTCTTCAAAACTTTTCTTTTTCAAAAGTTCAAATAATGCTTGGGCTATGCAATTTCTGACAAAAAGATTGTTTTTGTTCTTTCTTGTTTTCAACTGATACATTTTGTCCCCTTTTATCACATTACACAAAAATTGAATTTTTTAAGTTGATTTTAGGTATAAACATTGCTAAAATACCATCTGTTACAAGTGTAACACTTTGAAGTTTCAAAATCAAATAAAAGGCAGAAAAATATGATTAAATTAGTTATTGACAGCACAGCGGACCTGACCGCACAAGAAGCAAAAGATTTGGGAGTTACTGTGATTCCAATGAAAGTTTTAATCAACGAAAAAGAATATCTTTCAGGCGTAAACCTTCAAACAGATGAATTTTATGAACTTTTGAAAAACTGCAAGACACTTCCTCAAACAACACAAATCAATCAACAAGAATATGTCAACACCATCAAACCTATGCTTGACCACGGCGACAAAGTTTTTGTTATGTCTCTTTCAAGTGGTCTTTCAGGTTCTTTCAACAGCCTAAGACTTGCAAGCGAAGAATTGAATTCTCCAAATCTTGAGATTTTTGACACAAAAACAGTCACATTGGGTTACAAAGTTTTGGTTTATGAAGCAGTCAAATTGATAAACAAAGGTCTTTCTCTTGAAGAAATCAAAACCCAAATGGAAACTTTGAGAGAAAAATGCAGACTTATGGCAGTCATTGACAATGTAAAATATCTCATCAAAGGTGGCAGACTTTCACTGATTGCTGGAATTGCTGTAACCGCTCTCAACATCAAACCAATTGTTCATATTGTTGACGGAAAACTTAAGGTTTTGTCAAAGGCAATTGGTTATAACAACGCACTCAAAACTCTGATTAAGCATATCAACAATATTGACTTAGAAAAAGAAATTTCTTTAGGTCACTCTAATGATAGAAAAAGATTCTTTGAAATGAAACAAGATCTTCAAAACAATTTCAAAATCAATCAAGACAGAATTGATGAGATCGGTCCAGTCATTGGCACCCATGTTGGACCCGGTTGCTTTGGTCTTGCATATATTGAAAAATGATTTCACAATAAAAAAAGTCCACGAAATTTGGACTTTTTATTTTTTATTCAATTCACTTAACTGCAATTTTGATAAAGTTTTTCTTCCCTTTTTTGATGAGTGCATCATTTGCATTTTCTGCTGTCACCTGAATATCAAATTTTGCAACTTTCTCATTTTTGAAAGTTATTGCCCCGCCTTGAATCAATCTTCTTGCTTCGCTCTTTGATGGTGCCAGTCCACATTTGAAAACAAGGTCACAAATCATCATTGGAAATTCTGCTTTTTCAACTTCAACAACAGGAGCGTCATCACCGCCATTAACAAACAAATTTTGTGCCATATCTAAGGCTTCTTTTGCAGCGGTTTCACCATGCACAAGTTTTGTGATCTCAAAAGCCATTCTCTTTTTCGCTTCAATAATATTCGCAGAAACAAGATCTTCAATCTCTTTTAATGGAATCCTTGTGAAAAGTCTTAAAAGTGTTGGAACATCTTTGTCTTGAACATTATAGAAATATTGATAAAAATCAAATACACTTGTTTTTTCTCTCGCTACCCAAAGAGCACCTTTTGCAGTTTTCCCCATTTTTTGTCCTTCAGAATTTGTCAAAAGTGGACAAGTTAAACATTCAAGTTCCAGTTTTTTCCCATCTGCAAAAGACATCTTTCTACCAAGTTCTGTGCCAGCGACCATATTTCCCCATTGGTCAGAGCCTCCGATTTGCAAATTGCAACCATATTTTTTGTTGAGATAAACAAAATCATACGCCTGCATAAGCATATAACCCATTTCCAGAAATGTCAAACCGCCTTCTTCAAGTCTTCTTGCATAAGCATCATTTGAAAGCATTTTGTTAACATTGAAATATGTCCCAACATCTCTCATGAAATTGACATAGTCATATCCCTTAAACCATTCTGCATTGCTGACAATTCGTGCTGGGTTTTCCCCTGTTGTATCAACAAATTTTTCTACCAAAGTTTTAACTTCATTTAGATTATGTTGAACTTGCTCTTCTGTCAACATCTTTCTCATGTCAGTTCTTCCACTTGGATCCCCAACCATTGCTGTTGCTCCACCAATCAAAATAATTACATGGTGTCCAGCATCTTGAAAATATTTTATCATCATCAAAGAAAAAAAATGTCCAATATGCAAACTGTCAGCCGTTGGATCAATTCCAACATAAACAGTTGTTGGTTTTCCATTGACAATCCTTCTTACGTTTTCTTCATTTGACATTTGATAAACATATCCTCTTTCCTTTAATGTTTCGAATAATGTCGATCTTTCAATTTTATTCATTTCTTTTTTCTCCTTTTAGTTTTCTAAAAATACTTAAATCAACCTTTAAAAATCTGAAATTACTTCCAAGCAAATGTTGAGAACAATCTCGTGAGAATCAACTCCAAAATTTCTTGCATCGTATTTTTTTGTATTTGCCAAACTATCAGCAGCAAACAAAATTTGACCAAAACTTATTTTTCTAAATTTTGCTACGCTTGCAAGAGAAGCACACTCCATTTCAACAACATCACAACCTTCTTCTTTGCGGTAGGCAATCATGTTTTTTGTTTCCCGAAATATTGAATCAATTGTCCATGTGACACATTTCTCATAATGAATTCCAATGCGTTTGAAAGTCTTTTCAATGGATTTAATAAATTTTGAATCAAGATTAACAAATCTTGTCGGTGAAAGATATTTATATGACACACCCTCATCTCTTAGAGCCTTAACTGGAACTAAAAAAGCACCTTCATCAACATGTTTCAAAACCCCACAAGACCCACAAGCTACAATTTTCTTGGCACCATGTCCAATCATGTAATCCAAAATTTGTGCAGCAACAGGTGCCCCCACACCCGCTTGACAAATGCAAATGTCTTCGCCTTTATATTTCACTGACCAGAGTTGATAGTTGTTTGAAATAGTTTTGTGAAGAATAATAGAAACACCATTATTTTTTTCAACGAAATCTTTGATCACATTCTCTTTCAGAAAAAGCAATAGTGCTTTTTGTGGTATTGGCGTTGATACATCAAGACCAAGATCATCAAACTTGTTCAAAATCAAACCATCTTTGCAACTATCTCTCTCCAAAATCGGAAACTCTTTTTTCGTTATCATAGTCACCTAACAAAAAAGCACGCAAAATCCCAAATTTTGGGACGAAGCGTGCGTTCGTGGTACCAACCCAATTCGATTGAAAATTTTTCAACCCTATTTATGTCCGTTCGTGGACTGACGCAAAACTTGAAATAAGTGTAATTCAACTTTAAGTTTCCCAAGATTTTTCACCAACCAATCTTTCTCTGAAAGGTCAAACTTAAACCTACTTTTCTTACTCCGCCATTTTGATTATGTGCAAATTTTAACATCAAAATTTGCTTTTGTCAAACAAATTTAACCTCTATCTCTTGAAACTTCTTTTTGTTGTTTTGGTGTTGCCAAAACTTGTTGTTCTTCATCTTCCATCAACAATGCTCCGTGATCAATCAACACCTTTCCCAAATGTAGTCTGTCGTCGTTGTTGTCATTCCAACTGAAGTCCAAAGATTCAAGTTCTTGCTCGGACATGGAAAGTTCAATTCCTTCTTCTTCCAAAGCTGTCAAAAGTTTGTCCAATTTTTTTGCAGAAAAATATTCTGGCACAACATCAAAATCATAAAGACCAACAAGTCCAACTTCTTTCAATCCACCAACATTCAAAGGTTTCTTTAAGGCTTCCATGATTTTTCTAAGGCTATAATAAGTCTCTGCATCTATATCCAAACTTGCCAAAGTTTTTTTGTCTTTATTCATACATTTACTCCTTTTTCGTTTCTAATCTTATCACACAATTTTTGTGTAGTCAATACCCAAAATCATTTGAATTTTTGAAGAGTATAATGCTATACTTAGACGAAAGGAGATATTATGGAAAAGAACAACAAAAACTCAGATTGCTGTGTCAAAAATATGCACGGCTTTGGCCCATCTCCAATTCCACAAGAAGGAAAATGGGACCAAGTTAAAGAAATAACTCAAATTTCTGGTTTCTCACACGGCTGTGGTGCTTGTGCTCCTCAACAAGGAACTTGCAAACTTACACTCAACGTGAAAAACGGAATAATCAAAGAAGCACTCGTAGAAACAATCGGTTGCTCCGGAATGACCCATTCTGCCGCAATGGCTGGAGAAATCTTGGTTGGAAAAACTCTTTTGGAAGCACTCAACACCGACCTTGTTTGTGATGCCATCAACGATGCAATGAAAAACATCTTTGAACAACTTGTCTATGGAAGAAGTCAATCTGCTTTCTCTCTTGGTGGTCTTGAAGTTGGTGCAAGCATGGAAGACCTTGGGAAATACAAAACAAGCCAAGTCGGAACGATTGTTTCAACCGAAAATGGTGGAGTTAAATACTTGAATCTCACAGAAGGATACATCACAAAAATGGCTCTTGATGAAACTGGAGAAGTAATTGGATATGAATATGTCAACTTGGGACTGCTCCTTAAAAATCTTAATGATGAAAGTTTGACAAAAGCAGAAGCAATTGAAAAGTCGACCAAACATTATGGAAGATTTGATGAAGCGAAGAAAGTCATCAATCCAAGAGGAGAATAATTATGGAAGAAATCACAAAATACGCATACCTTTCAAAAGCATTGAAAGATAATGGACTCAAAAACATTCAAGATGCCAAAGATTTTTGCAATTCATATGGTATTGATGTTGAAAAAATCGTTCGTGAAATTCAACCAATCTGCTTTGACAATGCAGTTGATGCCTATGCTCTTGGCACTGCAATTGCTTTGAAATCAAACTGCAAAAGTGCAAGTGAATATGCTGAAAAAATTGGTGAAGGCTTGCAGGCTTTTTGTGTGAAAGGCTCTGTTGCAGATGAAAGAAAAATTGGACTTGGACATGGTCGCCTTGCTGGAAGACTTTTGGACGAAAACACAAAATGTTTCTGCTTCTTGGCAGGGCATGAAAGTTTTGCCGCTGCCGAAGGTGCAATGGGAATTGCAAAGACAGCAAACAAAATCAGAAAAACACCACTCAAAATCATTCTGAATGGTCTTGGGAAAGATGCTGCATACATCATCGCCAGAGTTAATGGTTTCACTTTTGTTAAAACTTATTTTGAACACGACGAACAAAAATTGAACATTTTGGAAGAAATTGCGTTTGGAAGTGGCGAAAGAGGGAAGGTCAAAATCTATGGCGCTTATGATGTCTCTGAAGGTGTGGCAATCATGCAACACGAAGGTGTTGATGTTTCAATCACAGGAAACTCCACAAACCCAACTCGTTTTCAACACCCTGTTGCTGGAACATACAAAAAATGGTGTATAGACAATGGAAAGAAATATTTTTCTGTTGCCTCTGGCGGTGGGACAGGAAGAACACTTCACCCTGACAACATGAGATGTGGCCCTGCAAGTTATGGAATGACAGACACAATGGGAAGAATGCATTGTGACGCTCAGTTTGCTGGTTCTTCTTCCGTTCCTGCACATGTTGCCATGATGGGCTTCATTGGAATGGGCAACAACCCAATGGTTGGAGCAACTGTTTCTCTTGCTGTTGCAGTTTCGTTAGCAAAGAAAAAATAAAATTTAAGAGTTAACAAAGCTCTTGCATGTTGACTCTTTTTTGACAATAAAAGCATAAAATTTTATCATGCTAAACAATATAAGGGGGTTTTAATGTTTGAAAAAATTGAGCAAGCAGTCATTTTAATGGGTGGAAAAGGAACCCGTTTTCTTCCCGCAACAAAAGTCATTGCAAAGGAATTGTTCCCAATTGAAAACAAACCTGCACTTCTATATCACTTGGAAGAACTTTATAACAGTGGGATTAAGAAAGTTTGTTTGTGCATTTCAAAAGAAAAAAAATATACCAAAAAATTTTTAAAAAGAGACAAATCTCTTGAAAATTTTCTTCAAAAAGCAGGGAAACTGAATCTGCTTGAAGATTTCAATAAGATCATAGACAACATGGATATTTCGTTCAAATATCAAGGAAAACTTAATGGTTCTGGCGGTGCTTTGTATGCAATAAAAAGATGGGCTAAAAACAAACCTTTTGCGTTGATTCTTGGCGATGATTTATGTAAATCAGAAAAAGGAAAATTGCCAGCAATAGGTCAACTTGCAAGAGTATATGAAAAAACAGGGAAATGTGTTGTTGGTGCAAAACCTTTTCCAATGGACAAAATTCACAACTATTCTTCAATTGTCACAAAGAAGAAATTGTTTGACAGATGCTTTGAAATGCAAGATATCATAGAAAAACCAGAAAAAGGAAAAGCTCCTTCAAATTTGGTTGGACTTGCACGTTACATTCTTACTCCCGAAATTTTTGATGAAATTCTCAAATGCCCAAAATTTGTCAATAATGAAATCAGATTTACTGATGCAATAAGCCTTCTTGCTCAAAAAAACCGTGCAGTATGCTATGAATTTGATGCAAAATATTATGATTGTGGAAACAAACTTGAATATGTCAAATGTATTATTGATTTTTCTCTTGAAGACTCTGACATTTCCAAACAATTAAAAGA
>ERZ1090879.1150-NODE-1151-length-14882-cov-40.087071_pt1 | contig 14882 bp, 9 predicted proteins | sample MGYA00478472_ERZ1090879 | MGnify/ENA primary metagenome ERZ1090879 (study PRJEB33644, sample SAMEA5815723) | chicken gut metagenome | biome: Chicken; feature: Gastrointestinal Tract; material: Caecum | place: Ireland | collected 2019-01-01 | study: A study of...
ACCCACATGTGGGCGCCCGATGTCTGCCGCGGGGCGGACGGAAGATATTATCTCTACTATGCGATGGAGTGGTACAACCGTGTCTGAGTCGCTGTTGCCCAAACGCCCGCAGGACCCTATGAATATTACGGCGAAGTGCGCTATGAAGACGGCACGCGCTACGGCGGAAGGGAGAATGAGCGCATCCGCTTCGATCCCGCCGTCCTGCACGAAAACGGCGTCACCTATCTCTATACTGGGTTCAGTTCCGATCGGATGGGCTTTCTTTGCAAGATCGCGCACATCAATATCACGGGCGAGGGGAGCACGGTCGTGCGGCTCGGAAAGGATATGCTCACCATTGAGGGCGAGCCGAAGATGCTCCTCCCCGGCACCCGAAACAGCGCGGGCACGGGCTTTGAAGGGCATGAATTTTATGAAGCGATGTCCATGCGCAAGTTCGGGGAAAAGTACTATGCCGTCTATTCCTCCGTGCTTTCGCATGAACTTTGTTACGCCGTCTCCGACCGCCCCGATGGCGGCTTCCAATTCGGCGGGCCGCTGCATTCCAACGGAAATATCTTCGGCGGTAGCCCCGCGCAGTATTATTGGGGGAACGATCACGGCGGCATCGAGTGCGTGAACGGCAAATATTACATCTTCGGACATCGGCAGACGGGCAAAAACGAGTGCAGCCGTCAGGGCGTTGCCGAGCCCGTCCGCTTTGAAAACGGAAGATTCTATCCCGCCGAAATGACAAGTCAGGGGCTATACGGCAAGCCTCTGCCCGCAAAAGGCTCATACGAGGCGGGCATCGCCTGCGTACTGAAAAGCGAACAGGGCACCTGCAAGGTGACGAAAATGCGCGGCAAAAAGCACCCCTATATCACGCAGGACGGGAAGGACAGAGAGAGCGATCCCGCACAGTATGTTGCAAATTTCGGCGACGGCTGCGTGGCGGGGTTTAAGTATTTCTCGATTCCCGAGGGCGCGCAGCTCACGCTCACCGTGCGCGGACATCACGGCAGACGCGCAAAGGGGAAATTGCAGGTCTCTTCCGACGAAACGTTTTCCCGCGTTTCGGAAGCCGCATATGCCGGCGCGAAGGAGAGCCGCGTGAGCCTGCGCCTTCCCTTTCAGGGAACGTGCACGCTCTATGTGCGTTTTGCGGGAAAGGGAGCCATCGATCTCATCTCTTTGCAGTTTTGAGGCAGGAAAATTCCCCCTGCGGAGTGAATCAAGCGCCGCGCGGGAAGGAAGTTTGATAAGGAAAAACAAAGGAGGGAATATGATGATCGAATTCAAATCGCCGCTTTATTCTGAATTTTCGGGGGAGCTTGAGGGGCTCGTGCGTTATCTGGACTACGGCAACGAAAAGCTTGCCCGCCGCGAAAAAGAGCTCACCTTGCAGCAGTTCCACAAAATGCATCCCTGCTGCCCCGCCGAAGTCATGCGGGAAGGGCTCAGCTTTTTGCTCGAAAAGAGCAAGATAGGGCGCGTCGTCTATCCTCTTTACGAGCTTAACGAATGCCGCGACGATGAGCGCAAAAAGGAAGTGCGCCTCTTTGCCTTTGCTTCTAAAGAGAGCCAAAAAAAGCCCGCCGTCATCGTCTGTGCGGGCGGCGGGTACGGATATGTGTGCAATGTCGTCGAGGGCTTTCCCGTCGCCATGCGCTTTGCAAGGCTCGGCTATCCCGTGTTTGTGCTCAACTACCGCGTGGGACGCGCGCCCGCCGTTCCCATGGCAATGGAAGATTTAGAGCGCGCCGTTCGCTTCGTTTTGGAGCGCGGCGCTTCCTTCGGGGGGAACGGAGAGTACGTTTTATGCGGTTTTTCTGCGGGCGGCAACCTCATCACGCAGTGGGGAACGGACAATTTGGGCTATCCTGCCCATCGGCTGCAGCCACCCAAAGCCCTGCTTGCGATCTACCCTGCCATTTCGGGCGCGGCGCTCTTTTCCGATCTCCGCCACCGCGGCTTTCTGAAAACAATGTTCGGGGAAAATTTCGGCGAGAAGACGAAGAAGGAGTACGATGTTCCTTCGCACTGCGGCACCTTTCCGCCCACCTATATGGCGGTGGGGAAGCACGATCTCCTCATCTCGAAAAAACCGCTCGAAGCGTTCTCGAAATTCCTTAAAGAGAAGGGGATCGCGGTTCAGCTCGATATCTTCCCGCGCGCGCCGCACGGGTTCGGCGACGGCTCCGCAACAGGCGCGGAGGGCTGGATCGGCCGCGCAGACGCCTTTCTTGCAAAGCTCTGACGGTTTGCCCACTAACGCGATACATGATTTTGCCGAACACAAGATAAGGAGGCATTCATGAAACAACAGGCATTCAATCCGTTTTTGCCGCTCGATACTTATATCCCCGACGGGGAGCCGCACGTCTTCGGTGACAGGGTGTATTTATACGGCTCGCACGACAAAGAGGGCGGCAATACCTTCTGCATGCTCGGCTATGAGGTATGGTCGGCGCCCGTGGACGATCTCGGGAATTGGACTTCTTCGGGGATCGTCTTCTCGCCGAAAGATACGCCCTACTATTGTGAGGAGCGGCCCTACCTCTATGCGCCCGACTGCGTGCGGGGAAATGACGGAAGATATTATCTCTATTGCTGCCCTGCGGGCGACAAGGGGAAAGGGGGATATGACGGGCCCATCCTCGTCGCCGTCAGCGATGCGCCCGACGGGAGATTTACCTATCTCGGCGAAGTGAAACACCCCGACGGCACGCCCTTTCAGGACTGCGTGCTCTTCGATCCCGCCGCGATCAACGACGGCGGCGTCATCCGCCTCTACGGCGGCACGGGGCTGTGGGGCGGGATGCAGATCACGCGCCGCAACCGTTTTGTGATGGCAAAGATCGCTTCCGCCGTCTATCACCGCCCGCCCGAAGTGTTCGGGGGCGAAAACGATCCGCTCGGGCCCTTCATGCTCGTCCTTGACGACGATATGATGACGGTGCGCTCCTGTACGCCGCATATCCTGCCCGTTCCTTCTAAAATCAACGGCTTTTTAGGCCATGCGTTCTATGAAGGGGCGTCCATCCGTAAGATCGGCGATACCTATTACTTCCTCTATTCCTCTGAGCGCAATCATGAGCTCTGCTATGCGACGAGCAAATATCCCGACCGCGGTTTTGTATTCGGCGGGACGGTCGTTTCCAACGGTGATGTGGGCTTTCTGGGCAGAAAGCAGAAAGATCGCCTCAACCATACGGGCACCACGCACGGCGGCATCGAAAAGATCGGCGGAAAGTGGTATGTCTTTTATCACCGCCAGTCGCACGGGAGCGACTATTCCCGTCAGGCGTGCGCCGAGCCCATCGAGATCATGGAGGACGGGAGCATCCCGCAGGTCCCGATCTCGAGCTGCGGGCTCAACGGCGGGCCGCTCAGAGGAGAAGGGGAGTATCCTGCCGTCATCTGCTGCCATCTGACCAACGGAAAGATGCCGCACGGCGGAAACCGCACGTTCAAAGGGCTCCCTATGGTGACGGACGACGGAAGCGAACGCTTTTTAACGAACCTTACCCGCGGCGTTCTGGTGCGCTATCGTTCCTTCGGCCTTTTGGAGACGCGCTCCATTGTGCTGAAAGCGCGCGGAAGGGGGCGCATCCGCGTTTCGGACGGAAAGAAGACCTTCTGTACGCTCGAATGTTCAAGCAAGTACTGGGAAAGCGTGCGCGGCCCGATCGCGGGCGGGGAAGAAAACTCGGCGCTCGAATTTCATATCGAGCGCGGCTTTTTGGATCTTTTGAGTTTCACGTTGGAATGATAGCAAATTTCGCCTGTTTCGGGTGGGCGTTTTTTTGGGCGGTGTTTTTTGTAAAATCGTCCTTTGGGAAAAAAGATGAGCGGCTGCGGCCGCTCATTCTTTATGGTGTTTTTTTCGGTATTCAAGTGGCGTGACGCCGAACTCCTTCTTGAACAGGTTCTGAAAGTAGGATTGGCTGGAAAAGAAGAAAAAGTTGGAAATTTCCGAAAGGGGGCGGTCGGAATAGGCTAAAAGCAGCTTCGCTTCCTGCAGCTTTGCTTTGACGATGTATTTTCCGATCGTCTCGCCCGTCTCCCTTTTGAACTGTTCCATGAACTGCGAACGGCTTCTTCCGACATGCTCCAAGACATCCGCAACGCCGATGGGCTGGTTGGTGTGCGTTTTGATAAATTGCAGCGCCTGATAGACGTCGGTAGAATAAGCTTCGGGGTGCTTCTGTTCGGCGACGCGCTGGGTAAAGTCCATGATGGCGGTATAGCGCAGCTGATCGACCGCGCTCACCGAAGTGCAGCGCTCGCACTCCTGGGTATAGAGGTCGATGAGCTGATAGGTCTGTTCGATATCGAGGTTGCCGCGGATGGCGCCCACTTTACCGACCATGCAGATGAGACCGATGAAGATATTTTTTGCCTGCCGCAATGTGTCGTCGGCGACTTTCCCCTCCGTCATGGGCGCGCTGCGCGACACCGCATCGAAGAAGGCGTATATCCCCGCGACGTCTCCCGCTGAAACGTAAGATAAAAGCTGTTGTTCAAAGCTGTAAGTCCCGTGCGAAATGTCGGCCTCTTTTAAGATCTCTTTGGAATGCTTCTCTCCGATCTTGTTTTGCAGGCGTGGCAGGGCATTCTTGAAATATTCCGTTACGGAAACATCTTCCCCGTTAAAGAGGTAATTGAGAAGAACGACAAAATTCAGGAATCGGTTGAGGGGGTATCGGGGCAGGGAAAACAAGAACTGCTTCAACGGCTCCCGCTCCTCCCAGGGAAGTTCATAGTCGTGAAGGATCGCATCGAACAGAGCTTCGTCGGGCTTCTTGTTGAGGAATGGCCCCGTGATGAGGAGATGTCCGCTTTCTCGGATGCGTACTGCGCCGTAAAGCCCTGCATAGCCGCTGACGAGCGAAATGTTTTGGTCGTCCGGCGCCCTGCCTGCCATAGCGGAAAAGACGGGCGCATAGCCCGAACAGGAACAGTAAGCATGAAGAAGCGACAAGTTTTCCTGAAAGCACGCAACGGGCAGTTCGTGCGTCGCGTACAGGAGTTCCAAAGTGCGCAGGATGGCTTGAGTTGTCATATTTTTTCCTCCGTGGATAATTTTACAATATTTCGGAGCACAATGCAATACTCTCATGACAAATTGTTGTAGAATATTCTCAGAATAAGAAAATTCCGCGCATTTTCTCATAATGCGCGGAAAAGGGGAAACTATGAAAGAGATCAATTTGCTGAGCAAGGGCATCTTCAATTCCAAGCTGCTCGACTCGCGGGTGAAGACCCGCGCCGTCTCCCGCAAGGAAAAGATCTTCGGGCACCTCATCGGGCCTTTGGGGATGATCTTCATCGTCAACACCATCGCAGGGCTCGTCGAGAAGTTCTTCATGCAGATGGTGGGGCTCACCTATCCTGCGGGGCCGGACGGATCCGCCAACCCGCTCGCACAGGCGATGGGGGATGAATATCAGCTCGTCGTCATGATCGCGCGCATCCTCATGGTGGGCGTCGGCATCCTCAACGGCTGGCTGCTCTCGCACACCAAGTGCAGGCAAGGCAGAATGCGCCCGTGGTATCTCATTTTCAGCTTTCTGACGATCATCATCGGCGTTCTCATTTTCCTCTTCTCGCCCAATCTCTTCGGCGAGGCATATTGGGTGTATTTCTTCATCCTGCTGGCGTGCTATCATACGATCGGAACGACTTACTTCTTTACCTATCGCGACAGCATCGTCTCCCTCATCACGCACGATCCCAAGGAGAAGATGGAGCTCTCCTTCATGCGCAAGCTGTGCTGGACGCTCATCTCGGGCATCATCATCGGCTTCATCGTCGGCACGGTTCTCATTCCCTTCTGGCTGCAGAACGATATCAAGGGGTATGCCATTCTTCTCATTGCCATGTCCGTCTGCGCCGTTCCGCTCCTTCTCATGGAGTACTACTACACGAAGGAGCGCGTCATCGAGGACGCCGACGCGGAATCGGAGGGCGGCAACTCCAACCGCGTCCCCTTGAAAGAGCAGCTCAAGGCGATGTTCACCGACCGCTTCTATGTCATCCTCATCGTTCTCATGACGATGCAGGGGCTCATCGATAACTTCAAGGGCGGCAACGTGCAGTATTACTATGTGCAGTACCTTCTGGGCGGCGCGACGCATCCCGAGATGCAGATGCTCTATTCCATTGCGACGGGCGTTCCCCTCGGCATCGGCATTTTTGCCATCTGGCCGCTCGCAAAGAAGTTTGGCATCAAGAACGTCACGTTCGTGGGCTATGCGATCGCGCTCGTTTCAAGCATCGTTGGCTGGATCTTTGCCGACAACATGGTCGTTGCCCTTGTCGCAGGCTTCTTCCGCAACATCGGCTGGATGCCCAACGCGTATATCTTCATCACTCTTTTGTATTATGCCTACGATGACATCGACTTCCGTTCGCATATCCGCGTCGAAGGGCTCCTCGGCGTCGGCATCGTGACGGCGCTTCAGAACCTCATCTATGCTCCCGTCGCGGGCGGGTATGAATCTCTTCTCCTCAACAAGGGATTTGTCGACAACCTCGAAGTTATGCCCGATCCTCCCGAAGCGGTCAAAGAGTTCATGTCGATGAGCTTCTATCTCTTCGACATCATCCTGGGCGCGGCGATGGTCATCCTTCTTCCCTTCGTCAATGTGGAAAAGAAACTGCCCAAGATCAACGAAGAGCTCTTGCGTCGAAAGAAAGAAGCCGTGCTTGCCAAGGGCGGAGTTTGGCTCGAGCCCGAAGAGCAGGACCGCATCGAGCGCGAGCAGGCGGCGAAAGAGCACGAAGAAAACCGCATCGCAGACCTTCGCGAACTCTGCGCGAAGAAGGGGCTGGATTTCGAGACGGAGAACAACAAATATCTTGCCGCCGAGGCTGGAAAAGAGCGAAAGCGGGAAGAAAAAGAGGCCGCAAAGAAAGCCAAACAAGAGGCAAAGGCCGCAAAAAAGAAAAAATAAAGGTGCAAAATGATCGTAAAATTAAACCGTGGCTGGGAATTCTGCAAAGAGGGGAAGGTGTTTTCCCCCGTCTCCCTTCCGCATGATGCGATGCTCGTAGAGCGGCGCTCGCCGACCGCTTTGAGCGGAGAAGCGGGGGCGTTCTTCCCGGGCGGGAAGTACCGCTATCAAAGAAAGCTCACCTTCTCTTCTGAGGAGCTGAAAAAGGATATTTCGCTCCTCTTTGAAGGCGTCTACCGCAATGCCGAAGTCTTTCTGAACGGCAGAAAGGTGGGTGCGCACAAGTACGGCTATTCGGAATTTACCGTCTCTTTGAACGGGGTTGTGAGGGCGGGGGAAAACCTCCTCGAAGTCACCGTCGATAATTCCCTCATCCCCAACTGCCGCTGGTATTCGGGCGCGGGCATCTACCGCCCCGTGTGGCTCATTGTCTCCGCCAAGGACGCCCCCAAAACCTTGCGGGTCGTGACGTGCTCTACCTCTCCCGCCGTCATTTCGGTGACGGCGGATGAGGGGGCGGAAGTGGAAATTTATGACGGCGAAACGCTTGTCGCCAAGGGCGGCGCGGGGGAATTTACGATCCCCGATGCCAAACTCTGGTCGGCGGAAACGCCGCACCTCTATACCGCCGTTGCAAAGCGCGGGGGAGAGGAACTCAAAACGACGTTCGGCATCCGCATGGTGGAGTGCGACCCCATGCGCGGCTTTCTCATCAACGGGAAGCGGACGCTCCTTCGCGGCGGGTGCATCCACCACGACAACGGCGTTCTGGGCGCGTGCAGCTATCCCGATGCCGAAGAGCGCCGCGTGCGCATCTTGAAAGAACAGGGCTTCAACGCTCTGCGCATTTCGCACAACCCCGCCTCGCGGGCGCTCCTCGATGCGTGCGACAAGCTCGGCATGTACGTCATGGACGAGTGCTTCGACGGCTGGTATATCCCCAAAAATTATCACGACTATTCGCGCGATTTCTTTGAGGGATACAAGGATGACCTCCGCGCAATGGCGGGAAAGGACTTTAACCATCCGTGCGTGGTGATGTATTCCGTCGGCAACGAGGTGACGGAGACGGCTTCCGAAAAGGGTGTAAAACTCTGCGGTGAGATGCGCGATCTTCTGCATTCGCTCGATCCGACCCGCCCCGTGACGTGCGGCATCAACGTGCTTTTGGACGTTTATATCAAGAAAGGCATGGGCATCTACCGCGACAAAGGGGAGTACCGCCGCGAGCCGCTGCCCGAAGGCAAGACCTACCGCGAAAAGCGCGCAGGATCGGCTTTCTTCAACTTTTGGGCTGCCAAATTGGGCGGGCTCATGTTCAGGATGAGCAAGGGGAAGACGGCAGACAAGATCGTGGATGCCGTCATGCCTTCTCTCGATATCATCGGTTACAACTACGCTGCTTCCCGCTACGATATCGACGTCAGGCGTCACCCCGATAAGATGATCGTGGGCTCGGAGACGATGGCGGGCGATCTTCCCTACAATTGGGAGCGCGTCAAACAATATCCGCAGGTCATCGGCGACTTCGTCTGGGCGGCGTGGGACTACTTGGGCGAGGCGTGCATGGGCTGGCACTATCCTTCCTACAAAGGCCTTCCGCTCCTTGCCGAGCAGGGCATGGTGGACATGACGGGCGACCCTTTGGCGCAGATGGCGTTCATGCAGACGGTGTGGGGGATGAGGAAGGCACCTTATCTTGCCGTCCGCCCCGTAAACCACAGCGGCGAGACGCCTGTAAAAGGCGCGTGGCAGTTCACGAACGCCATTGCAAGCTGGAATTGGCAGGGCTATGAAGGCAAAAAGACGGTCGCCGAAGTGTATTCTTCCGCCTATGCCGTGCGGCTTCTTCTGAACGGCAAAAAGATCGGCGAAAAGCGCGTCAAAAAATACAAGGCGCTTTTCAATGTCAGGTATGCGCCCGGGACGCTTGTTGCCGTCGCCCTCGATGAGAGCGGCCGCGAAGTGGGAAGGAGCGAGCTCAGAACTGGCAGCCGCGAGACCTTCCTTCGCGTCAGAACGGACAAAACGGCGCTTCGTGCGAACGGCGAAGACCTGTGTTTTGCCGAGATCGAGTTCGCCGACAGCCATGGGCAGCGCAAGCCCTATATCGAACAGCCCGTTGAGCTCACGCTTTCGGGCGGCGGCGCGGAGCTTTTGGGCTTCGGAAGCGCCCTCAATAAGACGAACGAAGGCTTTTTGACGAGAAGGCACAACTCCTTCCGCGGCAGGGCGCTTGCCGTGTTCCGTGCGGGGCACGAGGCGGGCAGGCTCACCGTCACCGTCACTTCGGCGGGCGTTGTGTCGCAGACCTTCCACATCGATATCAGATAAGGAGAGATACGCATGAAACTTCTTTGTAACCCTTTGGAAATCGCCTATAAGTACCAGCACCCCCTGCACGGCAAGTATGCCTATAAGGAGGCTGCCGACCCCACGCTCGTCTACTTTAAGGGGAGATACTTCCTCTTTACCTCCAAGTGCGGCGGGTTCTATTATTCGGACGACCTTGTGAAGTGGGAGTTTCACGAAGACAGGACTTTGGAAATTCACGGCTATGCGCCCGACGTTTCGGTGCGCGGCGAGTGGCTGTATTTCTGCGCCTCATCCTATGCAAAGAAGTGTAAAATTCTGCGCTCCCAAGACCCTTTTAAGGGCTTTGAGCTCGTCAACGCGCCCTTTGCCTTCTGGGATCCGCATCTCTACTTCGAGGGGAATAAAGCGTATCTCTACTGGGGATGCTCCTCCAAGGAGCCCATCCACGGCGTGGAGATGGACGTGGAAAAAATGACCCCGAAAGGGGAGCGGTTCGACATCGTTTCCGCCGACCCTGCGCGCCACGGCATCGACGATAAGTCGGTGTATGAAGATCGGCGCACCCTCTGGCAGAAGTATATCGCGCTCTTTACGGGCAGCGGCACTTTTGTGGAGGGCGCTTATCTTAACAAGATAAACAATAAGTATTATTTCCAATACGCGACGCCTGGAACGGAGTTTCCGACCTACGGCGATGCCGTGCTTGTGGGCGACAGCCCGAAGGGGCCTTTTACATGGCAGAAGCATAACCCGTATTCCATTGTCCCGAGCGGCTTTACGCAGGGCGCGGGGCACGGCAGCACGTTTGAGGATGAATTCGGCAACCTTTGGCATACCTCCTCGGTGTGCGTGTGTGTCAATCATAACTTCGAGCGCCGTTTGGGGCTTTGGCCCGCAGGCGCCGATGAGGACGGCATTCTCTTCTGCAACCAATACTTTGCCGACTACCCGAAGGAGATCCCCGAGGGGAAGTTCGACGCGAGGAAAATAGCGCCCGCTTATATGCTGCTCTCCTATAAAAAGAAGGCGACGGCTTCTTCCGCGCGCAAGGGGATGGGGCCTCAAAATGCCGTTGATGAGAGCATCAGGTCGATGTGGCAGGCGGAGAGCGGAAAAAAGGGCGAGTGGCTGTGTGTCGATTTAGGAGCAGAGAAGGACGTGCGCTGTGTGCAGGTCAACTTCGGCGACTTTGAAGTGCCCAAAAAGAAGGCGCCGAGGAGGGAATACGGCGGCACCATCTCGCAGGAGCGCTTTATCGATACGGAACAACCCGACTATGTTTATACGCTGGAAGTAAGTTCGGACGGCAAAACATGGCAGCCTTACGCGGGCGGCAGCACCAAACTTCCCCATAAGCTGTGGGCGGAAAAGGCGCGGGCAAGGTATGTGCGCATCACCTTTGAAAGCGCGCCCTTTGGGCAGAAGTTTACCTTATGCGGGTTGCGCGTGTTCGGCTTTGGCGGCGGCGCGCTGCCCGAACAAACAAAGGGAATGACTGCAAAACGGCTCTCGCCCACGCGCGCCCGCTTCCAATGGGCGGCGCAGAAAGACGCGACGGGGTATTGTATCCGCCTCGGCATCGCGCCCGACAAATTATATTCGAGTGTACTCTTGTATGGTCAAACAGAATATACGGCTACCTTTCTGAATGCCGAAACCAAGGTTTATTACTACGCAGTTGACTGTTTCAACGAAACGGGTATTGTACAAGGCGATGTGCTAATAATAGGGGAATAGCAATGGGTAAACTGAAAAAATTTATAAAAAGCAGAACGACGGCTCAATTCTTATTGCTTTCCGCAATGCTTTTGGAGCTTGTTTTTGTAATATTATATCCTTCTTTTTTTAGTGGGAATTTTCAGATGTCCTGGGCGGTTTTCGCTCTGGCATTAGCAAATTTTTTGATCGGGTCTGTACTTTTGATGCTTCCGTGCTTCTGCCCCGGATCGGAAAAAAGGATAGCGCCCGTCACGCCGTTCATTCTTTTCGGTCTGACTCTTTTAACGTTCTTTTTGTTTGTTCCCGTTTGCTACGGCCTGACAAGTCTTTGGAACTTGATGGATGTTCTTGCGCAGGTGATAGTATGTGCGTTTTTATTGCTTACGTCATCCGTTCTTACGACGATCGCTGTGTTCAAACGGCAGATAAAAGAATAGCAATAAGTTATTTTCGGTAAAACTTCTGTCGGGAGAGTATCATGGACAAGATAATAAGAAATCTGAAAGGTGCCGCGAAGATTCTTACGGTTATCTTTGCATGGCTGGTCGGAATATGTATGGTTTTTTCCTATCTGTTGCAGTTGCCCAATTTCAAAGCCCTTGTTACTAAAGGGCTTGAAATTCAGACAAGCAGCATTGTCAACAAGGAAAATGATGACGCACAACCTTTGGAGTATTATAAAACCGAATTCAGTTCAATAGCGGAACTGCAGAGTGAATCGCGGAAGGTTGTCGAAAATATCGTGGCGGAAGGGGCCGTATTGTTAAAAAACGAGCTTGTGGGCAGGGAGCGTGCATTGCCTTTATCCGTCGGCGACAAGGTAAGCCTGTTTGATTTTACAAGCGTAGATCCCGTGTGGGGAGGAACAGGTTCCGGCAATGCAAAAGTCACGGGAACGAGCGGCAATTATCCGGGTGAGGTTCCTTCTTATAAGGATGCGTTTGAAGATGCGGGCCTTATCGTCAACCCCAAACTTTGGAACTGGTATCAGTCAAATGCGGAAAAGTATAAGAGAAAAGCGGCATCCGAGTGGCCGTATGAAACAAACATAAACGGGGCCGGCTGGGCAAGCATTCCTGCATCGTCAGGCAAGGCGGACGCGGAATACGGCGACGCCGCCATCTTCATTCTCGGCCGTGTGGGTGGCGAAGATCACGATCATCTGATGCTTACATGGGATACGCAGGGCAGCGATCCCGCGGGAACGAATAGCCAGAAGGGTTATCTGATGCTGTCTGACAACGAGCGTAGCGTTTTGGCTGCTCTGAAAGAGCTGAAGGACAATGGTACTTTCAAAAAGCTGATTTTGCTGATCAATTCTTCTAACCAGCCCGAGCTTGACTGGCTCACAGATAACACCTACGGCATCGACGCGGCAATGTGGATCGGCGGCGTCGGGGAAACCGGGCTTAATGCGGTGGGCAAATTATTGACGGGTGCGGTCAATCCTTCCGGACGGCTGAGCGATATGTATTGGAACAAGCACGAGTATAATCCCGTGCACGCCAACTTCGGTACGTACGCTTTCAATACGGGAGTGGGCGCCTCCGACGCCGAAACAGACAGGGGCGTTGCGGCGGGAACTTTGATTTTAGACGGGACCAGAACAAATCATGCCGATTCTCGCTATATCGTATATCAGGAGGGCATGTATCTCGGTTACCGGTATGCGGAGACCCGCTATGAGGACTTGGTGCTCGGCAGAGAAAATGTCGGCGATTTCGATTATAACAGCGTAGTGGCGTATCCCTTCGGGTACGGATTGTCGTATACGCAGTTTGAATATTCTCCCGTTACCGTCACGAAAAGAGATTATACAGCGAAGCCTGTAAGACCGCAGACAGACAGGACGTTGCAGAAAACCGAATATACGGTGACGACGACGGTGACCAATACGGGGCAAACGGCAGGGAAAGAGGTCGTCCAGGTATATATGCAGAGGCCTTATACGCAGTATGATATTCAAAACGGCATTGAAAAACCAGCGGTTGAGCTTGTTGGGTTTGCAAAGACGGGAATTTTACAGCCGGGGGCTTCTGAAGAGGTAAGCATAACGGTTGATGAAAAATACTTTGCAGCATACGATTCCAACGGAGCAGGAACATATGTGCTGACGGGCGGCGACTATTACCTGACGGTGGGCAAGAACGCCCACGACGCAGTCAATAATATCCTTGCGGCGAAGGGAAAAACGACCAAGCATGGTATGACGCACGACGGAAATGAAAAACTTGTCTATAAAACGAATCCGAACGGCGATGAAAATTCTGTTCCGAACACGACGAAATACGCATTTTCGGACGCCACCGGGCAGGAAATAAAAAATCTGTTTGATTTTGCGGATATTAACCGCTATGACGGGCGCGGCAGCAACAGCGTAACTTATGTTTCTCGCAACGACTGGACGGGTACACTGAAATTTGCCGATCCTGACGCGGGGGTAAACCAGACAAGTCAGGTCAAGCTGGTCAAAACGCAGCAGATGATAGACGATATGAGCGCCCAAAGGGATTATCTGCCGGTGGTCTCCGGCGAGTATCCTACATACGGCGCAGACAACAACATTACGCTTGCCGAGATGGGGCGGCGGAATGAGGACGGCTCGCCCGTCTATGCCTACGACGACCCGAAATGGCAGGAGTTTTTAGATCAGCTTACATGGGATGATTATCTTATCCTTTTGTCCGACGGCAAACGCAAAACAAATGCTGTCGATTCGTTATCCAAGCCTATGACGTTGGATCACAACGGGCCCATCGGGTTCATTCATCCCTATCGAGATACGGGCATTAAAAATTCCGATAATTCCTCCTGGCCGAATGACGCGGGTTGGCAAACCTGGTCTGGCATCGATAAGCAGGCGGGGCACGGAGGTCTTTCCGAAATCGGGGTGGATCCTGTGACAAAATTGCCCAACCGCGAAATATACGGCAAGCAGCCTGTGCAGGATCCTGACAGGTGGAAATATCCAACCGCCTATCCTTCCAATCCCGTTCTCGCAGCCACATTCAATGTGGAGCTCATCGAACGTGCTGGTGAAATGGTCGGGGAAGACGGTCTGTGGGGAGGCTATAACGGGATCTACGGCACGGGCGTCAATATCCACCGTTCGCCCTATGCGGGTCGCGCATTTGAGTATTTCAGTGAAGACGGCTTCCTGAGCGGAGTGATGGCGGGGCATTGGTCGCGCGGATGCCAAAGCAAAGGCGTCTATGTGTACAACAAGCATCTGGCGCTGAATGAACAAGAGTACGGTCGCTACGGTATTTCAACTTTTATAAACGAGCAGACCTTCAGAGAAATTTATCTGCGTGCTTTTGAAATTCCGATCGTTCAATATGATGCAAAATGCATCATGGGCGCGCTCAATCGCGTAGGCGTTCAATGGTCAAGCGCCTGCAAGGCCTTGAATACCGATTGGCTGCGAGGCGAGGCAGGCTTGAGTGGCTTTGTCGTGACCGATTGGTGGGAAAGCGGGATCATGAACGACACGGATAATACCGATTACTATATGCAGCTCGGTCAGATCATCATGGCAGGGACCGATCTGCCCGACGGCGTACTCACGACGGAAAAGCTTGACCGTTACAGGCAGGGCGGAAGCAACGAAAATTGTGAACTTGCATGGGCTATGCGGGAATCTGCGCATAGGATCATGTACACGGTCGCACATTCAAACGCAATGAACGGCTTTACCGTAAATACTCGCGTCGTCACAACAGAGCCGTGGATAACTGGTTTCGTCAATGTCTGTGTTGTTGTAACATGGGTTCTCTTCGGCGTATTTGCTATATCATTTATCGCTCTTTCCGTTGTATGTAAAAAAAGAAAAGCAGAACAGGTGTAAAAAATATTGATTGATTCAAAGAGGTAAACCGTGTTTGAGATCGATGAAATAAAAAT
>ERZ1090879.1157-NODE-1158-length-14874-cov-9.282745_pt1 | contig 14874 bp, 11 predicted proteins | sample MGYA00478472_ERZ1090879 | MGnify/ENA primary metagenome ERZ1090879 (study PRJEB33644, sample SAMEA5815723) | chicken gut metagenome | biome: Chicken; feature: Gastrointestinal Tract; material: Caecum | place: Ireland | collected 2019-01-01 | study: A study of...
CACATGAAGTTGCCCTCGCGGGATTTTGAGTCCCGTGCGTCTGCCATTCCGCCACTTCGGCATTTTTGGTTAACGAGCATATTTTAGCATAAATATATTTTTTTTACAAGTATTTTTAACTATTTTTTTATATCTATCTTGAATTTGTTTGTTTTCTATGATATAATTCAATTTGGAGTTTGATTATGAATATTGATGAAACTAAAATTCAAGAAATTAAACATAAATTTGATGCTATGCTTAAGGCTGAAAACAAAAATGTTGACGAATTGAGAAGAAATGACAAGCCTTATATGTATCTTCATGGCTTGAAATTGATTGGTTTTGATGGAAAAACTTTGTCAATGGTAGAGAAATTTAAACTTTTGGGCTATGAAAGAGCAACTAAACTTGAGAATCCTTTGGTTAAGGGTAAAAGATTGGTGGAAGAATATTTGCAAACAGGTCATACTGTTGACGATTTGACAAGAGAAGACAAGGCTTTGAGATATATGCAAGATTGCAGAGTGCGTGGTGAAGACGGGAAATTGCTTTCTTTGGAAGAAAAGTTTGAAGCCATTGGACATCCTAGAGCAGCAAAGAGAACGGCAGATGTTGTTGGCAAAATGCGTCAAATGCTGATTGATTTTATTGAAAGAACTGGCAGGTCTTTGGATAGTTTGACAAAAGATGACCCTGAATATAGATATGTTTGGGGTGTTGAAATGAAAGGTGAGGATGGACATTTGCTGACATTGACAGAAAAGTTTGCCGCTGCAGGTTTTGAAAGAAAGCCTAAATATTCAACAAATGTCAAACAAGATTTGATTGATGCGATAGAAAAATATCGTGCTGATGGTGGAAGTTTTCATGTGGTGAGAAAGACATTTCCTTTCTACACAAAACTTTATATATACTGCGACAGTCTTGCAAGGAATGGACAAAGGCTTTCTTATGAACAAATTATGAAAGATTTGGGTTATAAAGAATATTCGGATTTGTATTATAGATACAGCGCCTTGGAAAAATTTCCTAATTACAGAGACTCAGAAGGTTTTGTTGATAGTTATAAATCTGATGCAAAATTTAGAGCATTTGTTCATGATGCTGCAATTTCTCTTGATATACCTATTCCAGTTTTGATTGAACTTGTGTGTGAAGAAAATGTTAGAGATGTATATCTCGGAGTTGATTATTTTTCACATGTTAAATCAGAGATTCTTAAGTTTGCTAATTTCAACAAGAATTCACTTGAAGGAGTAACTAGAAAAGCACCAAATTTGTATAGCAAAATTAGACATATTGCAAATTATGTGGCAACAGAATATGGCGAGAACATATCAACATATGATGTTTTGAAATTGTTGGGAGTGCAATTTGTTGATAACAAATTTAAAAGTGGTGTTGCTGAAGAAAAAGACATTGAACCTGTAATGGCTAGTTTGCAAAAGATTGCAGAGAGTCAAGATGGGAAATTATATTTTAAGGACATTCCAAAAGATTCTTATCGTGATATCGTTTTGAAGTCTGTTAGACTTGGTGTGCCAACCAAAGCATTTTTTAAACTTTATGACATTGACTATGTTGATGGGCGTAATAATGCAAGACTAGATAAGATTCATGTTGATAAATATCCTTATATTGATGAGATGAGAAAAAGAAAACAACAATTGATTCAAGAAAGTGGCATCTCTGCCGAAAATGGTCATTGCAAGGAAGAAATTTTTGAAGAAAACATCAGGGCAAGTTTGCAAACTTACGAAGAATTCAAAGAAAAAATATATAATTTTGAAGACAAGGCTGTTGCAGTTGTGTCAAAATTTGATGATAAAGATAAGAGTGGGAATTAGTCTAAAGTGATTGATTTCACTCTTTTTTTAATTTTTAATTCTGATTGTTTGGTGTTTTTATTAAAATTTATTATAATATTTACATAAGATTTGTTTAAGGTTTGAAAACATGATTTTTAAGAAATTTTTTAACAAGAACTCGGAACTTGTGAACGAGCTATCAAAAGAGTTTAATGTTTTGCCTTCAACAATGTATTTGATTTTATCAAGAGGATATTCAAGCAAAGAAGAGATTTCAGACTATTTATCCACTGGACAACTTTTGGATCCGTTTCTTATCAGAAACATGAAGCAGTTATGTGACCGAATACATTTGGCAAAACAAATGGGCGACAAAGTCCTTATTTTTGGTGATTATGATGTTGATGGGGTGAGTGCCACTGCCATTATGCTTAAAACGCTGAAAAAAATTGGCATTGATGCTGATTATTATCTTCCTAACCGTTATATTGACGGTTATGGTTTGACATGCGATTGCATTGATAAGATTGAAAAGCAGTTTGCACCAGATTTGATAATCACGGTTGACTGTGGGATTTCTTGTCACGATGAAGTGGAATACGCAAAAGAAAAAGGAATTGAGATTATTGTCACAGACCACCACGAAATCCCTGAAATTTTGCCAGACACCATTGTTTTGAATGCAAAAATTGAAGGACAAGAATATCCCTTCAGAGAACTTTGTGGAACAGGACTGGCATATAAAATCAGCGAAGCACTTTTGGGACAAAAGAAAGCCGAGGAATTTTTGCCTATTGCTGCGATTGCAACCATTGCAGACATTGTCTCTTTGACTGGAGAAAATCGAAACATTGTCAAACGTGGGCTTAAAAGTTTTGATAAACTTCCTTTTGGGTTGAAAATGCTTTTGAAAGAAAACAAAGTTTCTTTGACAAAACCATCATCCACTGACATTGCTTTCAAAATTGCACCAAAGATTAATTCTTCTGGAAGAATGGGAGATGCTGGTGACAGTTTGGCGATTTATATGAGCGAAGACCCTGTGGTTGTCAAAAAATATCTTGAAAAAATCAAAGGACACAACACAAAAAGACAAGAGTTGAGTTCTAAGATTTTGGAAGATTGTGAGAAAGCGATTGCAAAGATGGATTTGTCAAAAATAAGGGTGATTTGTCTGGCATCAAAAAAATGGGATCAAGGAATTTTGGGCATTGCTTGTGCAAGACTTGTGGAGGAATATAACAGACCTGTTTTCTTATTTTCACAGGTTGGAGACACTTTGCATGGTTCAGGGAGAAGCATTGACGACATCAACATTCACGAACTTTTGTCATCTCTTCAGGACATCTTGGAAACATTTGGTGGGCACACAATGGCTGCTGGTTTGACACTCAAAAGAGAAAAATATGAAGAATTTTGCAATCGTGTGAATGCTTTTGTTTTTGAAAAAGTCAGTGACAAAGTTTTTATCCCAATCAAGTATTATGACTTGGAAATTAAGAGTGAAGATGTCACTGAAAGATTTTTGAGTGAGCTTGAACTTCTTGAACCTTTTGGCTGTGGAAATTCGAGACCAAAGTTTAAAATCACAACTGACAGCGTGGAAATTTTGCCAAGGAAATATTCTCCATCACATTGTGACATCAAAATTGGTGATTTGCAACTGGTTTATTTCAATTTTACTAAAAAATACAACGCTTTGAACTTTGCACGATATAAATCTTTTATCTTTGAATTTCAAGGTGGTGGAAAGAATGGTGTTGTCAGTGATTTTGATGCTGGGAGTTTCATCTCAGCAAATGCACATTTGTTCACATACCCAATGCAATACCAACAACTGCTCTATGAAGATAACAGATCATCAAAGTTTTCATACTTCCCACAAAGTGAACTTTTGAATTTTGTTGCAAGCACGCAAAGTGGAGTTTTTGGAACGGCTTTTGTTGCTTACTCTGCCTATGACTTTGTCAACTTTTTGAAGGAATATTCAAAAGAAAACATCTATCATATTGGAATTTGCGATGAAAACTGCATTGGTTACAACAGTGTTTTGCTTTCTCCAAAAGGTGTGAATTGGGCAAAAAATTTCAATCGAATTGTCTTTCTTTCTCCTGTTCTTGATGAAGGGTTTATTTCTGAACTAAATGAAATTTCAAAGGCGGAAATTTATCTTCCTATGGAAAGAGAATTTGATAAACAGCGTTTTTCTTATCTTGATTTGTCAAGAGAAACTTTTGGAAGGGTTTTTAAGGCTTTGATTGCAAAAAATTATGTGAAATATTATTCAATTTTTGATATTTATCTGCATAAAATGAATGGGAAAGTTGGTTTTGACACATTTTACGTTGCTTATTTGGTGTTTGAACAATTGGGTCTGATTAGAACTGAGTATGACACTTTTATGTATATTTCGCAAAACAAAAACATCAAAAAATCCTTGACAGAGTCGCCACTTTATAATAAACTTTTATTGTTGAAAAACTCTTTGGAGACAAAATGAAAAATTTAATTTTAGAAAAAATCAACAGCAATTTTAAGTTGTCTGAAAAGGAGAAAAAACTTGCCACGAATTGTCTTTCTGAAGACATGAATTTGGACCGACTTAACATTGTTATTGACACGATGATTGAATATCACATTCAAGAGGAAGTCCTTGTGGCTTATGTCCTTTTTCAATGCTTCAAAATTGATGAAGCAAAGGCGAGCGAATATGTTGGAGATTTAAGCAAAAGTCAGGAAAAATTGTATGAAATCTTCAAAATATTGAGAGATGTCAGAGTTTTTTCAAAAAATGGTGAAGCGGAAGACATCAGACGAATGTTTGTTGCTATTTGCCAAGATGTCAGGGTTGTCATTGTCAAATTTGCGACCATTTTGTATGATTTGAAACTTATCAAAAATCCAATGTCTGAAGAAGACAGAACTTTTGTTCAAATGGTGAGTGACATTTTTGCACCACTTGCAGAAAGACTTGGGCTTTCTATGTTTAAGTCGGCTTTTGAGGACTATTGTTTTGAACTTTTGGAACCTAAGGCATATGAAGAACTTAAGAACAACGCTTTGATGAAAACTGAAGACAATCAAAAGCAGATTGAAATTACTCGAAAAAAATTGCAACAAATTCTTGATGAAATTGGTGTCAAAGGGGAGATTCAGTCAAGACAAAAGCACTTCTATTCAGTTTATAAAAAATTGGTTAAGAAAAACATCACACTTGGAAAGGTCTATGACTTGGTTGCCATGAGAGTGCTTGTTCCAACGGTCGAAGATTGCTATGCCGTTCTTGGAAAGATTCACTCAATCTACAAGCCTATTCAGGGCAGAGTTAAGGATTATATTGCAAATCCAAAGCCAAATGGTTATCAAAGTTTGCACACAACAATCGTTGCGGACAACAACAGACCTCTTGAAATTCAAATCAGAACTTTTGAAATGCACAAGCATTCGGAATACGGAATTGCTGCACACTGGATATATAAGGAAAGAAGAGGGCAAAATAAGTTTGACCAAAAAATGACTTGGTTCAGACAAATGCTGGAAAATTCCAATGAATTGTCATCAGAAGAATTTTTGGAAACTTTGAAAGTTGACTTGTATGGCGAGGCAATCGTTGTGCAAACACCAAAAGGAAAGGTTTTGGAATTTCCTTTGGGAGCAACTGTTATTGATTTTGCTTATGCCATTCACTCTGAGGTTGGAAACACTTGTGTGGGAGCAAAAATCAATGGAAAAATTGTTCCAATCACAACAGAACTTTCAAATGGTGATGTCGTTGAAATTTTGACGAACCAAAACAGTAAGGGACCTTCAAGAGATTGGCTTTTGCATGTCAAAACTTCAAGTGCAAGGTCAAAAATCAGAGCGTTTTTCAAGAGTGAACTTAAAGACGAAAACATTAGGATTGGAAAGGCAATTTTGGAACAGGCAGTTAAGACAAGAAATTTGAACATTTCAAAAATCTTGAAAGAAGAATATTTGCTTGAAATTGCAAAAAGCATGATGATTGAAGAGCTTGATGGACTTTATGCAGAAATTGGCGCAGGAAGTTTGTCTGCAAACAATGTTGTTGGACGACTTGTCAATCTTTATAACAAAGAAAAGACACTTGAACTTAAAGAAAACAAAATCACGGTCAAGAGAAACAAAGAAGGTGTTTTGGTCGATGGTGACAGTGGTCTTTTGGTCAGATATGCGGGTTGCTGCACTCCAGTCACTGGAGATGAAATCATTGGCTACATCTCAAGAGGTAAGGGAGTCACTATTCACAGAAAAGGCTGTCAAAATTTGAAATATCTTGAACCTGAAAGATTGATTAGGGCAGAATGGCAAGACAGTCTTGTTTCTGATTTTGTTGCAGTCATCAGAGTTTTGGCGGACAACACCAATGCAGTTGTCAATTCTTTGAATAATGCCGCAAGAGATTTGAAAACAAAACTTAAAGGTTTTGGTTATCGTGAAATCAAAGGAGAACTTGTTTTCGAAATTGTTGTTCAAATTTCAAACAAGGCAGAACTTGATAAAATAATCAATAGTTTTGAATCAATCAAAGATGTGAGGAAGGTTTATAGGAGCGAATAATGAAAATTTTGTGCAACAATGTAGATTTGGAAAAGGATATGCAAGATTTGGTTAATCTTTTTTATGATGAAGAAGATTGTCCTTTTTCTGTGGAACATAACCTTGAAAACAATGGTGATGGATACATAAGCACAATTTTTGTTGGCTCTGGAGATGACGCAAAAAAATATATCAAAAATTTTACAATCAATTCAAATGTTTCTGAATTGCTTAGAAAAAGTTTGATAAAAAGACATTGCAAAAATCATTTATATGAAGTGCTCAGTTTTGTTTCAAAAAAATCATTGCCTTGGGGTTCGCTGACTGGAGTTAGACCCACCAAATTTGCAAGGGATTTGGTGGAAAGAGGGGAAATTAAACCACACCTTATCTCGGAAGTTTTGGTGAGAGATTATCATGTCAGCAGTGAGAAGGCAAAACTTGTTGTTCAAATTTTGAAAAACCAAAAATGTATCATCAAAAATGATAAGCTGCTTGATTTGTTTATCAACATTCCAATTTGTCCAACCAGATGTAATTATTGCTCTTTCATTTCAAATGAACTTTGCACTGTTGCTGACAAAGTTGACATATATCTTGATTGCGTTTTAAAAGAATTGGAAGCGGTAAAAAAAGTCATCGCTGAGCAGTCATACATAGTTCGAACGGTCTATATTGGGGGTGGGACACCAACAGTTTTGACAGCAGAACAATTGGAGAAGTTGTTGTCACAGATAAATTATCCTGTGACAGAGTTCACCGTTGAATGTGGACGTGCCGACACAATCACGAGAGAGAAATTGGAAGTTTTGAAAAAGTATGGTGTTTCTCGAATTTCCATAAATCCACAGACATTTTGTGAAGCGACTTTGAAAAGAATAGGGAGAAAGACAACAAACAAGCAAGTCCTTGATGCATATATGCTTGCAATGGAATATGACTTTGTTGTGAACATGGATATCATTGCAGGATTGACTGGAGAAAGGCTTGGAATTTTCAAAAGAACAATAAACACACTTTTGGAAATGAATCCACACAACATAACTGTTCACACATTGTCAGTCAAAAATGCAGCACAAATCAGAGGCGAAGAGATTAGATATAAAAATGATGTACCAAAAATGGTTGATTTTGCCGAGAAAACATTGACGGAGAGTGGTTACAAACCATATTATCTCTATCGCCAAAAACACCAAGTTGCGGGACTTGAAAATGTTGGATATTACAGAGATGATAATGTGTGCATATTCAACATTGACAGCATGGAAGACACATCATCAGTCATTGCAATTGGTGCAGGGGCAATTTCTAAGAGAGTTTTCAATTTGGAAAATCGCATTGAAAGACAACCAAATTGCAAGTTTATCAATGATTACATCTCAAGAATAGACGAAATGATTGAGAAAAAAATTAAGTTTTTCTCTTAAATTCATATATTCTCAAACAACGACTTGCTCTGACCATGGGCAATGGAAGCAGAATTTAGCGATTTGGTTTTAATAAATTTTGTAAAAATTCTTTACTTTTTTTGTGCGGTGTGGTATACTTGCCTTGTCGATAAACTTAAGCATAGTTTCTGGGACACCTTCGACCCGTTACTCTGTTTAAGCGGTTAAAATTTTAATGGAGGAAAATCATGGATAAACAAAGAAAAAGCGAAATTATTTCTCAGTTTAAACAATCTGAAAATGATACTGGTTCTGTTCAAGTTCAAATTGCTCTTTTGACTGAAAGAATCAATCATTTGACAGAACACTTGAAAACTAACAAAAAAGACAATCACTCAAGAAGAGGTCTTTTGATGTTGGTTGGAAAGAGAAAAGGTTTCTTGCAATATCTTAAAGACAGAGATATTGAAGCTTACAGAAAGCTTATCAAAGAACTTAACATTAGAGAAATTAAATAATTTTTGGGGGAGGTGTTCTTTTGCTTCCCTCTTTTTCAATTTTTTAACTTATTATTTTGGAGTGTATTATGGAATATAAAAAGTATGTTATTAATGTTGCAGGCAAAGATATTTCCTTTGAAACTGGCAAGTGGTGTGGTCAATCTAATGGCTCTTGTGTTGTTAGAAGTGGTGACACTGTTGTCATGGTTAATGTGACAATGAGTGAAGAACCAAAACCTGGAATTGACTTCTTCCCTCTTTCTGTTGAATATCAAGAAAAGATGTATTCAATTGGAAAAATTCCTGGCGGATTCAAGAAAAGAGAAGGTCGTCCAAGTGACAAGGCTATTTTGGTTTCAAGACTTATCGACAGACCACTTAGACCTCTTTTCCCAAAAGGTTTCTTTAATGATGTGGTTGTTGTTGCGACCGCCCTTTCAATTGACCCAGATGTCAGTCCAGAACCTCTTGCTATGCTTGGTTCTTCTTTTGCACTTGCAATCTCTGACATTCCTTTCCTTGGACCTACTGGTTCTGTTCAGGTTGGATTGGTTGATGGAGAATTTGTTATCAACCCAGACCAAGAACAAAGAGAAAAAAGTGATTTGGCTTTGACTGTCAGTGGAACTGAAGAGGCTGTTTTGATGGTTGAAGCAGGGGCAAATGAAGTGTCAGAAAGTGTTATGCTTGATGCCATTATGTTTGCTCACGAAGAAATCAAAAAGATTGTTCGCGAACTTAAGAAAATCAAGGAAGAGATTGGAAAACCTGTAAATCCAAAAATTTCTTATTATGCTGTTCCTGAGGAAATTGACAAGGCTGTCAGAGAATATGCTGATGAAAAATATGATTATGTTTTGGACACTTTTGTAAGAAGCGAAAGAGAAGCAAGAGAAGAAGAAGTTAAGGCTGATATCCTTGCTCACTTTGCTGAAATATTCCCAGAAAAAGAAAGAGAAATTGGAGATGTTCTCTACAAAATTAAGAAAGAAAAGGTTAGAGCACATATTTTGGAAAAAGGTGTTCGTCCAGATGGAAGAAAATTGGAAGAAATTCGTCCAATTTGGTGCGAAGTTGGTGTTCTTCCAAGAGTTCATGGTTCTGCAGTGTTCACAAGAGGAGAAACTCAAGTTTTGTCTTGCTTGACACTTGGAACTGTTAGTGATGTTCAGAAGCTTGAAGGACTTGATGACGAAGAAGTTAATCGTTATGTTCATCACTACAATATGCCACCATATGCAACAGGTGAGGCTAAGATGATTAAGAGCACAGGTCGTCGTGAAATTGGTCACGGTGCTTTGGCTGAAAGAGCATTGGAACCTGTTGTTCCAAAAGAAGATGTTTTCCCTTATGCTCTCAGAATTGTCAGCGAAGTTCTCTCTTCAAATGGTTCTTCATCAATGGCTTCAACTTGTGGGTCTACACTTGCTTTGATGGACGGTGGTGTGCCTATTTCTGCACCTGTTTCTGGAATTGCCATGGGACTTATTAAAGACGAAAACAGTAGAAAAGTTGCCGTTCTTTCTGACATTCAAGGACTTGAAGATTTCTTGGGTGATATGGACTTTAAGGTTACTGGAACTGCTAAGGGTATCACTGCAATCCAAATGGATATCAAAATTAAAGGAATTGACAAGGAAATTTTGACTGAAGCTTTGGAAAGAGCAAAGATTGGAAGAATGCAAATTATGGAAAAGATGCTTGCTTGCATAGACAAGCCAAGAGCAGAAATTTCTAAATATGCTCCAAAGATTATTACATTCACTATTGACCCAGATAAGATTAAAGATGTTATTGGTTCTGGCGGAAAAACAATCAACAAAATCATTGACGAAACTGGAGTTAAGATTGATATTGAAGATGACGGAACAGTTTTCATTGCATCAGTTGATAGTGAGATGAATGAAAAAGCTAAGAAAATCATTCTCTCAATCACTGAAGATGTTGAAGTTGGTGATGTTTATGACGGAAAAGTTGTTCGCATCATGAATTTTGGAGCTTTTGTTGATTTGGGCGGTGGAAAGGAAGGAATGATTCACATTTCAAAACTTTCAAACAAGAGAGTTGACAAAGTTGAAGATGTTGTCAAGATTGGTGACAATGTTGAAGTTGAAGTTATCAAAATTGACGAGAAAGGAAGAATTGACCTCAAGAGAATTGTTCCTAAAGAAGAAAAAGAAGCAAACGAAAAAGAAAAAACTTCAAAAAAAGTTGAAAAATCTGAAAATGTAGAAAGCAAAAAAGACTAGTTAATTCTAGTCTTTTTTTTGTGCACATGTGCAATTATTGAAATATTGCAAAAAATTGAAGAAATGGAGTGAATTGGCTGTTTTCGTATTGCAATTCATTTACAACATATCCAAGAACATTCACTTGTGCCACGGCGGTGGCTTTTTGATATATTTGCAAAAACCAGATGTTTTGAGTGGAATTGAAGACTGGGAAAACGGTGTTTACAAAACCTATGTCAATTACTGGCTCTTTTACCGTTCCATCTTTGTTGTATATTTTGTCTTTATAAAATTCGTCCATATTTGAAACATCAAGAAAATAGGTTGTTGTGTTTGTTTTGATTTCAGCTCTATAATTATCTAGAAAAGTTCCAGAATATTGGTTGTTTTGTGAGAACTCTTCAAAATCAAATAAAGTTTTGTAACCAGTGTCGGACAACTCATAAACATAATAGAATCCATAACCACCACTGCCACCAGAGTCAGCAGAATAGAAAATTTGCTGCAAACCATTCCCTATGAAATCGAGAGGTGTAAGCTTTGGGGAATAGCCGTAATTTATTGTGGGAACAAAAGAATAGAGTAAATTGTTATCATTGTCAAAAACCCTGATTTCAATGTTTTGTATAAACGGAGAATTTGACATCTTGTTTCCGTAAATGCTGATTGTGTTGGTTATTTCAGGAGCATACAGCGTTGCTGTTGCTGTGAAAATTAATTCTTTCTCTTTCATATTGTTTGTTATATTCATGGTTCTTCCAAAAAGTGAAAGAAAGATGAACAACATAAGTACAATTTTCATGATGTTATTGTTTGTTTAAATTAAATTTTTATAATTTTTAAGTTTTTTTAAGAAATTACTTGACTTGTGTATTTTTTACGCATATAATAATGATGTATGGAGGAGAAATATGGACATAACCAATCCATTATATCAAAATCAGGGTATCCATGTTGTGCTTGCGTTGTTCACTGTTGAAGATGGAAAATTTAAGGTCTTTTTGATTAAACGAAAAAATCAACCATACAAGGACAAGTGGATTTTGATTGGTGGTGCGTGTTATAACAATGAAGATACTGACACCGCAATGAAAAGAGAATTGAAAGAAAAAACAGGCATTGAAGATATCAATTTTCAAAGGTTTGATGTATTCTCTAGACCAGACAGAAGCCCTCTTTGGAGAATGATTGCCATTGCTCATGTTGGAGTTATTGATTGCAAGCGTGTTCATTTTTTGAAAACTACAACAAAAACTGTTGACGCGGATTGGTTTCAAATTGATAGAGTTCCAGCATTAGGCTATGACCATGAAGAAATTTTGAATGGAGCAATTGAATTTTTGCGACAAAAGATTTTTGACAGCGACATTCTCAAAAACTTGTTTCCTAAACAATTTACATTGCCGGAATTGCATAAGGCTTATGAGAGCATCTTGAACAAACAGATAGACCGAAGGAATTTCAGAAAACGTTTGTTGCAACAAAACATAATTGCAGATACTGGACTTGAACAAGAAATTGCAGGAAAGAAACCAGCAAAACTTTATCGGTTTGTGTGACATTGATTTTATTAAGGCTTATTGCCTTTTTAAAACAAAAAATAAATGCGTAAAAAATACGCAATAAAAGGAGGAAAAATGAAGACTATTGTTGTTAATCTTTTGGGTGGGGCAGGAGCAGGAAAGTCGACGATTGCTGCTTTGGTGTTTGGGCAGTTGAAGAAGAAGGGAATAAATTGTGAACTTGTCACTGAGTATGCTAAAGAAGTTGTTTATGAAGAGAATATGAAAAGACTGCAAAATCAACTATATATTTTCAGCAAGCAATATTATTCCATGGATATGATTAGGGACAAAGTGAATGTTATCATTACCGATTCGCCACTTCTTTTGAGTATGCATTATAACAGAAACTTTAGTGACAGTAATTTTTTAAGAGTCCCTGATGAAATTTTTGACAAACTTGTTTTGTATTGCTATACAACATTTGATAATTTGAATTTTTATATCGAAAGAAATCATGAATATAAGCAAGAAGGCAGATATCAAGATGAAGCCAGAGCGAAACAAGAAGACGCAATTATTAGAAGTTTGATTGATGGACTGAAAATTGATTGTGAACATCTTTTGTCCACTGATGATTGTGTTGGCAAAATTGTTAAAGCAGTTGAAGAAAGATGTGAGTATTATAAAAATTTATACAAATCAGGGCTTGAAGTTGAAAGAAAATTTTTGATTGAGACACTCCCTTCTGATATTGACAACTTCAAAAAAGACTTCATTTTTCAGGGATATTTGATAAGGAACGAGAAAGAAATAAGAATTAGGAATGTTAGCAACCAACATTACTTTTTAACAGAAAAATATGGAAGAGGAATGATCAGAGAAGAGTATGAGAAAGAATTGACCCGAGAAGAATTTCTTAAACTTCTCAAAAAGGTGGACAAAAAGGTTGTTGAAAAAACTAGATATTACTATCCTTTGGAAGATGGAAGACTTGCTGAACTGGACTTGTACTTTGGTGCAAACAAGGGGTTGATCACTGCTGAAGTCGAGTTTGAAACCGCTGAGGAAGCAAAAAAATTTGTTCCTCCAGCTTGGTTTGGTCAAGATGTCACTGAAGATGAAAGTTACAAAAATCTTTCGCTTGCAAAGAAATCGAGCAGGACGCAATCATCATTGAACAATGAAACAAGCAGGATTGTTGGTTAACTGTTTTTTGGCATGGAATTATAAAATTCATTTAAACCCTGTTCAAAATATTTTTGACTATCTGGGTCTAGGTAAAACAAAAGACCAAACAATTGACCTGTATGTACTTTTTCCTCATTTACAATGTCTTTGAGCGTTTGATTTACAACCACATCATTTGAACTTGCTATATGGTTTTCATATTGAATGATTGCATCAAGTTCTCCTATTATGTCTGCTCTTGTGTTTTGAGCAAGAGTTTGTTTGCTAGTTGTTGACAAATCTAAAATGTTTGTGAAATTTTTCATTTATTTTTCTCCTTTTATGATTTTATTTATGCCGTTTCTCTCCTGATTGATTGTGTGTTTACATGAACATTTGAGCGAGCAAAAATATATAATGATTATGAACATACTTTAAGGAGGAAATTAAATGCCTGATAACAACTTATTTTGTGGAAACAGAAATCCATTTAACAATAGATGTAATGTAGTTTTCAGATATACAGGTCCAACTGGTCCTGCTGGACCTATCGGGAGAACAGGAGCGACCGGGCCAACTGGACCGACTGGACCAACGGGTCCCACTGGGCCAACTGGACCGACAGGTTTGAATGGCGTAACAGGGGCAACCGGACCAACTGGAGCGACTGGCCCTACCGGTGCGACAGGAGCCACAGGAGCTCCAGGCGGTGGAACAATTGTTGCAGGAACAACAACCACAACAACACCAGGAACAGACGCCTCGGTTACAACAACCTATCAAGGAACCACAACCTTGTTGGATTTCGCAATACCTAGAGGTGCGACAGGACCTACGGGTGCAACTGGACCAACTGGTGCAACAGGTGGAACTGGAGCGACTGGCCCTATCGGTTCGACTGGTGTTACAGGTCCAACCGGGCCAACCGGACCAACGGGAGCCCAAGGATTGCAAGGTATCACGGGTGCAACAGGAGTTACTGGTCCTACAGGTCCAACAGGTGCTACTGGGACGCAAGGAGATGCGGGAGACACAGGGGCTACTGGCCCAACTGGTCCAACGGGTGATACTGGGATTCAAGGATTGCAAGGAGATACAGGTGCTACCGGACCTACTGGAGAAACAGGACCAACCGGTCCGACTGGTCCAACAGGAGCAACAGGAGAAACGGGACCAACCGGTCCGACAGGTGCTTCTGCTGTGGGACTTAATGCCTATGGTGGTTTGTATAATAATGCTGCTCAAACACCAACAATAGCAACAGAGAATGTTTATGTTCCTATTGAGTTGAACACCGAAATGCCTTTGCTTAATACAACCACTGCGACTAACCAGATAACTGTTCAGCAAGCAGGTGATTATGAAATTAATTATCATATTGCATTGACATCGACTGCAGAATTGACATTCAATATTACTGCACGAAACAACACCACTCCAATTCCGGACAGCACAATTGAGCAAACTGCATTAGAGACCGCAACAAGTGGAACCTTTGTTGTTGACGTGACAAGTTCAATTATTGTTACTCTTGCTGCCAATGATGTCATTGATTTGGCTGTTACAACAACCACAGCTCCGGGCGGTGCAACAATTACCATTTTGGAAAATGGTGACGCAACACTAACAGTTAAAAAATTAAATAACGTATAACTTAAAAAAGATAAGATTAAATTCTTATCTTTTTTATTGGTTTTGATTTTATCAAGTGATATAATTTTTCTATGATGAATTAT
>ERZ1090879.1161-NODE-1162-length-14848-cov-20.098831_pt1 | contig 14848 bp, 9 predicted proteins | sample MGYA00478472_ERZ1090879 | MGnify/ENA primary metagenome ERZ1090879 (study PRJEB33644, sample SAMEA5815723) | chicken gut metagenome | biome: Chicken; feature: Gastrointestinal Tract; material: Caecum | place: Ireland | collected 2019-01-01 | study: A study of...
ACGCCCGCGCCACCAACGGCTATTACGACACCCACCCGGTGCCCGAAGGGTTCAAGAAGGAGGACCTGGTCCTGACCGACGAGAGCCTGGACCGCGCCGTCGCCCGCACTTTGACCGAGCTGTTCCAGCAGGGTATGTTCGAGAACCCCTACGCCGACCCCAAGCACGCCGCCGAAGCGGTCGCCAACGAGGACGACTGGAAGGAAGCCGCCCTTGTCCACCGCGAGAGCGTCGTCCTGCTCAAAAACCAGGCCGGCACCCTGCCCCTGACCACCGACAAGCTGTCGGGCGCCAAGGTCTACGCCGAAGCCTTTGCCAAGGACGCCGAAAAGGGCGCGGCCGCCACCAAGGCCCTGCGGGACATGATCGCCCGGTTTGAGATCCACCTCACCGACGACCCCGCCGAGGCCGACTACGCCATCCTGATGGTCAGCCCCTCCTCGGGCGCTTACTTCAACGCCACCCCGGGCTATCTGGAGCTGGACATCTGCGAGGACAAGGTGGTCCACGACGTCGGCCCCGACGGCAAGCCCCTGCCCGAGACCCACACCGAGACCACCCTGGCGGGCGCCAAGCGCATCCCCGCCATCGCCGGGGCTGTCCACGCCCACGGCGGCAAGGTGATCGCCAACATCAACTTCCCCCTGGCCTGGATGGTGGGCAACGTGGAGCCCTACGCCGACGCCCTGACCGCCGGTTTCGACACCTACCCCTCCGCCACCCTGGACGTCATCTTTGGCCGGTTCGAGCCGGTGGGCCGCCTGCCCATCACCCTGCCCCGCGGGGACGAGGTGCTGGCCGTCAATGCGGACGGCATCTGCGCCAGCCCCAACGATGTGCCCGGCTACGACAAGGACCAGTACATCGACGCCTCCCTCAAGGATGAGAACGGCAAGGCCTACGCCTACCGCGACGCCGCCGGCAACTACTACGAACTGAAGTTCGGCCTGCGGTACTAATGCGCTGCTGAAGTTTACAAAACACACAGTGTCCCGCCCGGATGCGCCCGTCACCCGGGCGGGATCTTGTATCAAAAGGAGAATGCCTCTATGCTGAAAAACATGCTGGACACCGACCTTTCCGGCAAGGTGGCGGTAGTCACCGGGGCGGGCGGCGTGCTCTGCTCGGACATGGCCAAAGTGCTGGCCCGGGCGGGGGCCAAAGTCGCCCTGCTCAACCGCACCGTCTCCAAGGCGCAGGTCTATGCCGACGAGATCACCGCCGGGGGCGGCGCCGCCAAAGCCTACCCCTGCAATGTGGTGGACGCCGCCAGCTGTCAGGCTGCGGCCGCCGCCGTCCTGGCCGACTTCGGCCCCTGCGACATCCTGGTGAACGGCGCGGGCGGCAACAACCCCAAGGCCACCACCGACAAGGAGTACTATGAGCCCGGCGACCGGGAAAACGAGGCCGTCCGCAGCTTTTTCGACCTCTCCCCCGAGGCCGTCGCCGGCGTGTTCGACCTGAACTTTCTGGGCACCATCCTGCCCACCCAGGCCTTTGTGCCCCAGATGCTGGGCCGCAGCGGCTGCTGCATCCTGAACATCTCCAGCATGAACGCCTACACCCCCCTGACCAAGATCCCCGCCTATTCGGGCGCGAAAGCCGCCGTCACCAACCTGACCCAGTGGCTGGCCGTCCATTTCAGCCGCCAGGGCATCCGGGTCAACGCCATCGCCCCCGGCTTCTTCGCCGCCGGGCAGAACCAACAGCTCCTGTATAACCCCGACGGCACCCCCACCGCCCGCACCGGCAAAATTCTGGCCGCCACCCCCCATGGGCCGCTTCGGCGACAGCCGCGAGCTGGAAGGCGCGCTGCTGTTCCTCGTCAACGATGCCGCCGCCAGCTTTATCACCGGCGTCACTTTGCCGGTGGACGGCGGTTTCTCGGCCTATTCCGGCGTATAACCCGCATCTTTCCCCGCTCCCCCGGCCCGCGCGGCCGGAGGGGCGTTTTTTGTCTGTTCCGGCGCGCATTAACTTGCCCTGACTGCTCTTTGGTGGTATGATGACACTGACAGTTCAAACAGGGAGGATGTGCTTATGCGTCTGGAAGCACGGGTCAACGCCGTCTACGGCCAGCTGACCGCCAACGAGCGGGAGCTGGTCAGCCATATCCTGCAGGAAAAGCAGCAAGTCCGCGGGATGAACAGCACCCAGCTGGCCCAGCATCTCCATGTGTCCCGCACCACTCTGGTGCGCTTTTGGAAAAAGCTGGGCGTGCAGAGCTACGCGGAGTTCCGCCTGCTGCTCCAACAGGACCAGCGGGAGCTGGACGCCCCCGGGGTGGAGCTGGGCGCCATCGTGCGGATGTACCACGCCATGATCGACGAGCTGCCCAAGCTCCCCTACGGCCGGGTGTGCCGCCTGCTGCGGGCCGCCCCCACCATCTACATCTACGGCACCGGCAACGAACAGAAAGCCATTGCCGAGGAGTTCAAGCGCATCTTCCTGCTGCTGGGCAAGTGCTGCGTGGACCTGTTCGATCTGGGCGAAGTGGAGTCGGCCCGGCGGCGCTTCGGCCCCGAAGACGTGTTCGTGGCCATCTCTCTGTCGGGGGAAGGCGCGGAGGCGCTGCGGGTGATGCGCTGCGTCCAGGGCAGCGAGATCCACACCCTTTCCATCACGCGGTGGGCCAGCAACGCCCTGGCCCAGATGTGTCAGGAAAACCTCTACGTCGCCACCAAGACGGTGCAGCGGGCGGGGCGGGCCTCCTACGAGATGGTGGCGGCCTTTTACCTACTGCTGGATATCCTGCTCATCCGCTGCCTCGAGCAGGGCGCGCGGGAAAAATCCCTGCCCAGCACACGCCGTCCCGCGGCGGTGGAGGCCCTGTTCAACCGCGCCTACCCCCGCATGAGCGAAAACGAGCGGTATATCTGCCAGTACATCGCCGCCCACTACGAAGCCTGCGGGGCCCAGCCCATCGCCGCCTTTGCCCGGCAGTGCGGCGTCTCCCAGGCGCTGCTGGTCCGCTTTGCGCAAAAGCTGGGCCTGGCCGGATACGGCGAGCTGAAAGCCATGGTGCGCCTGGGGCTGGCCGAGCCCGGCGCCCCGGCCGGGGACCTGCTGGAACGGGTCACCAGCGCCTGCCACAAGATGATGGACGAGCTGGTGGACACCGATCTGAGCGGCTTTTTCCGCTTGTTTACAGGGGCGCGGCGGGTGTTCGTGTACGGCAGCGGTTCTTCCCAGGCGCGGGCGGCCAGCGAGATGAAGCGCATCTTCCTGCCCGTGCGGGAGATCATCCACGTCAGCGGCCACGACATGGCGCTGGCTTTGCAACAGATCGCCCAGCCCCAGGACCTGGTCATCCTCATCTCCCTCTCGGGCGAGTCCCAGCCCGCCACCGTCCTGGCCGAAAAGCTGCGGGTGCGGGGGGTGCCGGCGGTGTCCGTTACCGGGATGCGCAGCAACACCCTGGCCTCCCTGTGCGCCGAGTCGCTGTACATCCACTCGGTGCGGCTGCCTCTGGAAAACGGCCTGGAATACGAGACTTCCACCCCTTATTTCATCCTGATCGAGTACCTCTACCTCTCCTGCCAGAACTACCTGTCCGCACAGGGCCGCCCGGCCGGGGAAACGGATGTGGACAAAATTTCAGATATATAAACTTTGCACAAATCCAGTACATCCTTTTTAGAAGCGCCTGTCCTATTGAACCGGCGCTTCTTTTTTGTTACCATAGAGCCACCGAAAACCAAACCACAAGAAAGAAGGGATGCCGGTGACCCGCATCATCTATCTGGACATCGACGGCACCCTCCGGGACGAGGTGCGTGGCGTGACGCCCCAGACCGCGCAGGCTTTGGAGCAGTGCCAGGCCAGAGGCATCTATATTGTACTGTGTACCGGCAGAAATCCGGCCAGCATCCAGCCGGACGTCCGCCGCCTTCCCACCGACGGGCTGATCGCCGGGGGCGGCTGTTATGTCCGCGTCCGGGGCAGCACGCTGCGCCGGGCCCATTTCCTGCGCGGGACTGCCGAGGCCGCCCTGCGCCTGGCCGGGCAGGGCGGAGCCGGTCTTGCGATGGAGACAGAGGGCAGCATTTTCATGAACAAAAGTGCAGCCCAGTTCTACACGCAGGACTTTGAGCGCAAGCTGCTGGGCTGCCCCCAGCCCGAACTGGTCCGCCGGAACAACCGCATCCGCTACGAGGACAACCTCGCCGGATTGGATCTGAGCAAGACGCCGGTACACAAGATCTGCCTGATCGGCCCGCAGCAGGTCATCCGGCAGGCGGCAGAGCAGCTGGCCGGGCTTGCCCGGACGGTGCAGCAAGGCAGCTGGAACGACAGCTGGTATCTGGAGTTGCTGCCCCCCGGCTGCGGCAAGGGCAGCGCCCTGCGGATGGTCAACCGCTATCTGGGCATCCCCCGAGCCGGGAGCCTCTGCTTCGGGGACGGGGCAAACGACCTGGATATGTTCCGCGCCGCGGGCACCCGGGTGGCGGTGCGGGGCAGCTGCCCGGCCCTGGTGCAGCTGGCCGATTCCCTCTGCGGCCCCCCGTCCGAAAGCGGCATCGCACAGGAGCTGGTGCGGCGGCACATCCTGCCCGCCCCGCCACAGACACAGAAAGGAGCATGAAGTATGCAGCAGAAATGGTGGCAGAAAGAGATCGTGTACCAGATCTACCCCAAGAGCTTCTACGACAGCAACGGGGACGGGATCGGGGATATCCAGGGCATCATCCAAAAGCTGCCCTACCTGAAGGACCTGGGAGTCACCCTGCTGTGGCTCTGCCCGGTGTACAAGTCCCCCATGGCGGACAACGGCTACGACGTGGCCGACTACAACGCCCTGGCCCCTGAGTTCGGCTCGATGGAGGACCTGGACGAGCTGATCGCGCGGGCCAGACAGATGGGCATGGGCATCCTGATGGACCTGGTCATCAACCACACCTCGGACGAACACCCCTGGTTCCAGCAGGCCCTGGCCGACCCGGAAAGCCCCTGCCACGACTACTACATTTTCAAATCCGGCAAGCAGCCGCCCAACAACTGGCGCTCGATGTTCGGCGGCAGCGTGTGGGAAAAAGTGCCCGGCCGGGATGAATATTACTTCCATGCCTTCGGCAAAAAGCAGCCCGACCTGAACTGGGAGAACCCCGCCCTCCGGCAGGAGCTGTACAGGATGGTCAACGGCTGGCTGGACAGAGGGATCGCGGGCTTCCGGGTGGACGCCATCAACTTCATCAAAAAGGACCAGACCTGGGCCGACCGGGAGCCGGACGGCGCCGACGGCCTGGCCAAGTGCACCAAGGCCTGCCGCAACCAGCCGGGCCTGGGGGACTTTCTGGCCGAGCTGCAGCGGGAGACCTTCGGCCGCCACGACTGCGTGACGGTGGCCGAGACCGCCGGCGTCCCCTACGACCAGCTGGGGGCCTTCATCGGGGAGAACGGCTATTTCTCGATGGTGTTCGACTTCCATTACGCTGACCTGGACATCGCTTCGGGCAGCGAGTGGTTCAAGCGCCTGCCCTGGACGGTGGCCGACCTGGACCGGAAGATCATGCACAGCCAGCTCTCGGTCCAGCAGCAGGGCTGGGCGGCCAACTTCATCGAGAACCACGACCAGCCCCGGGCCACCACCAAGTATCTGGGCAGCGCCCAGGACGACCCCGCCGCCGTCAAGACGCTGGGCGCGATGTACTTCTTCCTGCGGGGCACCCCCTTCATCTACCAGGGGCAGGAGCTGGGCATGGTCAACTTTGAGCGGACCAGCCCCGCACAGTTCAACGATATTTCCAGCATCGACCAGTACCACCGCGCTTTGCAGGAGGGCCTGAGCGAGGCCGAGGCCCTGCACATCGTCAACCTGCGCAGCCGGGACAACGCCCGCACCCCCTTCCCCTGGAACGGGGAGCAGTACGGCGGCTTCTCGGAGGCCAGGCCCTGGCTGGAAATGACCCAGGAACACCCCAGGATCAACGCCCAGGAACAGGCTGGCCGCCCCGACAGCGTGCTTTCGTTCTACCGGGAGATGATCGCTTTCCGGCAGAACGGCCCCTGCAGCGACGTTCTGATCTGGGGCAGCATCAAGCCGGTGGCGTCCTCGCCGGAGGTCATCGCCTACCGCCGGGAGTACCAGGGCCGGCGGGTCTGGTGCTGGTTCAACTTTGGCGCCGCGGCGGCCGAAGAACCCCTGCCCGCCGGGCTTGAACCGGTCTGGGGCGACCTGGACGCCGTCACCGCGGGCAGCGGCGTGCTGACCCTGCCGCCCCACACATTTGTACTGATGCGCGAAACCACGCGCTGAAGGATAGAAGGAAAAAGGAGTTGGAAATCATGGCAGAAAAGGACTACCGCAGCATTGCGGCCCAGATCATCGAGATCGTGGGCAAAGACAACATCATCTCAGCCACCCACTGCGCCACCCGCCTGCGTCTGATCGTCAAGGACAAGGACGCCATCGACACCAAAAAACTGGAAAAAGTTGACCTGGTCAAGGGCACTTTCTTCAACGCGGGCCAGTACCAGATCATCCTGGGCACCGGCATCGTCAACAAGGTGTACGCCGAACTGGAGGGCCTGGGCCTGCACACCATCTCGAAGCAGGAGCAGGACGAGGCCGTCAAGCAGCAGCAAAAGGGCATCAAGCGGATGATGCGCACCCTCGGCGACATCTTCATCCCCATCATCCCGGTCATTGCGGCCACCGGCCTGTTCCTGGGCCTGAAGGGATGCCTGTTCAACGACAACGTGCTGGGCCTGTTCGGCGCTTCTTCCAGCATGATCCCCGACTACATCGTCACCTTGGTCAACGTCCTGACCGAGACCGCCTTCTCCTTCCTGCCGGCCATCATCTGCTGGTCCGCCTTCAAGGTGTTCGGCGGCACGCCGGTCATCGGCCTGGTGCTGGGCCTGATGCTGGTGTCCCCCTTCCTGCCCAACGCCTACTCGGTGGCCGACCCCAAGAGCGGGGTGGAAGCGATCATGGCCTTTGGCGCGATCCCCATCGTGGGCTGCCAGGGCAGCGTCCTGACCGCCATCCTGACCGCTTTGATCGGCGCAACACTGGAAAAGAAGCTGCGCAAGGTCATGCCCAACGCCCTTGACCTGATCATGACCCCCTTCGTGGTCATGCTGGTCACCTTCCTGATCGTGATTTTGGGCATCGGCCCCGTCATGCACGTTGTGGAGCTGGGCATCGTCAACGTGGTGGAAGTGCTGGTCAATCTGCCCTTCGGCCTGGGCGGCTTCCTGATCGGCGCCACCTACCCGCTGCTGGTCATCACCGGCCTGCACCACACCTACACCATGATCGAAACTTCCCTGCTGGCCAACACCGGCTTCAACCCCGTCATCACCCTGTGCGCCATGTACGGCTTTGCCAACGTGGGCACCTGCCTGGCCTTCTTCGTCAAGTCCAAGAAGGAGAGCGTCCGCCAGACCAGCATCGGCGCCATGCTGTCCCAGCTGTTCGGCATCAGCGAGCCGGTCCTGTTCGGCATCCAGCTGCGCTACAACCTGCGCCCCCTGATCATCATGCTGTTCACCTCCGGCCTGGGCGCTGCCGTCCTCTCGCTGCTGCACGTGCAGTCCAACTCCTACGGCCTGGCCGTCCTGCCCTCTTACCTGATGTACATCTACGAGCCCTACCAGCTGCTGTGCTACTTCCTGGTGTCGGTCGGCTCGGTGGCCCTGTGCTTCGTCCTGACCTGCCTGTTCGGCATCCCGAAAGAGGTCATGGAAAAGGACGAGGAGTAAAAAAGACGTCCCTGCATCTAATCCCTGAACATCACAAAGCGGCGGAGCCCCGGCAAGGGCTCCGCCGCTTTTTTGCGGAAATCCAAAATTCCCTCTTGACAGCCGCCCATCCCTCTGTTATACTGCAATAAAGTTCAGAACACTGAACTCGACAAACCGTTGAGAAAGAGTAGTAACCTGGAACCAAACCCTCTCAGAGAGCCGCAGATGGTGGGAACGCGGCAGGCAGCGGCCGGGCGAATGGACTTTCGAGGGCACAACGAGGGGCCGTCCATGGCCCGGTAGCGCGACGGGGACTCCACCCGTTATCAGGGGAGCGCGTGTTGTCAGACACGCGGAAGCGAGTGGGCCTGTGCGCATGGTACAGGTCAATCCGGGTGGCACCGCAGAGGTTACAAGCCTTTGTCCCAGAGGAATTTGGGACGAGGGCTTTTTTCTATGCCCTCTCCCGCAAGCAAGTTGTAAAGGAGTGCAAGAAAATGAGCATGACCAAGATCCCCCACCGCCTGTACCTCACCGAAGATCAGATGCCCAAGCAGTGGTTCAACCTGCGGTCGGCCATGCCTCAGCAGCCTGACCCGCTGCTGAACCCTGCCACCCTCCAGCCCCTCGCAGTGGACGACCTGTCCCCCATTTTCTGCGAGGAACTGGCCCGCCAGGAGCTGGACGGCACGACGGCCTATGTGGACATTCCCGAGCCCATCCAGGAGGTCTACAAGATGTACCGTCCCTCGCCGCTGATCCGCGCCTATGAGCTGGAAAAGGCCCTGGGCACCCCGGCCCGGATCTACTACAAATTTGAGGGCAACAACACTTCCGGCTCCCACAAGCTGAATTCCGCCGTGGCCCAGGCCTATTACGCCAAGAAGCAGGGCCTGGCCGGCGTCACCACCGAGACCGGGGCCGGCCAGTGGGGCACTGCCCTTTCGGAGGCCTGCGCCTACTTTGGGCTGACCTGCGATGTGTATATGGTCAAGTGCTCCTACGAGCAGAAGCCCTTCCGCAAGGCGGTGATGGGCGTGTTCGACGCCCAGGTGACGGCGTCCCCGTCCAACACCACCGAGGTGGGGCGGAAGATCCTGGCCGAAAACCCTGACACCACCGGCAGCCTGGGCTGCGCCATCTCGGAGGCGGTGGAAGCCGCCCTCGCCAGCGGCGGGACCAAGCGGTATGTGCTGGGCAGCGTGCTGAATCAGGTGGTGCTGCACCAGTCCATCATCGGGCTGGAGAGCAAGCTGGCCATGGAACAGCTGGACGAATACCCCGACGTGGTGGTGGGCTGCGCCGGCGGCGGCTCCAATCTGGGCGGCCTGATCGCCCCCTTCATGGCCGACAGGCTGCAGGGCCGCAGCCACACCCGTTTTGTGGCGGTGGAGCCTGCCTCCTGCCCGTCCCTGACCCGCGGGCGGTATGCCTACGACTTCTGCGACACCGGCCGCGTCACCCCGCTGGCCCGGATGTACACCCTGGGCAGCGGGTTCATCCCCTCGGCCAACCACGCCGGCGGCCTGCGCTACCACGGCATGAGCCCCATCCTCTCCAAGCTGTACCATGACGGCTACCTGGAGGCAGTGGCCTATGAACAGACCAAGGTGTTCGAGGCGGCAGTCTTTTTTGCCAAGCACGAGACGATCCTGCCCGCCCCTGAGTCGGCGCACGCCATCCGCGGGGCCATGGACGAAGCCCTGAAATGCAAGCAGACCGGCGAGGCCAAGACCATCCTCTTTGGCCTGACCGGCACCGGTTACTTTGACATGACCGCCTACGAGAGCTACCTCTCGGGCCGGATGAGCGACACCATCCCCACCGACGCCGACCTGCAGCGCGGATTCGATTCCCTGCCCGATATCCCGCAGAACCGGACCTGAAGCGGTCCGCTCTCTGCCGCACATCCGCCCCCAGCCGCCCGGCTGGGGGCTTTTTGCGCCGGCCGGCAGCAAAAACGCAAAGAAAAGCGCCCGTCCATCTGGACAGGCGCTTGGTGGTTGCGGGGGCTGGATTTGAACCAACGACCTTCGGGTTATGAGCCCGACGAGCTACCGGACTGCTCCACCCCGCGATATGAAGTTTCGCACCGCTTTGGCTTTTTGTAGAAGCCGTATCGCTTGGTGCTCCATTATAATACCACAGGGCCGGGCCAATGTCAATAGTTTTTTGAGAAATTTTTGTAAGGTATATCCAAAACAAGAAAAAGGACGCGCCTGCGCCGGCCACCGGCTAAACAGGCGCGCCCTTCTCAAACGGTTCAAACGGTGTTTCGGGTCCGGGCCGCGTTTACCGGCGGCGGCGGATGCGGACGATCACCACAGCCGCCGCGACGGCGGCCACGATCACCACCACAGGCCACAGGCCGGCCAGCACAACAGCGATGGATGCCAGGCCGGCTACAAAGTTCTGCCAGCCCTCGGCAAAGGCCGCGCCCAGCCGCTCGAGGAACGTCTTGCCGGTGGGGGTGTAGGTCTCCACCTCGCGCAGGCTGACGGTGACGGTGCAGCTGGCGACCTGGTCGTCGTACCAGTCCAGCTGGCTCTGCCAGCTTTCGAGCTGGTACTGGACGTCGGACAGCTGGGCCTCGATGTCCAGCAGGTCGGACAGGGTCCCAGCGCTGGCCTGCAGCTCGCGCAGGCGGTCCCGCTGGCCTTCCAGGTTGGCGATCCGCCCGGCCACATCGGTGTACTGGGCCGTCACGTCGTCGGCCGATTCGCTGCGGTTGACCAGGCTGGCCGCCTGGCCTGCCGCCGTCAGGAAGCTCTCGTAGTTTTCTGCCGGCACCCGCAGGGTCATGGACAGGCTGCGGCTGCTGTCGTCGTAGCTGGACTCGCTGCTGTTTTCCATCCAGCCGCCGGCGTCGGCCAGGGCCTGCTCCAGGGCGGCCCGGGCGGCGTCGTAGTCTTTGGTCTCCAGAGTCAGGTAAGCGGTGTAGATGATCTTGTCCCCGGCTACGGCCGTCTCCGTGCCGCCGGCGCTGCGGGCCGCACCCGCCGCCAGGCCGTTTTCCGCCGCGTCCATACTGTACTGGGCCGCCGCCGGGGCTTTGGCCATTGCCGTACTGGACGCCGCGCCGCCGGACATCAGGCTCATGGTGCCGATGCCGGCGCCGGCGGGGCCCATCGCCGTCATCACCTGGCTGCCCACAACGGCTACCGCCGCGCAGGCCGCGATGCCCGCCGCCCACCGCCGCCAATGGGGGAAACGGACTGCCCTGCCCTTTTGGGCCGGGGCGTGGCTTTTGGTATGCTCATGGGATTTTGGGGTGTCAGGCTGCATGGCCAGCAGACGGGCTTTCAGCTCATCGGGAGCGTGAAGCTGGTCTACTTCCATTTGATATTCAAACCATTTCATCCTCGATCTCCTCCTCCAGCATGGTATGTAGAAGGGCCCGCGCCCGGTGCAGCCAGCTGAGCACCGTATTGGTGGGCGCGCCCACCAGCCGCCCGATCTCCGCCGCCGTATACCCTTCGTAGTAGTGCAGATAAATGGCGTTGCGGTAATGTTCGGGCAGGGTACGCACTGCGTCCAGCACGCTGCCGTCAGCAGCTGCGGGGGCCGGCATCGTCTCATCCAGCGGCACATCCTTTTGGCTGGCCGCGCGGGTCAGGTCATGGCAGCGGTTGATGGCCACCCGCAGCAGCCACGCCTTCAGGTGCTCCTCGCTCGAGAAGGCGCCGCGGTACCTCAGCAGCTTCTCGAACACGTCCTGAACCACGTCCTCTGCGTCGGCCGTACTGCTGCAATGATGTACTGCCGCACGGTAAACGGTATCACTATATTTTTCCACCGCGAGGCGGAATACTTCTTCCTGACTGATACGCCACATAAGTTGCTCCTTTGCCGGCTTTGCAGGTCCTTTCACCTGAGATACGTTTTGCCGCTGGCAAAAATTGCATCTGCCCCGCCGGACTTTTTTCTTGGACCGCCCGGGGCCTCCCAGGCACGCATTTTGCTTTTATCCCGTCCTATTGTACCATGCCGCGCCCCAAAGCGAAAGCCCCATTCCGCCCTGCCAAAGCGGAAACGGATGGAAAAGCCCGGCGGGCTGCATCGCCTGCCGGGCCGAACGTTCAGAATTGTTTGCGCCACTCCGCTTCAAAGGCGGCCTCGAAGGCGCGCCCGGCGGCGGAGTCCGGGGCGGGCAGCTCCACCGTCTGCCCCGTCCAGGAGGAAAGGTAGATGGCGTTGGAGAGCATCAGGCTCTTGCGGCCCTCCGCCCAGGGCGCCAGCATCCCGTCCGGGTCGCCCTTGCGGATGCACTGTGCAAAATTGCGCAGCACATCGGCGTAGGCGTCGGGGTTTTTCTCCATGGGATGGCTCTCCCAATGGGCGGCGGGCTTTTCAAAGCCGGTGCCCGGCGCGTTCCGGTACACCTGCTCGGGCTGGTCCAGCCGGGCGATCTTGACCCCCTCCGGCTCGCAGACGATGAGGCCGTCGTCCAAAGCGATCTCCAGCCGGTTGACGCCGGGAGCCTCGCCGGTGGAGGCGGTGAACACCCCGGTGGCCCCGCCGGGCCATTCCAGATAGGCGGTGACTTCGTCCTCCACCGGGATGGGGTGGTATTTGCCGTTGTGGCAGAAGGCCCGGGTCCGGGCCGGCATCCCGCAGATCCATTGCAGCATATCCAGATTGTGGGGGCACTGGTTGAGCAGGGTGCCGCCGCCGTCCTTTTCCCAGCTGCCCCGCCAGCCGCTGCCGGCGTAGTAGGCGTTGGAGCGGTACCAGTCCGTCACCGTCCAGCTCACCCGCTTGACGCCGCCCAGCTGGCCGCTGTGCACCAGCTGCCGGATGGCCCGGTAGGACGGGAAGGTCCGCTGCTGGAAGATATACCCGCAGACGAGACCCGCAGGCCGCGCCTGCTCCATCCGGCGGGCCGCCGCGCTGGTGATGCCGGCGGGCTTGTCGCACAAAACGCACAGCCCCCGCTCCATGGCGGCCACCGCCTGTTCCTCGTGCAGGCGGTGGGGCGTGGCGATGACCACGGCGTCCAGCCCGAGCGCCCCGCCGTCCACCGCCGCGAACAGTTCCTCCGCCGTCTGGTAGACCGGCAGCCCTGCGGGCAGCGCCAGCCCACGGGCGGCCAGGGTCTCGGGCCGCACCCGGGTCACGGCGGCCAGCTCCATCCCCGGCACGGCCCCCGCCGCCAGCAGCGCGGCGTACTGGCTGCCCATATTGCCCATGCCGATGACGGCAGTGCGGATGTTCTTTTCACACATGGCAAAGCCCTCCTTTTTGCATTCAGGCGGCCGGGCTGGCCGCTTCGCCTTCGGCCTGCACCGCGCCCAGATTTTCCATCAGCTTGACGGCCAGCTCCTCCGCCTCGCCCGCCGGGGCCCAGAGGTCAGGGTAAAAGCCGCGGAATTCCTCAAAATAATCGTTTGTGTCGGGGATGATGTTTTCTTTGCTCCCAATCCCCATAATCAACTTGCTGTTTTTCAGTTGAACGTAAGCAATGCTTCCCACCATTTCGCCCGAGGTATTGTCCCCTATAATCAACACGTTTTCCAGATTATAGGCGGTGTCAATCATCCATTCTGCGGCAGAAGCCGTCCACTTGCTGGTTAAAATAATCAAAATGTTGTCATTGGACACCCACAGGTTTCTTACGCTGTTCATCTGTTTGCCCGAATAGGCGTTGATGAACAGAGAATTGGAGGGAACCAGTGTTTTGGCATAGTTTTTGAGCCACTCGACGACTACAGCTCCCTGTCCGCCACAATTGAAACGAAGGTCCAGAATGCCAATGGGGGAACCACCCAATATGTTTGCGCCTTCCTGAAACCCTTCATACCAATCCGAATCCGTTTGACTCTGCATAGCATTGACCTGGAGGATAGGAATGCTGTTGTTATAGCGCACTTCCGGGATGGCAAGCTGATCGGCATTCTCGAATTGTTCCTGATAGTCATAGGGTTCACACTGTAACACCTGCGTGCCGCCATCGGTATAATGGATGGTCAGGGTTTCATCGCAGGTAGTGCTGTCTTTGAGCAGAACAGGGTAATAAACGATTTCTCCTTTTGGGGAGATGGAACGTTTGAACAGCTCTGTCAGGTCGTCATAGCCATCTACCGAGGCGACGATTTTGTGATTTTCCGTGATATATTGTCCGTCATCCTCGTAAAAAGCCACTTCACGGAAGAAAAACGGATACCAGCAGGGATTGGTTTTCTGACCATGGATCTGAAAATGCGCGTCCTTTACAAATGAAAAATGGGGTACAAGCAGCTTCTGAAATTCTTTAACGCTCAGAGAAGCGTGCTGTGCGCACTCTTTCAGGATGGCCTGTTCCGCAGCATCAAAAGCGGCCCGTCCGCCCATCCGGTCGTAGTTTCCGTAACAGCTATAAATGGCATCAAAGAGATAGGTGACATCCTCGATCATCTGTTCCTGCGTCAATACCAAATCAGGGTCAACGGATTCCAAATCTGCAATATCGGTAAAGTAAGAGTTTATTTCAGATGCGCTGATCGGCTCCCCGCTTTCATCCACAGGCTTCCGCCAGATGAATTCGCTTTTCAGTCCATCGTTGTCGATGGCCTGATGGGCTGCGTTCGTCTCCGCCAGCAGCTCGTCCAGGGTGGGCTGAGGCGGCAGGGCCGGCGCGCAGCCGGCCAGCGCCAGACAGGCCGCGAGGGCCAGAGCACAGCATCTTACAAATCCTTTCACATTTGCATTCCTCCCTTTTGTTGGCGCCGGTGCGGGATCGGTACAGTTTCAGTGTAGCACAACGGGCCGGGCCCGGCAAGGGAAATGCAGTGAACTGCAGGTTTTGTGCAGTCAAATGGGGGTCACTTCCAGGGGCGCGGGCCGGTACGGCGCTGGTACCAGCCCGGGGCCATCCCTTCCCCTGCCGGGCCGTCGAGGCCCGCGCCGGGCGTCACGGCCGGGGAGGCCATCAGGAAGGCGGTATAGGCGTCCTCGAGCGCGTCGGCCAGGGGGTAGAGCTCCTCCCCCGTCTCGATGAAGCGGGCCATGCCCTGCAGCATTTGGGCAATGGCCGTCTCGTCCTCGGGCAGGCCGCACGGGCCAAAGGGCGGAGCGTACAGCGTCCGCCCCTGGAAGGCGACGCCCAGCACCTCGCCGGTGGCAGGGTCCCCGGCAACGTCCAGTTCGGCCCGCTCGGGCAGGTTTTTGTCGTTCAGCCAGC
>ERZ1090879.1162-NODE-1163-length-14843-cov-6.272992_pt1 | contig 14843 bp, 10 predicted proteins | sample MGYA00478472_ERZ1090879 | MGnify/ENA primary metagenome ERZ1090879 (study PRJEB33644, sample SAMEA5815723) | chicken gut metagenome | biome: Chicken; feature: Gastrointestinal Tract; material: Caecum | place: Ireland | collected 2019-01-01 | study: A study of...
CCGCCTGCTGCATAATCTGCAATTTGCCTCCAGCCCGCAGGGGCATGCCCTGGTGGACGTCGGGATTAAACCGGAAGAGCTTTATTCTTACGATACCGGCAAACCGCACGGCGTCATTATTGACGAAAAAGCCGGCAGCGGCCATTGGGAAACCAAAGAAGTGACCATTCCTGCCGAACCGGGCGTGTTTGTTCCGGCTATTCCTTATGACGAACAGTATCAGGCGCAGATGCTGAAACTGAACGAACGCGTCGGCGCCCGCGGCCATTTCTGGGCAACGGTGAACAAAGTAATTGTTCCGCCGCAGGATAAACTTCCTTCCCAGGGTAAAGTTCCGGGCGGAGCCGATTTGCCGCCGCAAGACAAAACACCGGGTCGGACCGTACCGCCGCAGCAAGGTCAGGTTTCGCCGACGACATCTCTTGACGAGCGTCTCGGCAACGGCATTTATGAACCGGTTATCGACGGTGTCAATCCGGAAGCATCCAAAGATGCCCAGGCAGTCGAATTCGGGCCGAACTACGAAAACAAGCCCGGCAAAAAACCGGTTAAAGGCATTTTCTCAAAAATAATCGGACGCTTTAAAGGCGGACACAACAAATAAAGAAAAAACCGGAGGTTCTGTCTCCGGTTTTTTTTGCGTTTTAACCAAACATAAACTACAATGGCCTTATATTAAAAAAATAATCTGTTTTTTAATAAAGGGTATGGCATGCTGAGCTTAAAACATCTTCCGGTCAGTTCTTTTAATGAAAATCTGGCTTATCTGCACAAAGACTGTGTCGCTTACAAAGTGGATGACATCAATGCCCTGACAAAAATAGAAATTCACGGAGGGGTTAAAACCGTTTATGCCTTTTTGCAGGTGGTTGACGACGCCAAGCTGGTCAAACCGACCGAGATTGCCCTGAATAACGAGGCTTTTGAACAAATCAACCTGCCGGAGGGTGCCAATATCTCCATTTCGCTGTCAACTCCGCCGCCGAGCCTGGCCTCGGTCAAACGTAAAATTGCCGGCAATATTTTAAGCTCCGGCGAATACAGTTCAATCATCAACGATATTACCGCACGGCGCTATTCCAATATGGATATTGCTTCTTTTCTGGTAGCCAGCGGCTCATTCATGAGTGCGCCGGAAGTTTTGGCTCTGACGGAAGCTCTGGTCGGCGACAACGTCTTTCACTGGGACAATGAGGGAATTGTGGTTGACCACCATTGTCTGGGCGGAGTTCCCGGCAACAAAACCGATATTATCATTACGGCGATTGTCGGCGCTTACGGTCTGCCGATGCCCAAAACATCCGCCCGTTCGCTGACCTCCTGTGCCGGCGTGGCCGACACGATGAGCGTGCTGGCCAACGTTGATCTGGACGACCGGACTTTTCGCAGCCTGGTGAAAGAAAACCGGGCGGCAATCGCCTGTTACGACGGATTGAACATCGCCGAAGCCAGCAAGCTGATTTCTTCGGTTGAGCGGCAAATCGGCCTGATTCAGCAGGAGCATATCGCTTCCTCGATTTTGGCAATCAAGCTGGCAGCCGGTGTGACCCACCTGCTGATTGACATTCCGGTCGGCCCGAAATCACGCATTAAGAGCACCAATGAAGCCATGCGCCTGCGGAAACTGATTGAATATGTGGGCGATATGCTGTCAATGGAAATTGACGTGGTGATTACCGACGGCAGCGAGCCGATCGGCAACGGCGTCGGGGCGGTGCTGGAAGCGCGGGACGTAATGAAAGTTCTGCGCAACAAAGAAGACGCGCCGCAGGATTTGCTGGAAAAATCTCTTTTTCTGGCCGGGCGCCTGCTGGAATTTGACCCTAAACTGCGCGGCGGACAAGGATATCACGTTGCCAAAGAGATTCTGACTTCCGGCCGCGCGCTGGAAGTGATGAACCGGATTATTCATGCTCAAGGAAAAGCTCCGCAGCCGCAGCTCGGACATCTGACCCGGGACATCATCTCCAACGTAAACGGCGTGGTGGAAGCAATTGACAATTCCCGCATCAACAAAATCGGCGTTTGGGCCGGGGCCGGGCAATATCCGGGGGCCGGGCTGGATTTGCTCAAAAAAGTGGGCGATCCGGTGGAACAGGGTGAAACCCTTTACCGCATTCATTCCTGCAACTCAACTGATTTTGCTTTTGCCAACTCGGTAGTGGACGGTTATACCGGCTACGAAATTTCCGGCCGGCAGAGCAATTATTAAGCTCTTTTTCCGAGGGTAAAAATTTTTCAAAAAAGTTATTTCAAGTCTTGCTTATGTGAAGACGGCTTCCTATATAAGTTGTTAGAAAGATTTTGAGAAAGTTTTTTATACAACAATAAGGATGAAAAATATGAGCAATAAAGTAATCGGCATTGACTTAGGTACGACCAACTCCTGCTTTGCAGTGATGGAAGGCGGCGAAGCCAAGGTTCTTGAAAACTCTGAAGGCGCCCGCACCACGCCGTCCATGGTCGCGTTTACCGATACCGAACGTTTGGTCGGCTTTCCGGCAAAACGTCAGGCTGTTACCAACCCGGAAAACACCCTGTTTGCAATTAAGCGTTTGATCGGCCGCCGGTTTAATTCTCCCGAAGTCGAAAAAGACAAGAAGCTTGTTCCGTTTAAAATCGTTGAAGGCGACAACGGCGATGCCTGGGTTGAAGTCAAAGGCCAGAAATATGCTCCGTCACAGATTTCCGCAATCGTTCTGCAGAAAATCAAGGAATATGCCGAAAGTTATTTAGGCGAAAAGATTGAAAAAGCCGTTATTACCGTTCCGGCTTACTTTAACGACTCTCAGCGGCAGGCCACCAAAGACGCCGGTAAAATTGCCGGTCTTGATGTTCTGCGTATCATCAACGAACCGACGGCGGCAGCTTTGGCTTACGGCATGGATAAAAAAGCCAACGGAACAATTGCCGTTTATGACCTGGGCGGCGGTACGTTCGATATTTCCATTTTGGAAATCGGCGACGGCGTGTTTGAAGTTAAATCTACCAACGGCGATACTTTCCTCGGCGGTGAAGACTTTGACCAGCGCCTGGTCAGCTATCTGACAGACGAATTCAAGAAAGAATCCGGCATTGATTTGAAAAATGACCGCCTGGCTTTGCAACGTCTGAAAGAAGCTGCCGAAAAAGCCAAGATTGAACTTTCTTCAACCACCCAGACCGAAATCAACCTGCCGTTCATTACCGCAGACGCAACCGGGCCAAAACACCTGAACATCAAACTGACCCGCGCAAAATTAGAATCTTTGGTTGAAGACCTGATTGACCGCACGGTTGCCCCCTGCCAGAAAGCTTTGGCCGATGCCGGACTGAAAGCCAACGAAATCAGCGAAGTTATTCTGGTCGGCGGTATGACTCGTATGCCGAAAGTTCAGGAAAAAGTTAAGGAAATCTTCGGCAAAGAGCCGCATAAAGGCGTTAACCCGGATGAGGTTGTTGCCGTCGGCGCGGCTATTCAGGGCGGCGTATTGATGGGTGATGTCAAAGACGTTCTGCTGCTGGACGTTACCCCGTTGTCTTTGGGTATTGAAACTCTGGGCGGCGTGTTCACCCGCTTGATTGACCGCAACACCACCATTCCGACCCGCAAATCGCAGGTCTTCTCTACGGCGGAAGACGGTCAGACCGCGGTTACCATTCGCGTCTTCCAAGGCGAGCGCGAAATGGCTGCCGACAACAAACTGCTCGGCCAGTTTGATTTGGTCGGTATTCCACCGGCACCGCGCGGCATGCCGCAGATTGAAGTTACGTTTGACATTGATGCCAACGGTATCGTAAACGTTTCCGCCAAAGACAAAGCCACCAACAAAGAACAGGCCATCCGTATTCAGGCCAGCGGCGGTTTGTCTGACGCCGATATCGAAAAGATGGTTAAAGATGCCGAGGCCAACGCTCAAGCCGATAAGCAGAAAAAAGAGCTGGTCGAAGCCAAGAATCAGGCCGAAGGTTTGGTTCACGCCACCGAAAAAACATTAAAAGAACACGGCGACAAGATTTCTGCGGCTGACAAAACGAAGATTGAAGATGAAATCAAAGCTCTGAAGACCGCGATTGAAGCTGACGATTTGTCGGTTATCAAAGAAAAGACCGAAAGCTTAATGCAGGCTTCCCTGAAACTGGGCGAAGCCATGTATAAGCAGCCGGAGGCCGGAACCGGCGCTGCCGGAACGGAAGCCGGTGCCGATGCAGGTCAGGCTCAGTCCGGCAACGGCGATGAGAAAGTCGTTGATGCTGATTTTGAAGAAGTTAAATAATCCTTAGTTTAACTGCAAAAAAACCACCCTTAATCGGGTGGTTTTTTGTTTTTAAATACTTCTGAGAGGTAAAAGTGAGTGTTTTATTTAATAGACAAGATATTCCCGATAAGTTATGCTGGCATGGAGGAATGTTTAAGATAAGAGGGAAAATGACAAGCTTATACCGGGTTGTTTGCGGCATATCGCAGGAAAAAAACGAAATTTATGCGGCAATTCACAAAGCGGAAAAAGGTCTGCATCAGAATATGTTTTGGAGTTTGCAGATGGAACATCCCGAAGTTAAGGATATGCGGCAAATCGGCGGTTCAATGTATTTGGATGATCTGGATTCAGGCCCGCGTTTTACCATTGCGGCAGAGGTTCTCAAAAATTCCGCAACAGATTTGAAAGCCCTGCTGACAGACAAAGTTTTGCAGGTTTTTGCTCAAATGAAAGCTCAAGGCAAAGACTCCTCTTTGCAGATGTATCTGACTGATGTTGAGCACTATGCCAAACTTGACCCCTCTTCGGCAATTGCGGCCCGGGTCAGCCAAGAAGCAAAGGAAGAACTTGAGCGACGACGGCGCAAAGAGGAACGGGTAATGCTGGAACGCCATGCGGAAGCAACGCTGCCGGTATGGAAACGTTTTCAAAGCCGTTACAGCGGCGATTAGAGTTATTTAACGCAAACGTCCGGCGCCCGGAGATAAAGCGGTTTAGGATAATCGGTCGTTTTACGATTGAACTTGCGCAGGCCGCAACGCGCCAGGTCTTCAACATCCAGATGCGGTTTCATTACTATTGCGTGGATGCTTAAACCGGTCGGCGAAGCAAGAAAACGCTCGACACCGTCACCAACAAAAGTCACTTTTTTATCACGCAAAGCGGCTATGATGTCATCACGCACGGCGGCAGAGGGATCACTGATTTTATTTAAGTGCTCATCAAACAACTGATAGTAAAAATCTTCGCGTTTGGTTTCGATAATAACCGCATTAACCGGAGCTATTTCCTCAGGATTCCACGACAAAGCATAAGCATAGGCATCAAAAGACGAAACGCCGCCGACAACCATTTGCGGGCAGGCCAAGCCAAAGGCGCGGGCGGCAGAAATGCTGGAACGGACACCGGTGAAAGACCCCGGCCCGACGCAGACAACCATTAATCCCAAATCACGAACCTCCAGATTGTGTTTGGCCAACAAGTCCCGAATGGCAGGAATCAGGACTTCCGCCTGGCCGAAATCCATTTCTTCAACAAAGCTGTCGAGCAGTTTGTCATCTTTCATTAAAGCGACCGAGCAACTGGCGGCGGTCGTATCAAAAGCTATCGTGTACATCTTAGGTTTTGCCTGTCAGTTTTTTGTTCAATTAACCGTTTTTAGGGTTTTATTATTTTGTTTTATATTATAGATTCAGAGCAGATACAATAATTTTATGGTTAAATCGCGTGAAAAATGAACGAAGCTCTGCTGATTGACATGTTTTATGCCGCCCCCGAACTCTGGTACACACTGGGGCTGGGTTTGGCCGTGCTGCTGTTTTTGATGGGAGCGCAGGGCATTAACATTTTGAAACTGCGGCAAAAAAATTATTTTCTGAACCGGGATCGCGAACGTTATGCCGAAACACTCTATGCGTCCAAAGACGGTTATTTTGCTTTTATTTATCCCGACGAGAAAGTCAATGACCCCTGCAAAACGGTTAAAGAACGCTGCTCGCGCCGTTTAGCCGTTCTGATGAATCTTCCGGGAGGAACGGCATCCGTCTTTGAGGATATTCTTAATCGTTTTACCCGCGAGGACGCCGGAAAAATCAGAAAATATGTCGCTTGTCTGAAAGAAGACGGCATATCTTTTGAAGATGAATTTGTATTAAAAAACAGCAACCGGCATTTGAATTTGTCAGGTTCACGCATTAACGGTCAGGACGGCAACGTTTACTGCGACATGATTTGGTTTCGGGACGTGAGCCGCGAAACCAATAAAATTGACTATCTGGAAGAAGAGAAAAAGCAGGCTTTTGATAAAATCCGGCAGCTGGAGGACCTGATTGACAATCTTGCCTATCCCGTCTGGCTGAGGGACGAAAAATTGCGGCTGGTGCTGGTTAACAAAAAATATCAGGAATTTACCCGGGAAAGCAGTAAAGAAGACATTATTGCCAAACAGGCTGAAATTATGAGCGTCAACAATGAAAGCGTTTCCGGCAATCTGGCATTGCAGGCACAGGCCGCCAACCGGACAAGGAAACAAACCGTCCGAGTGATTAAAGACGGCGAAAGACGGAGTTATGAGGCTATCGAAGCGCCTTTTCACGCCGAACAGAGTTTGGATAAAATTTGTCTGGCCGGCGCATTGATAGACGTGACCGAATTGGATGAACTGAAAAGAAACTTTAAGCTGCATCAAGACGCCCATTTGGAAATTCTCGGGACGCTGGGGACGGCATTTGCCGTTTTTAACAATAATTTTAAACTGGCTTTTTACAACAAATCTTTCGCCTCGTTCTGGGGACTGGAAGACATATGGCTGGAGAGCCAGCCCAGCTATGCCGCTTTTCTCGACGTTATCCGAGAAAAGAGAATGCTGCCCGAAGTTCCCGATTTCAGGCTGTATAAGGCAGACGAACAAAAAGACTTTTCAACAATTATCGAACCTAAAGAAGACTTGTTGCACCTGCCGAACGGCAATACCATCCGCCGGGTGCGCGCTCCGCATCCGATGGGCGGGCTGATTTTTGCCTTTGAGGATGTTTCCGACCGTTTGGCCACTCGGCGGGCTTATAACTCTTTGTTAGCCGTGCAGCAGGAAGTGTTAGACAATTTGTTTGACGGAGTGGTTATCTTTGGTTCTAACGGGCGTTTAAAATTTTATAATCAGGCTTATCTGAAACTTTGGTCGTTACCGGAGATCTTTTTGCAAAAAGAGCCCAGTATCGCCGAATTATGGGATGCCCATCAGCGATATTTCGGCAATGTCGAAGACTGGCAGGCGCTGAAAAACGACATCATTACTCATTTGATGAATGCAACGACCAAGACCTTTCGCCTGGTTCGCAGCGACAATTCGTCGGTCGAAGTTTTATCATCGCTGTTATCAGACGGTTCAATTATGGTCACCTGCCAAAAGACAGCCGACAACCGATAATTACATTTACTAGACAAAATCATAAATCGCTAGAAAATCCCTGATTTTCCGTAAAATTACCGACAATAATTGACAAAACGGCGATTTTATGGCACAGTGTAAGAGTTCGTTAGAAACACGATATTTATTATGGAGCAGAAAATGGAAGACAATTCTTCTAATCCTAATATTGAATGGAAGAAACCAGGGTTTGGCAGCAGCGAGAAACTTTCTCTGAAGGTAAACACCAAAGAGGCGGTTCTTTATGACGCCAAAAAGAAAAACGGCCTCCAGAAAAGCAATCCGCTGACACCGGCAGACCTTCCCGCCGGTTTAAAGAAAATCCGCAAAAAAATAAAAGATGTCTTTGACGAAGACGAAGAGGATGAAAACGATTCCGTTTTCGTTCCTTCGCAAAGTCTGCAGGAAGCCAATTCTCTGTTTAATGCCCTGAATGAAGACGAAAAAAGAATTTTCAAACAGCAGCAGACACTGCATCAGATTAAAATGCAAAATGACGCCGGCAAGCTGGAGGCTTTGGCAATGGCCAACAAAACGGCACAGGAAGCCGGACTGAAAGGACTGCAAAAGGAAACGGTCAATCGGAATATGCTTAACCCGACACTGGATGCCCAAGGCATGGAAAACATCATTAAGCAGGATTTGGCCAAAGGGTTAAAAATTAAAAACGGCCAATTTACCGAGGGGCGCTATATTCAGGTCCTGCGCGGTATCAACAATATTCGCAAAGTCAGCGGCATCAAAGCCGTCGAAGGGCTGAACCTGCAACAGGTGGCGCAGGCTGCCGACGAAAAGAAAGTGGCAAAAATTCTGCTGGAGAAAACCGGCCGCAAAGGCCCGAAGCAACAAAAGGCAATTAAGAAAAAAGCGGCAAAACAGAAAGTTCTTAACGGCAAGAGCGCCGCTCCGAAAAGAAATTTTTCGCTGCACCTGCTGGGAGAAAAGCACCCGCAGCAAAGAAGCTGATCTAAAACAAAGCCCCGGAAATCCGGGGCTTTGTTAAAATCAGGCATATCCGTTTCGCGTTGAGTTGCCGGAAAGCAGGCGGGCAATCGTCGTTTCCAGATCATTTTGCTGGCGGGATTCGATAATTTCGATGATTTCGATTTCTTTTTTATCCAAGCGGCGGTTAATACCGATCGAATCATAAAACTGCTTGCTTTGATTATAAAGTTTGGCGGCCTGCAGGCTGTTTCCCTGCGCATAGTAATATTGTGAGAGGATTTTATTGGCATTGGCAATCTGCTGCGGGCTCAATTCTTCGTCTGCCATCTCCAAAACCTGCTGATAAGCCCACATGGCTTTTTGATGAGATTCCAGAAGGTGATACATATCGGCCAGCCGACTCCAGGCATTAACATTCTGCGGAGACAACTCCACCGCCAATTCAAAAGAACCGGTTGCCAGATGCGGATCGGACATGGCTGCCAGAGTTCCGAAAACAGAGGCATAGCCAGAGGTTTCGGCAAAAAGGGCGTCTCTTTTGTCGCCGACGGGCAAAGCTGCCGAATACTCAATGTTTTTATCCATCAGCGCTTCCAGCAAAGCCAGCGCCAGCGAGGCATCGCCTTTTGCCAAATGAAAAAGCGCTTCATCTTCGGCCGGCAGATTTTTTTCCGCGGAAAGCCCTTTAAATTTGCCGCTGACACAGAGCGCGACAAATTCCTTTATGGCTTCAACCGTCTGGATAATATCTTCTTCCGAATTTTCTCCCTGATTGCGGAACATGATGGTTTGGGCAATTTTAAGTTCATCGACGCCGCGGCCGATCATATCAATAATCAGTCCGATTAAATCTTCAAGAGACTTGCGGCTTTGTTTGTATTGCAGAGCGGCGGGATCTATCGGCGGAACGGCAGCATCGGCCTCAGGGCGCTTGCCCTTTTTCCAGTCCAGATCAAGCATGTTGTTTTTATTGTTTTCTTTCGCAGCTGCGGCCCGGGGTTCGGGCGGCATTTTTTCTTTTTCCTGCTGTTCCTGTTCCCGCTGTTTTTGCTCTTCGGCATCGCTGCGGAATTTGGCGGCGCGGGAAAGCTCAAGCTCGCGTTCAAGCTCCCTTTCCAATTCGCGCTCCAGTTCAAGTTCATCGTCAAGCGCGGCAGCGGCTTCATCTTCTTCGGAAACGGTTTCATAGGGCGCGGGAGTCTTTTTGTTCTCGCTTTTCAAAAAAGAAATAATCGATTTGACATATAAGATGATAATCAAAAATAAGAAAAGGATAAAAGCCAGCAGCATCAGTATGATAGAGACAATCCGAAGATTGTCGGCGCCGGACAGATAACGCTCAAACATTCCGGCCAGGGCATTAATGTCATTGGCGACAATACTCATATAATCCGTTGCGGAGAGCATAGTTATTATCTGTTCATACATATTTTCAACGGCACCATTTACAAATTAGATTTTAATGTTAGAATGTGTCAATCTAAAGGCTATTATCGTTTGATATTTGCCAAAAAACAATTAAAAAATCTTTAGCAGAAATAGTTTAATAATGGGTTACCTCAGTCAGAAAAAAAAGCATGCAAGAATAAATTTCCTGCTTAACACCTCGCTCGGCATCATCAGCATTACCTCTTTTCTGGCTTTGTTTGACCGCAGTTCGGGGTTCAGCGCTTTTATCAACCAATGGCAGTTTCAGATATATATATATCTGCTGTTCGTCTTTTTCTATGCGCTGGCCAACCGGTTTTTTATTCAAGCCCTGTTTGCCTGCCTGCTGATTGTGGTCAACTACATGTCGATTGCCTCCAGCGCCAATTTATTTAAAAACATCGAAAACGACGGGCAGCAGCGTTTAGTCATCCTTTATCAAAACCACACCCGAAACGGCGAAGCCTTATTACAGCAGGCCCGGGCGGAACGCGCTGACGTTATTGCGGTCAACCGTTCCCGGCTGCCGGGGTTTGATTTGAGCAATTATCCCGGATATTATCTGTTTAACGAAGACAACGACTGGAAAAACAGTTTTATGGTCAGCCGCCACATGCCGCTTAAATCGGGCAAGCTTCGCCTGTCCCCGCGTTTTACGGCTTCTTACATGAGTTTTATTGCAGAAGAGCAGCCTTTGGTCTTGATTAACATTGATCTGTCAGGCCTGTCACATCGGGATGAAAAAACGGTTTATCACAATCTGGCCGAATTTGTTACCGCTCAGGACAATCCGGTTATCATTATCGGAGAGTTCGGCATTCCGGCCTGGTCCGATACTTTCAAAAAGTTTTTGAACAAAACCGGTCTGGAAGTCAAAAACCGCGTTATCCTGAGCAACGGTTCCTGTTGGTTTAACCCTTTCGGAGTGCCGAGCCTGAATGTTTTGGCCTATAAGAACTTCGGCGTCAAAGACGTTTCTTTGCTGAACAAAGACGGCAATGCCCGGCATCCGCTGCTGGTTGAATTAAGCTTTTAGTTTTTCCAATTCCCGTTTCAGAAAATCGGCCATTTCCCGATTGTCCAGGCTTAAGGCCAGTTCAAGCGCGGCATTCAAATGGGTTTCGGCCTGTTCCTTTCGGCCGCAGCGCAGTTCCAGCAAACCGATATTGGCATAGTCGCAGGCCTGTCCGCTCCAGCGATCGTTTTTCTGTTCCTGCTCCAGCGACTGCTGAAACAGCCCTTTAGCCCGCTGCAGTTCACCCCGACGCATAAAAACCAAACCCAGCAGGCTGTAAGCATTGGCTATGTGAAAACTGGTCGAATGACCGCCGGCTTCTTGAATTATCCGGCGCAGAACCGTTTCGGCTTTTTTATCTTTTTTACCGGCATACCAGGCCTCTGCCTGAAGATACAGGCTTTCGAGACGAGCTGATTCATTGCCTATCCGCCGGTAAAGTTCTTCGGCTTTTTCGGCATAGCGGCGGGAAAGGACATGGCGGTTTCGGGCGGCTTCCAAGTAGCTGAACAGTTCGGCATTCAGAGCCAATCCGGGCAGAGAATCTGCCTGTTCATGTCCTTGAGCGGCAGTTTGAAGATATTTTTCCGCACGGGAAAAATTCCGGCGCAGGATTTCCAGAAGGCCAAGCTGGTTATCTATTTCCGCCCGACCGCGGACGGCATTTATACCGTCATATAATTCCCGGGCCTGTTCAAAATATCCCTGCGCCTCGTCAAAATGTTCCGTCAACGCGTTGAGCATGCCGAGGTTGCCGAAAGCTACCGCCCGGCCTTGCGGACAATGCAGCTGCTCAAAGATTTTAAGCGCCCCGCGAAACATAAAAGAAGCCACATCTTCCACAAAACAGACACGGTAAACGGTTCCCATCAGCAAACGGCAGCGGGCCGCGGCATAAAAAGCCTTTTCGCGGAGAAAATATTTTTCAGCCCTTACACAGGCCTGCGATGCGGCCAGCATATCCCCTTCGCGAAGATAAAACGAGGTTTGATAATACCAGTAAATTCCCAGCACATAACGCGGAGCGCGTTTCAAACTGATATTATCCAGAGCGGCCTGGCCATGTCCGGCATCGCCGGCAACAAAGCATAATTCAGCCAATGCGGCCAGGGCAAACCGGTTTTGCGGATTTTTTCTTACATATTTTTTTAACCCCGGCAGTGCCCGTTGCGGCGAAACATGCGCCCGAAGCAGCAATGCCTCCAGCTCACGGCCGCGGGAACGCAGATATTTTTCGGCCGGCGTGTGACGGCCAAGCGTCAGAGCAAGCAGCGGACGGAGGGCTTTTTTTCCATCGCGAAGCAGCAAAACAACAATGCGTCGCAGCAACGGCTCACAGAAAAAAGCATTTTCACCGCCGGAAGCCTGCCGGCGCAGAAACGCCCGTTCGACAAGCTTGGAAAAATGGTCACGCCTGAGACGGCGGAAAAAATGCCAGACGTAAGCACCAGAACCGGCAAAGAGCAAAAAAAATACGACATATTCGAGCTTAATCATAAAATCTTTACGCTAAATTAGTTTTTTCATTATTATATTCAACCATAGCATCATAAATTTACATGTATAGGGATTTTTTCAAGATGACAATCTCCAAATTAAAAAGAGAAGAGCTTTACCGGGTATGCGACCCTAAAAAATTTGACTTTACCAGTACCGCAGACCTTGAAGAACGCCTGTCGGCTCTCGGACAGGACCGTGCTATCAGCGCCGTAGAGCTGGGCATTAACATCAAGTCTAAAGGATATAATCTGTTCTGTCTGGGGCCGGAAGGCACCGGAAAGACAAGTCTGGTCAAGCGTATTCTCGAAAAAGAGGCCAAAAGCCGCCCAACTCCGGACGACTGGGCTTATGTTTACAATTTTGAAGAACCCTATAAACCGATTGCAATTAATTTTCCTGCCGGAGAAGCGAGCGAATTTGCCAAAGACATCGACAAACTGATTGAAGAACTGAGCACTTCAATCAACGCCATCCTTGACAGCGATGAATATAAAGCGGCCGAAACCATTATTAAGGAAAAATACAAGCAGAAAAAAGAAGAATATATCCGCCTGTTGCAGAAAAAGGCCAAAGGCAAAAGCGTTTCTCTGCTGCATATGCCGGTCGGCCTTGTGGTTGCCCCGGTTAAGAACGGCGAAGTTTTGAGTCCGGACGCTTTCGACGAACTTCCCGAAGAAGAAAAGAAGTCGCTGATTGAAGACCTTAACTATATGCAGGAGGAAATCGAAAACACCGCGCAGGATCTGCCGAGCTGGGAAGACAAACAGCGCAAAGAATCCCAGCAGCTGCGTGAGAAGTTCATTAAAGCGGCGGTAAAAAATCCGATCGACGCTTTGCGCCATAAGCACAAAAGCCATAAAGGAGCGGTTGAATTTCTTAAAAACATTCAAAAACACATTATCGACAATATTGACGATTTTCTGCCCGCTTCCGAACAGCCGGCCGCTTCCGAAGAAGGCGATCCGTTGTCGGCTTTGCTGAATCGGATGAACAAATCTGAAGACGACAAGTTCTCCAAACTGAAAGTCAATGTAATTGTCAAAAACGAAAAAGATGCCGGTGCGCCGATCGTTCTGCTTGACCACCCGACCCAGGCCAATCTGGTCGGCCGCGTGGAACGAATCCAACAATACGGCGCTTTGGTTACCGACTTTACTCTGATTAAGGCCGGCGCCCTGCATCGCGCCAACGGCGGCTTTCTGTTAATGGATGCCCGTAAGCTTCTGTTGCAGCCTTATTCCTGGGATTCTCTGAAACGCGCTTTGGCCTCCAAAACGGTAAAAATTGAAACCCCGAGCGACGAAACCTGCTTTACCACGATTTCGCTCGATCCCTGCCCTATTCCGCTGGACATCAAGGTTATTCTGACCGGCGACGAAGAACTTTATGAAATGCTGACAGAGCGTGACCCGGATTTCTGCGATTATTTCAAAGTTGAAGCCGACTTCGGCGTGCTGATGGACAGAACCTTTGAAAACGAGGTTGAATATGCCAAATTAATCGGTTCACTTTCCAAAAAGAAAAAAATTCGTTCACTCAACAAACAGGCCGTCGCCAAAGTTATTGAATATTCTTCGCGGCTGGCCGAAGATTCCGAAAAGCTGACCGCGCATATCGCGTCCATCGGCGATTTGCTGCGGGAGGCCGATTTCTGGGCCCGCAAATCAAAAGCCAATCAGATCGGCAAAAATCACATTGAGCAGGCTATTTCCGAACAAATTTACCGCAGTGACCGCATTAAGCAGGCCATGCTGGAACAGATTGACAAAGGAACTATTCTGATTGACGTGGAAGGTGCCAAAGTCGGTCAGATTAACGGTCTGGTCGTTTATAACTTTTCGCGCAATTCTTTCGGCAAGCCCTCGCGCATTACCACCCAGGTACGGATGGGCAAAGGCGAATTCATCGACATTGAGCGGGAAATTCAGATGAGCGGTCCGATTCATACCAAAGGCGTGTTAATTTTATCGTCTCTGATTGCCAACCGGTTTGCCAAAGAATCGCCGTTGTCCTTGTCGGCTTCGATTGTTTTTGAACAGTCTTACGGCGGCGTTGACGGCGACAGCGCTTCCTCAACCGAATATTACTGCCTGTTGTCGGCCATTTCCAATATTCCGATTAAGCAGAATATTGCCGTAACCGGTTCGATTAACCAGTTTGGCGAGATTCAGCCGATCGGCGGCGCCAATGAAAAAATCGAAGGTTTCTTTGACGTGTGCAAACATCGCGGCCTGACCGGGGACCAAGGCGTTATTATTCCGCGAACCAATGTCAGCTCTCTGATGCTGCGGGAAGACGTTCTGCAGGCCGTTGAGGAAGGACAGTTCCATATCTGGGCGGTCGATACGGTTGACGACGGCATTGAAATTCTGACCGGCATGCCGGCGGGCAAGCCGAACAAGAACGGCGAATATCCCAAAGGAACCGTCAATTATGCGGTTCAGAAAGGGTTGGAACATTATTACAAATGTTATGTTCGTTATGCCAGAGAGACCCACGGCTGTCTGGGCAAATAAATTTCGTTTTGCCTTAAGCATAAAACCGCCGCCCAACCGCGGCGGTTTTATAT
>ERZ1090879.1163-NODE-1164-length-14830-cov-6.469171_pt1 | contig 14830 bp, 30 predicted proteins | sample MGYA00478472_ERZ1090879 | MGnify/ENA primary metagenome ERZ1090879 (study PRJEB33644, sample SAMEA5815723) | chicken gut metagenome | biome: Chicken; feature: Gastrointestinal Tract; material: Caecum | place: Ireland | collected 2019-01-01 | study: A study of...
ATTCTCAAAAATTTCCTGCGCTGCTTTAGCGGTTTCATCATTCAGATAATATTTTTCTTTTTCCACATTTTCTTTGCCAGACACAAGGTAGTCAACGGTTACATTTAAGTATTCGGCTATTTGCTGAAGCTTTTCAACACTTGGAGTATTCTTATTAAATTTGCTTATAGAACTTCTGGCAAACCCCAATTCCTTTTCTAATCGATTTATTGAGACACCTTTAGTTTTCGCGATATCACGTATGTTTTCATATAATCCCATAATATACCTCAAAATTTTGCGTAATAAATACTTGACATACGCAAAATCTTATGTATAATGAAATTATGGGTTGCGCAAGATGTTGCGTATGATGTTTTAAATATCAGTTGGTGGTACTTCTGATTTTAGAATATTTTACGCAAAAAGTCAATATAAAAACTCAAAATTTTACGCAACTCTTCAATAACATATGAGGAGGTGAATTTGTTGTTATACGACAATATAAAAAAACTGTGCAGAAAGAAAGGAATATCAATTTCCGAACTTGAAAAAGCTTTAGATTTCCCACGAAGCTATATCTGTAAATGGAACGGAAACGAACCAGGAATAAGAAAGGTTCAGAAAGTAGCCAATTTTTTAGAGGTTTCAATTGAAGAACTTCTGGAGCAAACAGACGAAGAGCCTTTAAGATCGGCGAAGAAATGAAACGGCGACAAATTGTCATCAAATTCCAATCAAGGAGGAGCTATTGGCTCAAAAGACGGAGGTGGTGATTATCATGACGAAGGAAGAGGTGAGTAAGATCGTGAAAAATTCAAAAGACAGAAGGGAAATGATTTTGGAAATTGTAAAGGAGTTACTTGACATTATAAATGGAAAAGAAATAACTCCGAATGAAGCTCAGTGTGTAGGAGATGCTCTGAAAAAATGTATAGAAGAAAATAATGAATCAGGAAAACAGATGTATATGGATACTGGGAAATTTTGTGGGAGCCCGCCTGAAAGGTGACGAACTCCCATCAAGAAAAGCTATTCAGGAGGTAAAGAAAATCATGAATGAAATTATGGAATTACTGGAGCAGGGCCAGACAGTGGTGGCCAAGATGGGCGAGAAAGCGGATCCGCAGGAATTGGCGGCGGCTGTCCTCTACTACTGCGAGGCGGCGGGATACACCATTGAGGAATTATTTGACCTGGACCTGGCACTTGACCGAGTGATCAGAGAGAACACCCGGAAGTGCCGGCATGAAACAAAAATCAGCGTAACTGAGGAACTGCTTCCTTGATCTCCTGCGCCAGGCGATCTTTGAACTCACGAGACTGCAGAGCACTTTCCAGAATATCTACCATAAGATCCGAAAATTCATCTTGGCTCAGATCTGAAACCTGGTGAAATGTATGCTGCTTTATAGCATCGTCCACAGCATTTTTTAGTGATTGCATAGATGCGTCTCCTTTCCGTGTACTTTGTAATACCTGTACATAAAGTATAAAACCGGAGGGAGAAGAAAACAAGTAGGAGCTTCTGGAGCCAGAACCGGAGGAGGTGATCTAAATGCTCTACAAAATTACATATGCGGATGGTCACTGTCACAATTACGCCCACAGCCGCAAGGATTTGTTGGAGTGGTTGGCAATCCTGAAAGATGAGGTGATCACGGAGATTAAAAAGATCACAAAGAACGGAAAGTCAGAAATCGTTACAGACAGGTATCAAAAATATATCAGGAGGTGACTATCGTGACAGCTGAAGAATACATAAACGAAGCGAAGTCGGTTCATGGGGCGGCGGCCGAAATTGCCCGGACAGTCGTAGGAATGGCATTTCCGGAGTTTTCCAGCGAACCCATGACAGTGAAAGATGCGTCAGATCTGACGGGGCTCACGCAGACAGCAATTCGGGCCGGGATCCTGAATGGGTGGCTGCCGATCGGCGTGGCCGTGAGAGACGGGAAGCAGGTAAACGATAATTCAGGAAAGAATAATTTTATTATTTTCCCGCGAAAGGTATGGGAAGTAACGGGACACATATGGAAAGGAAAGAAAAAATGAGAAATTCAATTATAGCTGGCATCATCGGAATAAGTTTGCCGTTCCTTCCGTTTTGGGAATGGGACGGACCGGCAGATATGATTACGGCAGCAGGCGTATTTTATCTTATCGCTCTGGGGCTGCTGATTGCGACGGAAGGAGGAAGCCATGAAAAGAAAGATGAAAAGAAAAGAATATCTGGAAATAGAAAGCACTGTGCTGCGTAACATCATAGAATCCGCTTTAAAGGACTTATCTGATGATGAGTGCGACGAAAAAACAAGGATTATTTCGGCAAAATTCACACTCGCCGGCGCAGATGGAGAAATTACCAAAGAAGTAAACAGGAGATACAGATGAGATTAACGAGAAAAAACCCGGGAGACGGAGGCTACCGGATCCCTATGTGTACACAGAAAACCCTGCGGATGGAATGGCAGCAGGAAGACCTCACAGTATTCGGAGAAGCAGCTGACAAGCTGGGGAGATATGAAGATCTGGGATCTCCGGATGAGTTAGAGAGACTGATAAAAAGAATAAAAAGATAGCCCGTACACGGCAATGTACGGGCCAGCCACCACCGTTTTCTCTTATGTGGTTCATTCAGCATTTATAATATACCACCAAAAGAGAAAACGGGCAAGCCCGTTTTTGTTTTTATTGGGCGTTCAGGCCCTTAAAGGCTTGATTAGGAATATTAAAGTTAGGAACAGGTGGGATATGAAGTGCGCATACATAAGGCATCTATGGGATTTTAACGAAACTATAGAAGTAGAGGAAAAACATACTGGAAGATACGGGGCCAGAGGACAGAAGAGGACAAAAAGGAAGAAGGCATCTCCCGATGATATCAAAAGACAAAACCAGTGGAAAAAAGAAAGAGATCTCAGACGGTTGATCAAGTGGAACTTTCAGAAGCACGACTTGTGGATGACAGTAACCTACAAAAAAGGAGACCGGCCTACATGGGAAAAAATGATGAAGGATATTCAGGGCCTGCTCAGAGTGGTTCGAAAAAAATACAAAAGGCAGGGGCAGGAGTTGAAATATGTCTATCGTCTACAGATCGGAAAGAGAGGAGGACCGCACATTCACGTTCTGGTTAATCGTATCAAGGGAGAAAACACAGATATCATTTTTTCGGATGCATGGAAAAAGGGGCACATCAATTTCCGTTCTCTCCGAGAGTCAGGCGGATATAGAGATCTGGCGGAATACATAGCCAAGCCGATCGAGGAATGGGAACCGGAGAACGCAAAGCGATATCACACATCACGCAATTTGACCAGAAAAGAGCCAAGAGAAAAAGTGATCAGCCGGAGAAGCCTGATCGACAATCAGGGAAGAATGATACCGCCGAAGGCGCCGAAAGGTTATTACATAGACCAGGAATCAATAAGAATGGGAATCAATCCCGTGACAGGCTTCCCATACAGGCATTACACATTAGTCAGGTACAGGAGGGAATAAAAAGTGAAAGCGAAGATTTATATAACAATAGACAACAGCTCTCCGAAGCTGACAGAAAAGAACTATGGTTATGTGCTGGAATGCATGATAAATAGATCAGCAATAACCCGGGAAGGGTTCGGAAAGACAACAGGAACCTATCATCAGGCAACGTTGACCGCCATGGCGGAAGCGTTGGGAAGATTCGAGAAATCATGCGAGATCTGCATATGCACAGAGGATGAATTTGTTCTCAACATGATCGATCATAACATAGCAACATGGGCCGAGAATGATTTCCTGACAAGCAAGAAAAAACCTGTCGCAAATCAGAAAGCGTGGATGGAAGTCTGGAAGCTGATAAAAAGGCACAAAGTTCTTGGAAAACCAGGAAAACATGAGTACGCAGAATGGATCAGAAGAGAAATAAAAAACAGAGAGGAGAAGAGACATGTTTGAAAAATTCGGTGAACTTGATTCTTTTGGAGAAATCAACGAATTAGCGGAAAATCTGTTCAATGAGGGAGACACAGAGAGTCTGAAAGCAATGGCAAAGGAGAACGGGATACAGAATGAATTTGTCCAGATGTACCTGCAGGGGGACATCCCGGTGCTCTGTGATCCGCTGACCGCAGCCATGGGGAAGATTGACGTGGAAGTAGCGGAGCTGAAACCGCAGGAAATCATGGAGGACTGGGTGGAATATCTCAGAGGCCAATGCATGGAGAATGAGATCCTGGCATACCAGGTCCGGAAAAAAGGAAAGAGCCTGAAAGGCTGCATTGCCGCCCTGCTGAAATGGTCATTTTCCAATCAGCAGCAGATTGATAAGGACATCATAAAGGCAGCAGGCGTCTCCGCCGGTAAAGTGACACTGGGGATCCCGGGCATGGCCAGGGCGAAAAAGATCATCACGGACTACTACATGGGAGGGGAGAAAGCATGAAACGGACAAAGTTATTGAAAACGCAGCCCTGCGAGGCTCCCCGGATCAGCAGCGAGGAGGACGTGATCTGCGCCAGCCAGATCGTGGAGGCGGACGGAGAGAAAGCTCTGGAGATCACGCTGTTTTACAAGGGCAAGCTCAGAGGACGGTATTTTGCGGACGAAGAAAATCACAACGCCTGGATAGATGGAAAGTGGTACACATTACGGCTAAAAAACGTGATCCGGGTGTGCATGGATGAGTCTCCTCTAAAAAACGATTATTACTACTGCAATCCCAGAATGAAATGGGCGGCGCCGGAAGACAAAGAAAGGGCGCATGAGTTCTTGGACGCCTACGACATAGAGAGTTATGAGGCAAGGCTGGGAGCGAGAAAGCGACAGAAAGCGATTGAAAGAAAGGCGGAAAGAATAGACCAGATGATGGCGGATGTTCCCTGTGTTCCAGAGGAGGCGGAGACCTGGATGGAAAATGAGATATTCCCGGAGAACATATTGTTTTTCAAAAAAAGGGAAAAGAGGATCACATACAGCTGTACCGCCTGCGGGGCTACCAGCTGGAGAAAGAAAGCCTGGAAGCATGGAGAGAAAACAGTCTGCCCGAAGTGCGGGAGACCAGTGACGGCCAACTGCCGGCAGCAGGAGCGGACCAGGAAAGAGCCGATTGTCATATTACAACAGTATGGCAGCGGATGGATCGAGCGCCAGTTCCGGGCAATCTGCAGATGGAGCTACGGAGAGAAAAAAGAGATCCAGCTCAATGAAGAGATCCGGGCGATCATTCCGGAAGGACAGCAATGGGGCAAGGTGTGGTATGGAACCATGTACAATGCGGACGAATTTGAGCAGGAGTTCTGGGACAAGAACTCGATCAATAAGCGCTTTTTATCATCATACCTCTATCCGGGAGATCTAACGGAGACACTGAAACGCGGCAACTTGGATCACAGCGGAATGGATCTGCTGGCCGACAGGCGGGAGAAATTCAATGTGAACAAGTATATCACGTCATTTCATCAGCGGCCATACCTGGAGTATCTGGCCAAAGCAGGACTGACCAGGCTGGCGGCGGAAATTGTGGATAATTACGGATGGTGGGGAGAGCCCAGTACGATTTTTCAATGTGGAGACACCATGGTGGATGTTCTGCAGATAGACGGGAACCGAGTCAACCGCATGAAACAGATCAACGGAGGACTCCATGCGCTGGAATGGCTCCAGTACGAGGAGGACATGGGAACAAAGATTTCCCAGGAGTCCCTGGAATACCTGGAAAAGAAGAAAATAAGTCTGGACGGCTGCAGGCCGATACTTGCAGAGGTGAAAAGTGTCAACCGGATGGTCAACTACATGAAAAAGCAGAAAGGCGAAATATCAGAGCTCTGCATTACCTGGGCGGATTATCTCCGCATGGCGAAAGCAGAGGGATATGACACCATGGATGATATTGTGAGATTTCCGAGAGATCTGAAAGCAAGACATGATCAGCTGGTAGAGATGGACACGAAGCGAAAAGATGAGAAACGCCTCCAGGGATATAGAGAGCTGGATCAGCAGATCAAAGAAAGACTTCCGGAGGCGGCGAGGTACTTCTGGGAGGACGAAAAGTATATGATCATCCCGGCCGGGAAATGCGAGGAACTGATCAACGAAGGACGGACACTCCACCATTGCGTGGGCCGTGACGATCACTACATGAAGAAAATGGCAGCAGGCACCAGCTGGATCCTCTTCCTCCGGAGGAAAGAAGATCTGGAAACGCCATACTACACACTGGAGATTGACATGCAGCAGGACCGGATCCTGCAGTATTACTCAGAATTTGACCGCCAGCCGGACAAGCCGATCATCACAAAGGTCCTGGACAAGTTCCGGAAGGGTATCAGGAGACAGCAGAACCGGATCCGAACGCAGGTGGCGGCGATCGCATAGGAGGCAGTATGATTGAGGATTATCGGATCAAAAGCAGGGTAGGCGGGTCAGAGGGCACCGGAGTATATGAGATCACAAAACGAGGAACTAGGAGAGAAAAGTCAAGGTATGTGGAAAGGTACGTGACTCAGGAGGGAACATTCCTACCTGAGGAATGGAAAAAACGGGCGAAGGCCGCCATTGAAGCGGAGGGAAAACTTACTCTTCTGAAAAAAGTCAAAGAACACTGCAGAGAGCACTGTGCATGGCTGCACACAGAGAGCGATCTGGAAGAGTATGCCATAGATTGTACATGCGGCCGGTCATATAGACACTGGAAAGACTTTGAGGACATAGAAACAATAATCTGGATGTAAGGAGGCAGAAGATGGAATATGTGCAGATGACACTCAACGACTGGGTGGAAATGAAAAGGAAACTGAGACAGGAGCTGCTGGGAGTAAAGCAGAGCTTTGTCCGGATCGGATACGCACTCCGAAAGATAGAGGACCAGAAACTCTATGAGAATGATGGATACAAGAGCATAGCGGAATTTGCCAAGGAGGAGTATGGCCTGGAACCGTCCACCACTTCCCGGTTCATGAGCATCAACCGGGAATACTCCATTGACGGATATTCCGAACAGCTCCGGCCGGAATATGCGGATCTGGGGCGGAGCCAGCTGGAGGAGATGCTGAAACTGCCGGAAAGTGACCGGCAGATGATCCAGCCGGAGACATCCCGGGAAGATATCCGGGAGTTAAAGCGGTTCAATAAGGTGGAGCCGGCAGCAGGCGTGGCGGACGATCTGCGCCAGCTGGTGGAGAAATTCTACTACGATAACCCGGAAATCCTCAACGAGGTATTCAGCGAACCGGCGGATTTCGGAGAGCAGACTGTCAAATGGTTTACAGAGATCGTAAACCCCGGAGGGAACCGATCCTACAAGAAGGGCCTCTACTTCCTGATGATGTATGAAAACCGGGTAGTGGTCAAGAAGTTTGGAACGGATCCGCAGGATCTGACCTGGTGGGATTTCTGGCAGATCACACGGGATATTTTCGGGGAGGCGGCAGCAGGCCCGAAAACCTGGCAGAGCTATTTTGGAGGGGACGAGGATGAAGGAACTGAGCAGGGAGGCAAAGAGAGTGATCCGGAAAGCGGATCAGGCACTGGAGACGGGAGCGATCACATACAGCAGGCACCGGACGATAGTGGAGAACGTCAGGAAGGGCCGGCCGGCCAGTCCTCTGAGTCAGAAGGAAGTGGAGAGCCAGAGGATGACGGTGGAGCAGATGGAAAAGAGAGCACTGATATTGAGCAGGAAACTGAGAAAGGAGCCGGGAGAGATTATGGAGCAGCTGATGAGTCAGGAGCAGCAGAGACGGAAGATGACACCTCTGGAGAAGAAAGCGGCGAAGGAGATCGTGAAGAGACTGCAGGAGGACAGACCGCTGAACCGGGAGGAACGGAGAGCCAGGGAGAGGAAATTGCGCCGGCGCAAAAATCCCCGGATATCCTAGAAAAAGAGGCGCCTGATGAGACCGAAAGAGAGACTGACCTGGGAGACGAAGATGGAAAAACCGCTGAACCGGAGACAACGGAGGCAGCAGAAGCGGAAACGAAAGAAACAGAACCCGGCTTTGAGGCTATGAACGCACCGGAGGTCATAGAGAAACCGTTCGGAAGCAGAAAGGACTGGCTGGATACTCTCACAGCATATGGAATGGCCGTGGAGATGGCCAAGATGATGAAAGCCATGCTGACAGAGAACCTGGCCGACATGACGGAGACCTCATTCTGGGAGCGGTGGCTGAATGAGGAGGTGGATGATCATGGCCAGAAGATTGAGGAGGCATAAGAAAAGACCGCTCCAGGAAGTCGTGCAGGATGGAAACGTCCTGCACTCCCCAGAGCTCCTAGACAGAAAGGGGGATGGGAAAATAACACAAAAGGAATTACACGACCAGATTGCAGTGAACATTTCTCCTGAAACAAAAGCACAATTTGTCTACAGATGCGCGCTGCATGGAGTGGCGGTGAAGGACCCAGAGGAAACACTGGCAAACCTGATCACGGGCATAGTCAGCATGGTTGGGAGAGAGAACCGAGATCATATAAACGAGATTATCTTGTGAAGGAGGAACCATGAACACCAGACAGAAAAAGAAACAGTACAAGAAACGGTATGGCCACAACCCTCCGAAGGGAGCGGATGGGCGTTATTTATTTCACGTCACTTATGGACTGGACCTGGCAGCAGGGCAGGATCATTCCGGAACACTTACTCCGGAGCAGGTGGAGGCACTGACAAAAATACAGGCACTTACTCCGGAGGATGCGGAACGCATAAGAAAATCATTTTGTGAAGCTGCAGCTATAGCAGCACAGGCACTGTCGGACTTTGCGGCCGCCATCAGCCAGGGATTTTCCAATATGGCGGATATGTTTAGAGGGCAGATAGAGGAGCAGGAGGAGCCGCCGGTAGTGGTGGCCAGGCACCTGGCAGAAAGGAGAAGGAAATGCAGAAAAGAGTGGAAAGCGTCAAAGAGATAGATTTCTCCGGGCTGAAAGTGCCGTTTATTGCGGTGTACCAGCACCCGGAGGATTTTCCGGAGAAGTACGTGGCCAGGGTCTATGAGCTGGACAAGCCAACGGACACACTCATGATCAAGGACACGCTGGAAGAGATTGAGAAGGATATCCGGGAAAACACAGGAATGACATTCATTCCCAGAGGAGCAGAGGACGTCCTCTCCCTGGTGGGGGTATGGATGTAGAAAGGGGAAGACGATGAAAAGAGCAACGGAGCAGGTTAAACAGGCCATGGAGCAGCAGACAAAGAAACCGAAAGACCGGCCGGTAAAAAGGCAGCAGGGGATCCGGAAGGGAGAGCGCAGATGAATAAAGTGATTTTGGTGGGGAGACTCACAAGGGATCCAGAGGTCAGATATTCCCAGGGAAGGGAAGCTCTGGCCATTGGCCGTTATACCATTGCGGTGGATCGGAAATATAAACGGGAGGGAGAGCCTACAGCAGATTTTATTCCCTGCGTGATTTTCGGGAAAGCTGCAGAGTTCGCAGAGAAATACTTCCGCCAGGCCATGCGGATCTCCGTCTCCGGCCGGATCCAGACCGGATCCTACACGAACAGGGATGGCCACAAGGTATATACCACCGAGGTAATAGTGGAGGAGCAGGAGTTCGCAGAGAGCAAGAGAGAAAGCCAGCAGGGGCAGCAGGCGCCGCCGGAATATGGCGGAGACGGGTTCATGAACATCCCGGAGGGCATTGATGAGGAGCTGCCGTTCAATTAAGGGAGGGAAAGTGAGATGACAACCAAGATAGGATTTTGTAGGTATTGCAACAACCAGAGGATGGTGGAGGTGCCGGATGACGCCACAGAGGAACTGATCAACCAGGAAGCAACGGCCACATGTGACTGTTACCGGGCAAAAGCGGAGAGGGAAAAGGAGTATCAGAAAGAGGCATGTATTGCCAATATAGACGATATGCTGGGAAAGAAGTATCCGGAGATCGCCTCTCTGCTCAAAGACAGCATTGACGCCATCCAGGCGTCAAAAATTAAGAAAATCACGGTAAACACACATTTCAACCAGACCATCCGGCTCCAGAAAGCAAAGGACGGGATCAAGGTGGAGCTGGAACGAAAACTGAAAGAGGAGAGCCTGGCATGATGTATCCGAAACAGAAAAGGCAGAAAAAAAGAAAGAAACATAAGCCCAGCATCCTCCACCAAAAGGATGGGACCTGCTATCTATGCATAAAGCTGAGAAAGGACTACCGGATCCACCCGGTAGTCCATGAGCATCATATTTTTGGAGGACCAAACCGACAGATCTCAGAAGCGGAAGGGCTGAAAGTCTATCTTTGCCTGGAACACCACCTCTGGGGGCGCCAGGCGGTACATAACAATCATGAGATTATGCGCCTCCTGCAGCAGGACGGCCAGAGAGCCTATGAGCGCACGCACTCCAGAGAGGAGTTCATGGCGTTGATCGGGAGAAACTACCTGGACATGGAGCCATTTATTGTATCGCCGGAAGAGGAGGAAAAAGTTGAGCCAGGGATTACATTTCTGGAGGCGGACTGCAGGGGATGTTTTGGCGCGGCAGAAAATCAGTGTAAAAGATGCGAGGAGGAACGATGTGAAAAAAACAGACGATTATAAATTTCTCACAGGAATAGGGGATTATTCCGGGATCAATGCCATGGAGGCAATAAAGAATCTGGAAAAATATGAGTCCACAGGATTCACACCAGATCAGGTTCAAAACATGGCATATTTATACCGCGAAAAGTGCAAAGAAGTGGCCGATCTAAGATTAAAATTAAAGGGCAAGAATGAAAAGTGGGACAAGACATGTAAAACCTGTCGCGACAACGATGACGGGCTTTGTGACCAGACAGGGTATTTAGTAAACAATGACGATATTTGCGAAAAATGGAATTGATGGGAGGGCAAAATGGAAAGAAAACCATGGAGCGAGATGAAAGAACGTGAAATTAACAAATTAAAATCAGAACAATGTGTAAAATGCAGACATTTTACTTTTGGGGCGAAATCAAGAATGGAAAATGGAGCCCTTGCAAATCTGACGTGTAATTACATCACAGATGTGGGGCACAAGAGAGGGTGCGATCCAAGAGACTGCATCGCCAAAGGTATATTTAATCCGATTGAGAAGAAAAGGAGGAAGCGCATTGTATTATAAAAATTATGAGGGGTTTTCAGATCCAACAGCCGGGGAAGCATTGAGCAATGTTAAAAGAGACCAGATTCGAAAAGAGAGAAAAAAGAAAAAGAAAAAAGAAAGGAAAGATGAAAATGGTAGGAAGAGAGATATTCTATAGGCTGAAACACTGGATCTTTCAGGCGAGAAAAAAGAAATGCGGATATTGTTGCTTAAAATGTGAATTTTGGGATCTGTGCAAAGGAGACAAGGATGAATAGCCAACTGATAGAATTTCTGATAATCATCTTTCTTGGGATTGTTGCGGCGGCAGGGATATTCTGTTACGGAGGATTTGATGCGATAAAAGAGGCAATTCAGGAGGCGACAGGTAAGATACGAGAGATAATATCACTTCCACGGAATATCTGGATAAGAAAAAAATATAGAGAACGAAAAACTAAGGAATTTATTGAACTACATAAAGCAGAGATAATTGAAAGATTGATGAAAGAGAGCGAGTTGTTATTCTCGATAAAAAATGATTACAGAAGAAGGGAAGAACAGGGGGAGAGAGGAGAATGGAAAGAAAAATTTATGGATAGATTCACAAAAATAAATTAACTAAGGGAGGAGATAAAGAATGCCGAACGTGAGGCCGCTGAATAAAAAGAAATACGGGATAAGTAAATACGCTTTTCAGATGGCATATAATTATTGCTTGCAATATCCTGAATGGAAAGAAGAATTAAAAAACAATATATCAACAGTAAAAAGCCCTCAGATCACAGGAATGCCAGGGATCCACAACGGCGGCGACGCAACGGCAGAACAGGCACAGAAAAGATGCGAGCTGCAGACCAAAATTGATAATGTGGAGAACACGGTGAGGGAAGCAGTTGGGGAATACAAAGCTCTGTATAAATATTTACTGGAATATGTAACGACAGAGGGGGCTACCTTCCACTGGATCAAACAGAAGGGTATGCCATGCGAGAGGACATATTTCTATCAGGTAAGGCGGAGGTTTTATTCGCTGATGGCAAAGAAAATATAAGTGCGGTACTCGAAGGACAATTTCTATGATATATTGGTATTGTCAGAAATTGAGACAAGCATTCATATTATCTCGTATTTAGGCTCTGGAACATCCGGAGCCTTTTCAATTGGAGGAAATATGACACAGCAGGAAATTGAATATGTGCAGGAGTGCATCAGGACGGATATACACAGCTTCTATGTGTGGGGCAAGTGGAAAGCGGTACGCAGGAAGGTCCTGCAGATGGATCATGGAGAGTGCCAGAGATGCAAGGCAAAAAAGAAATATACCAAGGCGACCACTGTGCATCATGTGAATTACGTCAAGAGACATCCGGAGCTTGCCCTGGAAATATGGTATGAGTGGTACGGAGTCAGGAAAAGGAACCTGATCAGCCTGTGCCATGACTGCCATGAGGCGGTTCATGGATACAGAAAGCCGGAGGGCAAGAAACCTCTGACAGAGGAAAGGTGGGATTGATATGAGCAGAGCAGTGTGGACGGACACGGCGGACTATATGATCCTCAGATGTGCAGCGTGTGGGATGCCTCACATAGTACACCGGCAGATGATGCGGGATGGAATATCATGTAGAGACTGCGGAGCAGGACCGCTGATACCGGAAGGATATGCCATCATGCTGGACAAGAGGCCGGAGGATATTATTGTGAAAACGCAGGTGGATACATCAGACCTGGACAAGGTGCGGCGTATGGTGGATGAGATACAGACATCTGTGAGTAGCATGATAGAAAAGCTGACAGAGACAAAGGAGAGACTGGAACATGGAACAGATCGCCATGAAGATGGAGGGCATGACTCTATACATGTGTAACCCGGAGATCAACAAGGAATGTGACAAACGGTTTTGTGTATACAACACAAACGCAGTGGATCATTTATGTGAGTGCACGAGCAAAAAGGAATTTGCCCTGAAAATTGGAGAGGCGGCGGCGGAAAAAGAATACACTCCCCGGTCTAAAAAAATCGCATTTTAATTTCAGTGCTGGAGACCGGCGGGTGGCCTCGACAATTCCGAGAAATCTCGCACATGATCAAAAATAAAAAAATAGGGGGTGGAAATGTGGCTCAAAAAAAAGGCGATATATTAGAAAGTTTAGTTTCACAGCTGGAGAGAAAAGAGGCGGATATTTCCTGTTTTTTGGACCTGCTGGATGACTATATGGCCCTCTATGACATCAAAAAGAAGCTGAAAGCGGACATCAAAAAGAGAGGAGTATCCTATGAGACCACATCTGCATCCGGCAAGGCCACCATAGTAAAACAAAACCAATCAGTCAAGGATCTGGTAGCTGTAAATAAGCAGATGCTGATGATCCTGGACAAGCTGGGACTGACTACCGAAAAGACCATAAAGGATGATGATGATGAAAAACTGTGATCCACGCATAGAGTCCTATATGGAGGCTGTGGAGACCGGAGCGGTAAGATCATCAAAGGAAGTCAAGGCCCTTGTAAAGCATGTGAGGGAATGCTTTGAGACTGAGGACATTTATGTGGATCAGCAGCAGCTGACGGACTATTTGGGGCTGGCAAGATATTTTCCCTATGAGCGGGTGTTCCCGTGGCAGGAATTTGTCATAGCCCTGCATGACACGACATACTGGCGGGAGAGCGGGATGCCCCGCTGGCCGGATCTGTTCTGCCTGATCGGCCGTGGAGCCGGGAAGGATGGAACCATTGCCCTGGAGGCGGTGGCTCTGTCATCTGAGTACAACGGGATCCGGGAGTATGATGTGGACATCTGTGCGAACAATGAGGACCAGGCCCTCCGGCCGGTCAAAGATATCGTGGGAGCGTTTGAGCAGCCACGCTGGACCAAAAAGCTGCAGCGCTTTTTCCGGTGGGCCATGGAAAAAGTGATCAACCTCAAAACGAGATCAACGATCCGGGGGCACACCAACAACCCCGGAGGAAAAGACGGACTCCGGTCCGGAATGGTGGTGCTCAACGAGATCCACCAGTATCAGGACTATAAGAATATCAATGTATTTACGACCGGCCTGGGAAAAAAGAAACACCCACGCCGGTCTTACTATACCACCCAGGGAGACGTGAGGGAGGGGCCGCTGGATGACCTCCTGGAGACGGCAGAGGGCATCCTGTTCGGGGGAGAGCCGGACAATGGACTCCTGCCTTATATCTGCAGACTGGACAGCAAGGATGAGGTCCATGATGAGGCGAACTGGGAGAAAGCCAACCCCTCACTGCCGTATCTGCCGGATCTGCTGGAAGAGATCCGGAAGGAGTACAGAGACTGGATCAAGCGTCCGGATAAGTTCACAGCATTTATGACCAAGAGGATGAACATACCGGATGGAACCAGCGAGATTAAGGTCTGCAGCTATGAGAGGATCAAGGCCACCAATAGGCCGGTGCCAGTGGATGACCTGCAGGGGCGAGCCTGCACCTGCGGGATAGACTTCTCAAAAATCACAGACTTTGTATCTGTCAATCTGCATTTCCGGGACGGAAATATCCGGTACGACCTCAACCATTCATGGCTGTGCCTTAACTCCAAAGATCTGCCACGGATCAAAGCCCCGTGGCGGGAGTGGGCGAACCGGGGACTGATCGACCTGGTGGATGATGTGGAGATCCACCCGGAGACCATAGTGGAGTACATAGAGATGCAAAAGGAATATTATTCCATCAAGATGATGGCAATAGATGACTTCCGCTATGCGCTGCTGGCGCAGTATCTGAACTGTCTCTTATACACATCTCCGAGCCCACGAGACTCGACGTCAGGTCGTAT
>ERZ1090879.1170-NODE-1171-length-14797-cov-47.540836_pt1 | contig 14797 bp, 18 predicted proteins | sample MGYA00478472_ERZ1090879 | MGnify/ENA primary metagenome ERZ1090879 (study PRJEB33644, sample SAMEA5815723) | chicken gut metagenome | biome: Chicken; feature: Gastrointestinal Tract; material: Caecum | place: Ireland | collected 2019-01-01 | study: A study of...
AGATGACGTCGAGTCTCGTGGGCTCGGAGATGTGTATAAGAGACAGATTTTTAATTATTTGTGTTATAATGTAACCATAGAAGTAAATAAACATTATGAACAACAAAAGCGTAAAGGCATAGTAATTTAGCGCAGGGCTCTACATGAATAAAAGCGCGAACAGCTTATAAATGAAGCCAAAAGCTGGAATGAAAACGGCGACGTGTAGAAGATGTTGTAAGACATCAAAAATCGTCTAAAAGAACGGTATACCGATACTGTATACGCCTAGTGACCGTAAATAACGTAAATGTACGGTTAGTATCAATAATAAGTTGATTATGAAAGGATGTTATAAATGATTAGAACAATTAAAAAAGATATTGCAAAAGAAATTAAAGAAGGTCGTTATATCGAAATATTAGATAAACATACCGCCATATATTGCGAAAGTCAATGTCGCAGAATTGCGTTTTCGTGCAATACATACGGTTGTACAGGGCTTGTATTCGTATCATATAATGGCGAAGTATACGCGACGGTATCAAAAACAATAATTGAAAAATATTTCTAAAGGAGATTTAAAAATGGAAATATTTGAAGTTATCATAAGAGAAAATGGCGACTTAGAAAGTGTTTTTTACAGCACTAAGAGTGCACAGGCAGTGCGGCGACATTATAAGTCTTTAGGCTATGAAGTAGTGCTAGTTAAAAAAGTTACAAAAGAATATATAGAGGAGATTAAAGATATAAAATTTGAAATTAATCATTGTATTATGATGTCAGATGCCGTTCGTAGTCTTTTCAATACATGGTTCGACGATATTCTCGGTTCTTATAATAAGGTGTGGTAGTATGCCTAGACCTAAATTAAAGGATATACAATCCTATACATATAGTGACCTTCAACACATGAGCATGTCAGAGTTGCGGCGCGTAGCAAGCGCCGCAGCTCAATATGCCAATACGCGTTTAACTAATCTTGAGAAAGCGGGAATAGCTGAAACGTCTCCAGCCTATCAGGCAGTATATGGCGAGTATAAAAACAAGCGTAAAAAAGCTAAAAAATCTAAGAAGTGGCGCAATGGTAAATTCTCAACTCAAAATTTGAAAACGCGCAATCAAATAATGCAAGAATTAACACGCGCTAGATTGTTCCTTGATGATAAAACCTCAACTGTAACAGGTGCGAGAAAATTACAATCTAATGTGGAAAAAAGGCTGCAAATAGGTGCCATTTCGCAAGCCGGGCAAACTAAAATTTGGCGCGCCTATAATCGAATTATTAAAGAAAGGGGTTCCGCTTGGTATTCATTGTTAGGTAGTACACGAGTTCAGCAGATTGTCGCCGGAGTATATAACTCAAATAAGCGAATGGGAGTAAATCAACTATATGAAGCCGCTAGCAAAGCAGTTGAACAGGCATATAAAAACGAATTTGCTAGACGGGGAAATAGGGGCTCCGTATGGATGCCAGGACAATAAAACATGTAACGGAAATACCACTTGATGAGATAATAGACGAAATTAAGACAATTCCAATAGTCAAAACTAGAAATAAAGGACAGTATATTAATATTCCGTGTTCGTTTGATATTGAAACGTCATCATTTTATCAGAATGGCGAGAAGAAAGCCATCATGTATTTATGGACGTTTGATATTAACGGTTGCACTTGTCATGGTAGAACGTGGGATGAATTTTACTTGTTGTTGGTGCAACTGATTGAACGGTTAGAGCTATCAGACAAAAGACATCTTGTTATTTATGTGCATAATTTGGGATATGAATTTCAATTCATGCAATATCTTTTTGAATGGGAAAGTGTTTTTGCTAGGAAAGCGCGCAAACCAATGAAGGCTGTAACATGCGGAATTGAATTTAGAGATAGTTTAGTTTTATCGGGATATTCACTATCAAAAGTCGCTGAGAATTTACATTCACATAAAATTAAAAAATTAGTCGGTGATTTGGATTATGATTTAGTTAGACATTCTGAAACGTCATTAACTGAGAAGGAATTGCAATATGCTTATAATGATGTAATTATACTTGAATATTATATACAGGAGGAGATAGAACGGAACGGCGACATATCAAAGATACCATTAACACAAACTGGTTACACTCGGCGATATGTAAAAGTTCGTTGTTATAATCGTGATGACAGCAATGCATATGTGCATTTTCGTGATTTAATGCAAAGTATGACTATTGAGCCAGAAGAATATGTTTCACTAAAACGGGCGTTTATGGGTGGGTTTACTCATGCCAATGCCTTTAATGTCATGCGTGTTCATAACTCTGTTGATAGTGTTGATTTTTCATCATCATACCCCGCAGTTATGCTTACTGAAATGTTTCCTATGGCAAAAGGCTATCATCTAGACAATATAAAATCTGAAAAACAATACCAGAATTTGTGTGAAAGTAATTGTTTAATTTTTGATATTGAGATTAATAATCTTGAACAAATCAATTTCGCGGACAGCCCTTTAAGTGCTTCAAAATGTTTTGAGTTAGACCCGAAAAATACTGTTTATAATAATGGAAGAATTGTATATGCGGCTCACTTAATAACCACTTTAACAAATGTAGATTTTGAATATTTTTGGAAATTCTATAAATGTGAAAAATATCGAATATGGAATGTATGGTGTTATCCTAAGTCATATTTACCAACACCTTTTATATCTGCAATGCTGGACTTGTTTAAAGACAAAACCGAATTAAAAGGAATACCTGAAAAAGAAGTTGAGTATATGCATAGTAAACAGTTATTAAATTCAATGTATGGAATGAGTGTTACAGACATAGCGCCCGATAATGTAAAATTTAATAATGGATGGACAACTGAGAAATGCGATATAGTGAAAGAAATTAACGCATATAATAGCCAAAAACAGCGTTTTCTTTTTTATCCTTGGGGCGTATTTATTACGGCATACGCAAGGCGCAATCTATTTACTGGTATTTATAATGCTGGAAGTGATTATATATATGCTGATACTGATAGTGTTAAAATGATTAATTATGAACAGCATCTTGATTATATTAAAGCATATAACGAAAATATAATTGAGAAAACTAAAGACGCTATGAATTTTCACAATATACCATATGAATATGCTACACCTAGAGATACAAAAGGTCAAAAGCATTATTTAGGCGTATGGGAACATGACGCAAAGTATTCTCAATTTAAAACGCTAGGCGCGAAAAGATATTTATGTCTTGAAGATGGTAAATATAAATTAACCGTGTCTGGCGTAGATAAAAAACTAGGCGCGCAGTATATTGTTGATTATGCTAAAGAAAAAAATACTAGTCCGTTTGATGTATTTAATGAAGATTTGATTATTCCACAAGGAAAGGGGGGTAGAAAAATATTAACGTATATTGATGAGCCAATAGACGGCGAAATAACTGATTATTTAGGCAATACAGCACATTATCACGAAGAATCATGTGTGCATATGGAAGATGGCGAATATACCTTTAATATAGCCGAATCTTATGTCACATATCTAGCCGGATTGGAAGAAAGTGAGGAAACTTAATGAAAATTTGTGACGCTAATTTGCAATTTAGTAGAATACCTGCAAACCGTATAGTTACAACTTTGATTGTATTACATCATGCGGCGGCCAATGGTAATGTAGAATCAATTCACAGATATCATAGAGATACCTTAGGATGGGCTGGGATAGCATATCATTTTTACATACGCAAAGATGGCAATATATGGCGCGGGCGTGAGATTGACTGGGTAGGCGGACATAGTGGGCAACCCTACGATAATTATAGTGTTGGTATATGTTGTGAAGGAAACTTTGACGACGAAACTATGAGTGAAAAACAACGGAATAGTGTTATTGAATGTGTAAAATATTGTCTTAATAAGTTTCCTAAAGCATCTATTGTGCGGCATAGTGATATAAAGCCGACGGATTGTCCCGGCAAAAATTATCCGTTTGATATTATTGTAAAGGAGAGTATGAAAGTGGCCAAACCTAGTGAATGGGCAAAAGAAGCGTGTGAATGGGCTTTTAATAATGGTCTTATTAAGGGTAGTGTTGAGGGCGGTACAATAGAATCAGTTGCATGGCAAAAATCGGTAACGCTCGAGGAAATCGCGGTCGCTTTGTATAGAGCTTCAAAAAAGGCTTGACAATATACCTGATTTATAGTATAGTTATACTAGAAAATATAGGAGGTGCTAGATGAACGAAATTATATCAGCAATATCCTCGGTTGGGTTTCCTATCGTATGTTGCATAATTTTGTTCTATTATATAAATAAGCAAACTGAGGTACACAAAGAAGAAATTGCACAGCTGACCGACGTTATAAATCAAAATACAATAGCACTAACTAAATTAACTGATAAACTAGATGGTAATTAACACGCAAGTGTTAAAATATAATGAATGGAGAAATTGAAAATGGCAAAATTTAATCTGAGAAATGCGGCAAAAGAAGTTACAACCTTTTCTGATTTGATGTCTAATAGACAGAAAATCGACACGGCCGACCTTGTCGGCAAAGAACTTACTATTCGTGATTTTGATATGGTAAACGATAATAAAGGCAAGCCGTTTATTATCTATATCATGGATGAATACGAAAATTCTTTCGCGTTCGGCGGTCAGGTGCTTACTAACATGTTTGCTGAGCTTATACAGCAGTACGGACTTGATGATGTGCGGAAGGAAGTACAGGAAAACGGCTTGAAAGTCAGACTTTCCACTGTACAGAGTAAATCCAAAAATGCAGAAAATGGAATGTATAATTCTTATACGAAAGTTGAGGTACTTTAATTATGAAAATCACAATGCAGACTGCAAAAAGTTTTATTAGAAAGTATTATCTCGATACTTTTGGTTTTATGCCAATGAATAAGGATATCGAAATAAAAGATATTACCGACGATATTATTATAGCGTGTATCAACAACATTAACAGATACTTTAAAGTCAATATTAGTGTTGAAGATGTAACCGACCGTAATCTTATCGCCGACTAATATACCAAGGGAACAAATAAACGCTGTAGGTATTTATATAATCAGATGTCAAGGGCTGAACCCGCTGATTATAATTCGTAGTGACTTCCGAATTGCTTACTTGTTTATTTGTTCCCGCTTTATTATTATGGAAAAGTATTATAACGGAAGTTCTGTTATAAATTCCGGATGTCCGATAAACTTTATAATAGGTAATAGAACAGCAGGTAAAAGTTATTATTGGAAGCGTTATGGAATTAAACAGTATCTTAAAAAAGGTGAACAGTTTATATATATTCGTCGGCATAAATCCGAAATTGATATGGTAGCGGATAGTTTTTTTGCCGATATATCACATGAATTTCCTAATTTAAATGTAATTCTTAAAGGTGACAAATTCTATTTAAAGAATTATGCGACTGAGAGTATGGAAGTTTGCGGGTACGCCTTTTCACTTACTCAGGTACATCAATTAAAAAGTGTTGTACTAGAAAAAGTTAATCTAATATTTTTTGATGAATTTATACCAGAGAATTTACAATATCTAAAGCCTAGCGAGCCGTTTTATGAACCAAATTTGCTACTATCAATTTATCTGACAGTTGCGCGAGGTTATAAGAAAATGATACGCAATAATGTGCGGCTAGTATGTGCCGCCAATAATATAACGCTTTATAATCCGTACTTTAGTATGTTTGATATTGACCTAACTAATAAAAATCGCGTTGTTGTTGATGGTGTTTATGCTGAAAAGATTATCAATAAAACTGCACAAAAAGAACTGCAAGAATCGAAAATCGGCAAACTGTTAATGAAAACTGAATATGGTGCTTACGCGGTTGAGAATAAAAGCTATCGAGATGAGTATAATAAAATAGTTGACTTGCCTCGAAATGCAATGCAACTATTTAATTTGTACATAAATAGATGGTATACTTGTTTTATTGATATAGATGGTAATTTCATTTGGAATGAATCATATGATAAAACGCTAAAGCAATCATACAAAATGATGATTGTACCAGATACAACAAAGAAAATTCCGTGGTTTAAGGGGCCTATTGTAGATAATTGTCGAATGGCTTTTTATCAGGATAAAATGTTTTATACTAGTGGTCGAACAATGGCAATAATAAGCGGTTTGTTTACGCCGAAAACTTTTTAGGAGTGATAATAATGAATGAAGAAATAATTAACCAGATAAATGCAGTGCTTAGGAATAGTGGATATGATGGAGTAGTTACTATTACGGATAGTACCGGGGGCGTTATAACAATTAGTGAACCTTCGACCACACCGCTTGCGGAGCCACCGACCCCGCCCACGGAGCCTCCGACCCCGCCCACGGAGCCACCAACGCTTGAATCTATTATCGAGCAGCAAAATGCACGGATTGAAGCGCTTACAAATAAACTGAATGAAATATTTAAAATTTCACCTAATGCACAGCCGAAAAATGAATGGGAAAGTTATCTCGATAATCCCAACAGTGCAACTTACAGAGCTATGAAAGAAGCAGGACTAATAAAGGAGAATAACAATGCCTAATCCAATAAATCCCACGACTAACACCTGGAATCAGATAGCAAATAAACAGGCTTACAATGATACCACTATTGCAAATCTTAATAGTAATACTATTATAACTAGATACGACCCGATTTTTAATAAACTTATTGAGCGTATCAGCCGCGATATTTATAGACGGCTCGAGTATGCGCAGAGATGGAATAACATTGGCACTAATGCCGGTGTTAATGAGTACCCCGGCATACTGCGAGAAATTGCTATGCGCCGCAGACGCGGACAGAATTTCCCGGCTGATAACGGAACGCGCCCGACTACTCTTAACTGTTACGATATCTATAACGATGTCATAGAAGTTAGGTATCACGATTGCCAGGTGCGTTGGATGTACCCCTTTACAATATGGGATGAAGAACTGCGCCGGTTTAGCGGTGGCAATGGAGCGACTATTGCACAGATTGCAGAAATGACGACGCTTGGTGCTATGAATGCTCGCAATATGTTTATGGATAGTTTTCGCAAGCAGGTGCTCTATCTGTATATGACGAGCGTTGCCGGTGAATTTAATACCGGTATTGATATCAGCGATTTTACAAATCTTACCACCGACCAGGCTAAAGAATGGCTTATTATGATTGACGAGCTTTGTTATCAGCTCGAAATAGGTAGTGCCCTTTATAATGGACTCGGCGAGTATATCCAGACCCCGCGCAGCAATCTACAGCTTATAATGCCGTATAACTATTATATGAATGTTACGCGTAAAGCTTTTCCTGATACTTATAATAAAGAGTTTTTCGAAAATCTACTGCCGGATAATCTGATACTTATTGACACTCTCGGCGGCGATAAACTTACCACCGACGGCACGACTGAGGTCACCTATACTTGGAATACTCAGGGCATGAATACAACGCCGTGGGCTGAGACGAATGTGTGGGCCGCGGGAGACCCGAATATACAGGCCATTATCATGGATAAAGGCGCCATTGGATTTGAGACTAATTATGAAGCTATGCTCATGGCACCTAAAGATATCGAAAAACTTGCTACTGCCGGTAGGCATCATTTCTGGGCGCGTGGCTATGTAACGGATATGGTGAATGGCGTAGCAATTACAAAGGGTGAATAATTATGGCAATAGTAGTTGCCAATATAGTTAATAGAACGGATAATCAACAGCTTTATTATACTTCAAACCCTTTTCCGTATGTGGATGTTTATGTATATAATTTAGATACTAAACAGAACGCAAAAATAGATTATAAAGAGACTGTTGAAAAACCGGTAAACGGCTTTATATATGTAGTTTTTGACAATAAAAAATTTGTTAATAACAATAGTTTTAATAGTAGTGTTATATGTGCTATAATTATTAACAATAATATTTTAGCATATTCTCAAAACGGTATATCATGGACAAATACCAATAAGGCTATTATACAATTAAGAATCCAAAAAGAAATAAGCACAACTGATTATACAGTTGAAATAAATACTGAACAATATGTAATTAAAAATAATGGTAAATATGGTGTAATAGCTTGGGAAAATACGTCAAATACTTTTTATAAAGATGGTAATTTATTTAAATTTACAAATGGCGTATGGTCGATTAAGCTCGATGAAAATTCAACGTCTTTTGCTTATGACAAATATTTAGCTAATTATAACACGATTGATTATGTACTTTTTTCAGAACAAAATGGCGTAATGACAGCTATTGTTTATAATGGTGAAATATTTTATTTTTATCAGGATATGTTAGGCATGTATGAAATTAATACTTTACCGGATAGCCAGCAGTTTATTTATAGTACATATGATAATTGCAATGTGTATAGAGTAGTTGATATTATATCAGATACAGGCGAAGTATCCATAACTAATACTTAAAGGAGTGGCATAATGGCAACAACTAGTTTTGTAGTTGACGCGAATAAAACTGTAACTATTAGCGGTAATGTGTTCACCATTACCCCTAGCGGTATTCCCGAAAATGTGACTATTAAAATAGGTGAAATAACACTTGTAAACGGCACGCCGGTACAGGTTACGGCAAACAGCAATCTTACGGTTACTGTCAAGCCTTTTAATCTCTCTGTTACTGACGGCGGCAATATGCAGTCTATTAAGCTCGGCGACGATGAGCCGATAACCAGCTTCCCGACGACATTGCAGATTAATAGCGATGCAACACTGACCGTTACCGGCGAGCCGCAGGAGACTTACACAGTCACAGTTGATTATACTAACACGTCTGAGCCTGTAATCAGTAATACGGGGGCCTAATTTATGGCAACTAAAATATTTGAAATAAATAGGGACTCCACGATATCGGTTGAGGGTAATATATTTACCCTCACCATACCCGTAATTCCAGAGGGTGTACATATTTATGCCAATGACGTAGAAATTAAAGCTAATCAGCCGTTTGAGATTACTTCTAATATATCCATGTCGCTTGATGTTCCGTCGTTTGTTCCACCCACTTTGACCGTTAATTATGAAAATGAACAGAGCGCAATATATGACAGTGAGCCTATAACTGACGGTCAAGTTATCAATGTAACTAAGGGCGCACATACAATGACTTTTATTGGGGCAACTGAAATACCGCAGATACAGTTTTCCGCTAATGGTCTTACGGGCTTCACTGTTAATAACGTTCCTCATAATACCGATGAATTGCCCTATACCTTTACGCCGACTCCCGGACAGATGAACATTATAACAGCATCTGGCGCGGCAAAAGAAGCGCCGGAAATTGTAATTAACGGCACTAATATTGATACAGTAAATGTTAATAATGAGGAAGTTACCCTCCCTTATAAAATACAGACTTATGACGACCTGAACATAGCAGTTAGCGGTAAGCAGTACAGTATTGATATTGATAGTATCGGCGGTGCTACAATTAACCGTGGTGACGCGCAAATATCCGACGGCACGGCTCCATATCACGAATCATTTACGCTCAGTGATGACATGCGAATATCTATTGATGGAACACATGTACTGAATATTGATGGCGATGATATTAAACAGATAAATGTCAATGGCGTTGTATTTAATGAGGGACAGCTCCCTGCAACACTCCGCACTAATAAGATGACTGCCGATGTTGATATCATAGGCTATCCGCCTAGTGAGGTGCATATAACAGGTGTTGATATCATTACCGCTAGTGTTGACAGTGAAAACATTCCTGTTAATAATGGAAATGTTGATTATGAATTTGCGACCCGAGAAGAAAATCACTTTATCACAATGACAGGTAAACAGGCGCGAGAAGTTAATGTAACGTTTAATAACACAGATAGCACCACAATTCAGGTTGACGGACAAGAACAGGAAAACGGCACTATTTCTACAAGTAAAGATATCTACGTTCAGGCAAATAGTGAGCCTATCCCGGTACACATTGAATCACAGGCAAATGCTACTGTTGAAGTAAACGGCAGAAAATATACTGAAAATGATTTTACCATTGACGTGTATGCGCCTACTGAAATAGATGTTGAAACTAGTTTTTGCACTCTCACTCTTGACTATGGTGATAATTCTATAACTATTGATGTTCCGCAGAGCGTGATATATCTGGCGGCCCCACATCGTGACGGCTGGATATTTGACGGTTGGTCTAGTGATAACGTCGGCATTGGTAATCCCAAACAGGTTAGAACGTCGCTTGACTTGCGAGGAAAACGCAACGTTAATCTTGTTTGTCATTATCAGCGGTGTGTTACTTGGAATAAGCCTAACAGTTGGAACTAATGAAAAATAAGTTTCAATATCCAATGAATTTAAAACGGCGCTTGGTTTCAAGCGCCGTTGGCCTAAACTGGAATGAACTGCTTGGTTACTATGGCCGAACTAATCCATATCCAACGTGGCCATACCCACCAGACGAAAAGCCCGAATATCCCGGAAGGTCAATGCTCACGGATGACTATGAAGCCATGTTGAAAGAAGCTCAAAGTTATCTAGGAAATGCTTACTTGTGGGGTGGAAAAGTGCCACCGAACTTTGATTGTTCGGGATTTGTTGGCTGGCTTTATAAAGGTCATGGCCTTATGCCTAATAGTGTTATAAGTTATACAGAAACATTGCGCGCATACTGTTTCCGCATAGATGAAGATGAAGCATTGCCCGGTGATCTATGCTTTTGGGGCGGCGATACGCCGGAACAACAGCATGTAGCTATATATATCGGAAATGGGTATATATTAGATAGTGCCAGTAAAGGTGTAGATTACCGCCTAGTCACATATCACAATACTGTTGCAGAGTTTTTAGGGTATTATCGAGTGCCAAACACAATGCCTAATTGGGTAGACCCGAGGTGATATAATGCCACAACCAAATTTTACAGGTAGTGTAACAGTTAAATTATATTTTGGAACAAAATTTGATTATTTCAATATACCATATAATCAAGATTTGCTTAGAACTACAGCAACCAGGACAGTTGAATTTAATACACAAGCGGTATGGCAAACTACTTTTCTAACAGGTATTAGGCTAAACTTCCGTGACTACCAGGATGTTGTGGGCGCGCAATGGGCCGAAATAATCGATACTGGCGCAACAAATCAGGGCGCGCATTGGTATTTGGTTATGGGATATAGAAATGTCAGTAAAAAAGCTGTTGAAATGGGCTTGCTTTACGACCCTGTTTTGTCGCTAGGAATTAGGCATATTACAGGAATAATTGGAACGCTTAAGAGATGGTCTGTTGATGATGATACACACTTTAAATATATACATTCGCCAGAACCAATAAATCAGATTGATAAACAAGATTTTTACTATTACAGATATTCTTGCGCAGACCCTGAAACCGCGTGGCTAGGTATTTGTGGTTTTCCTTATGATATGACGGAACAGCCGCAAGTTATAATGTATTATAATAAAAATGGAGCCGCCACAAATATATATTATCCTACACTAGAGCCGCCGAAAGTACAGACACAGTTTATTAGTCGCGTTGGTAAAGCATGCACAATGCGAGATGGATATTGTTATTATTATTGGAATCCGCTGACTAGTAATGTTGTATTTGAGAATTATAACTATGCGATAGGACTAGGTTTTGATTTGGCGTCAAATGCTTATATGATACCGTCGACACCGCTACTCAATGCAATACGCAGTAATGAGACGTTCTCATCTCTTGAAGGAAGAAGCGTTGAAGCTCAAACCGGTTTTGGATTGTACGACGCTACTAAAGCCGATGGAGCGGCGAACGGTTATAATAATGCAAAAGCCGCTGAACTAGGTACATTCTTTACACTGTATAACGAAGTTAGCGGCGAAAGCGTGACCGTGCCTAATTACGATTTGAATGGAACTGATATAACTATTGCTATGAATCCATATAGTAATGGATTTTTCGGAGCTAGATTTAATAGTTACCTTAAAGACGTGAACGGATATTCAGGTATTGTTAAATCTGCACTATGGCAACCTCTAACAATTACTAGTATTGCTAGACAAAATGAACAAATAAATAGATTGACAAATGCACAAGCACATGATATACTAAGTGTGGGATATGATACATCCCGAAATACTCTGAATACCGAAAGAGAAAATATTATCCGAAACCGAACTGTAGACAATTATAATACAGCTTTTCAAACATTGCTTGGTAATGTTCCTATGGTTTCAACGTCTACCGCCGTGGGTACGCCACAAACACCAGCCACGATAGACCCGTTAGGCGGTTTCAGAGGTGTATTGTCAACTGCGGGAAATTTAGTTGCCGCTAATACACACGCATATTCAAGTTTACAATCAATAGAAACTTCTCTAAGTAATTTGGATATGCAAACCTCAAGACAACGAGCTATTCTGTATACACAAGGAAATATTGGGCAGATTGCCCCGCCTAGTGTAAAATTTGCGGATACCTATAGCATGAACGGGGCCGCATATGATTTTGTTGTTCGTAAAACAACTATGAGTTATAATGATAAACAACGGGCCGATATGTTCTTTACCGCATATGGTTATAATGTTGATAATACTGTACTCGATAATCCTGCACAACTTGATACTAGACAGAGATTTACATTTATACAGGCCGATGACGTACAAGTGCTTAGTGTTAGTGGTAACACAGACCTAACAAGACTACGCGACTTTGATACAATGAACGCAATAAAACAGCGATTTTCTACGGGGCTTAGAATATGGAAAGTCGAACCCGATTATGATTGGAGAATCGCTAATCCAATAAACTAGGTGATATAATGAAAAAACTTCCCTTTATACCAGTACAGCCCCCCGAAATGACAGCAGAATTGGCGGGACAGCAATATAAGATGATGTTCAATGATGCTGTATGCGGAGAAAATAAAACTAAATATTATAGAATATTTCATAATATGATTACAAGGCTTTTGTATTCTAACTTTAAGTATACGGGGCTTAAACCGTATGAGAGTAAAATGATAGAATACTATCTAATAAATGAGGGCCGAATAACCGCTATACGAACACATTTTGATATTGAAAGAAATACTCCGGATAATATATTCTATGGTAGATTTTCTAGTGGAGAATCTACAAACGAACTTATAGATTTTTATGGCAATCCACTAACTGCAAGTATTACAGGATATAATGGAATACGCTATGAAGCCAATTCACAAGATGATTTTGTAATAGGCTTTGATACAATGGCAAATATCTACCAACAGGGAGTTATACCGCCTATAATAACATATATCGATAATCTAGCAAATATACTTGATAATGCGTTCAGTGCATGGCAAACCGCCGTTGAAACTAGGAAAATAGGCATGGTGGTTACATGTAAAAATCAGAGAGTAGCCAATATAATGAAAGACACGATAACACAACTTGCCAATGGTAATCCGTTTGTTGTTCTAACTGGCGATATTGACGGAGATATAAACATAACATTTCCAACTAATAATAGTGCCGCAATAGGAGATTTTCACGGAAACTTTATTAATGCGTGGTCTACTGTATTAGATATACTAGGTCTGGAAAATTCCCCGCAGAACAAGAAAGAACGTCTGATAAAAAGTGAAGCCGATAACAATAGAAATCTATCGTGCTATATAGGAGCCGATAGACTATATGCCCGTGAAATATTTGTAAATGAACTAAATGAAAAATTTGGCACTAATATAAAAGTAGAAAACTATCTAGCTACCATGAAAGCAACAGAAAGTGAGGATAACAATGATAAATCCGAGCCTAGGATACTTCCCGAATGATATACCATATTCCATGCAATATCCCGAATGGGCGAACACTTTCGGTAAATTTAGATGGTATGATAGTACAGGCAACCCACACACATTAATTACACTGAATAATAACTGGAGAACTATATTTGATATTATAACAAGCAATACTGATAAACAGTTTAATTATAGATTTATACGAGGTATTCCGAGTTTTACAGATGAGTTTATAGCCAGAGTGCCGGAAGCATGGCTTAGATATCAAACTTTCCTTGAATTGATAATAGGAAATTTTGTAGGGGCATCGCCTAATGATGATATGTTTAATAATAAAGTATCTGAGACAATAAAGAGACTTAGAAATAACGAACGCGAAAATAGTACAGATATTAATGGTACTAGCGAATACTCTGATACTATGGGACAGAGAGAAGATACCACCAGTGATACTTCAAATAGTGATAGCGAAACTAAGGCAAGAAGCATAAATTATTTACAAGGAATACAAGCATACGATAATGAAATAAATAATGATAATATTGGAGAACTAGGGAATAACTTCGCGAGCGGTATGAATGATAGTGTAGCACTAGGAAATGAAAATGCTGAAAGTGAAACTAACTTTATTCAAGGCGAACAGAATAATAGCGGCAATAATGAATATAGCAATACAAGTAAAGGAAACCAAAAAGAAAGTGAAAATGAAATAGAAGAGCGTACAAGCTCGCGGAGTAACTATTATATGCTTATATCACTACTCAATACAAGAATGGAACATGCTAATAAATTTATAAGATTTTCAGATTATTTCAATGATTTGTTTAACAATGTTGAAAAACTAAAACCATGGTATAAATAATCTCCATATCCTCCTAGATTAACCACGGATTATATATCCCCGTCATTATTGGCGGGGAATTTTTAATAGTAACTAGTTAGTTATAACTAACTACTGTAAATTTATACATATTGTTTGTATTTTTATACAATTAATCACAGGTGTAAAGTATTTATACCTGTCTCTTATACACATCTCCGAGCCCACGAGACTCGACGTCATCTC
>ERZ1090879.1172-NODE-1173-length-14793-cov-14.061067_pt1 | contig 14793 bp, 10 predicted proteins | sample MGYA00478472_ERZ1090879 | MGnify/ENA primary metagenome ERZ1090879 (study PRJEB33644, sample SAMEA5815723) | chicken gut metagenome | biome: Chicken; feature: Gastrointestinal Tract; material: Caecum | place: Ireland | collected 2019-01-01 | study: A study of...
ACCACAAAAAACAAGGGGGTGTCAAACAATTTGACACCCTTTTTTGAGGTATTTTTTACAATTTTTGCGTTTCTTGACGGTTTTTTACGTATTGCCGTCGCTTGACGGTCGGTAACCGTGCCAAAGGACGCCTTTCGTTGTTTTCGCCGTTCGTCGGTGATCTTTTTTTGTACAAGCCCCGCACAAAATACTACACTACATTGTTGTACAAAATCAAAAACACCACCGCTGAACGGCACTGTTCCGACACAAAACACACGCACCACAAAAAAGCAAAGAGCCACAACGGTCAAACATGCACACAAATGCAAATTCCGAAGCAAAGCGTTTGTTTTAACGATTGCCTATTGCCGCCGTTTGCCGACACAATTTGCCCGATGCCAAAACACAGTCTACCACAACAAAGCGGTTGCCTGCTGCAACTGTTGAAGAGCATTTTGATAGAGGAAGTAAAACACTACCGCTACTGCAATAAAGCCGATGCCCACAAGTACTATGTGCAAAAAACTGCGCTGCTCGGACTTTTTTTCGTTGGCGTAGTCGTAGTAAGTTTGGTACTTCGTGTTGCGCACGTTTTTGCGGAAGGAGTCGATAAGTTTGACAAATCCGAACGCCAAAGCGTCAAACGCACCGCCGTTAGTAAGAAATACCAACATTCCCGCTCCGAAAAGGACAAACCCCGATACGAAGAAGGAATCCGCCAAATCCTGAAAGACGGCTGCAGGCGCCGTTTTGCCAAAGGTGCCGAAAATAACCAACATTATCACCGTAAACACAGCACCTACCGCAAATGTTATCAAATATTTCCAAATAGTTTTCATTGTCTTTTCTCAAAAACAAGCCTTTTGTGTGCGCAAAAGGCTTGTTTTACAAAATTTGTTTCAATACGGTTTTTGCCTCAATCCTTTTTCTTGGCGTCAAGATCGGCAATTTCCTTCTTGTACTTTTCAAATTCCGCATCGTTGCAGTAAATGAAATGTCCGGGAAGGATTTCCTGCATATAGGGCTGTTGTTGCGAGTAGTCGTGTTCCGCCACGGGGTTGTAAACAATACGTTTACGCTGTTTCTCAAAGTGCGGGTCCGGCAAAGGAATTGCCGACAGCAAAGACTTTGTGTAGGGGTGCAGCGGATGCGCAAACAACTCGTCGCTGGTGGTGAGTTCCACTATTTTTCCGAAGTACATCACGGCAATTCTGTCGGAAAAGTACTTTACAACCGAAAGGTCGTGCGCTATGAACAAAATGGTGAGTCCCAATCTTGCACGCAAATCGTTGAGCAGGTTTATTACCTGCGCCTGAATGGATACGTCCAAAGCGGAAATGGGTTCGTCTGCGATTATCAGGTCGGGATGTAAAATTATGGAACGTGCAATTCCTATACGCTGACGTTGACCTCCGGAAAATTCGTGAGGGTAACGGCCGGCATGTTCCGGAACAAGTCCCACCAAATCCAAAACCTTGTACACCTGTTCGTCGATGTACTTCTTGCCCCTTATACCACGAATAATCAGTCCTTCGGCAATAATGTCACGCACCATCATGCGTGGGTTGAGAGATGCAATGGGGTCTTGGAAAATCATCTGCATCTTGTTCATGATGCGGTCTTTGGATGCCAAACGCAGTTCCTGAGCCCTTTTCTTTTTCAGTACTTTCAGTTCGTCATCACTAAGTTTCGCTTCCAGAAGAGGTCTGTATTTTTCTCTTACCGCATCCATTTCTTTGCGGGCGTAATCTCTGTTGCAGTGTTTTTGGTCGTGTTTGGCGCTTTTGATTTCCGCCTTTTGACGTGCAACTTCTTCCTTCAACTCCGCTTTGACGGCGGCAATTTTTTCATCTCTTTCCGGTGTCTGCGGTTGTGCAAGCAACTCTTTCAGACGGCTTTTCGCCTTAGCCCTTGCCTGCGAAATCGCTTCCTTGTAGCGTCTTACGCCGGCACAGATGCGTTGTCCTTCAAAGTACACCGAACCGCCGGTGATGTCGTACAAACGGATAATGGAACGACCCGTTGTGGTTTTTCCGCATCCGCTTTCGCCGACAAGTCCGAAAACTTCACCTTTGTAGATGTCGAAACTTACGTCGTTCACCGCTCTAAGTTGCTTTCTGCCCATTTTGAAGAACTGTTCCAAATGTTGCACTGAAAGTAAAACTTCTTTGTTTTCAGCCATTTGACTTTACCTCCTTTTGGGACATTCTTGCAATGCGGTCGGTTACTATTTTTGGTGGCGCAACTTTGGGTGCGTCGGGGTGAAGCAACCACGTCGCCGCATAATGGGTGTCGCTTATCTGGAACATTGGCGGTTGCTCTTCAAAGTCTATTTGCAATGCGTACTTGTTGCGTGGTGCAAACGCATCGCCTTTGGGCGGGAAAATCATGTTGGGCGGAGTACCTGGAATAGCCTCCAACTTTTCCTTGGTGTCAAGGTCGGGCATAGAGGATAGCAACGCCCAAGTGTACGGATGACGGGGGTCGTAGAAAACGTCGTCCGCCGTGCCGTATTCCACAATTTTGCCTGCGTACATGACGGCAATTCTGTCCGCCATGTTGGCAACGACGCCCAGGTCGTGGGTAATGAAAATTACCGAAAGGTGACGTTCCGCCTTGATACGGTTGATAAGTTCCAGTATCTGCGACTGAATGGTAACGTCCAAAGCCGTTGTAGGCTCGTCGCAAATGAGAATGTCGGGGTTTGCCGCCAATGCTATTGCAATTACGATACGTTGACGCATACCGCCGGAAAATTCAAACGGATACTGGTTGTAACGAATGGCAGGTTCGGGAATTCCCACTTCTTTAAGCAGTTTCATTGCCTTTGCCTTTGCCATTTTCGGGGTTATTCTGTACACCACTGCCGACGCCTGTTCTTTGAGGTAGTCAATAAGTTCCACCATATTCTTGCGGCTGTCGAACGTTGCGCTGTCTTCGATTTCTTTGCGATAACTTGCACGCAAAGCATGGAAAACGGCACGGATGTTCTTCTTTGCCAAGTCCAAATCTACAAGAGCGGCAGGAACCACTTTCCAGTCGGGACTTTTTCCCTTGGCAACCAATGCATCGTACTTCGCCTGTTCCTTTGCATGACGGTGCATTTCCTTGGGGTTTTTACGTTCGCCGACAAAGTACTTTTGCAATGCATCCAACGCACTTGACGTAAACACATGTTCGGCGCTGTTTTTCACCACACGCAGGTGGTCGATGGCTTCTTTGACCTTCTTGCCCACTTCTTCCACTATTTCGTAGGCACGCTTTTTTTCTATGTCGCCACGAAAGTACTCCAACGCTTGTTCCGTAAGTTGGAAAAGGTCCTTTTTTGCGGCAAGTTTTTGGTCGTGATTGTACTGAATTGCACGTGCGCCTTCTTCAATAAAGGTGTTCATAAAATGCTCATCCAAGAATTGCCGTGTCATTGAAGTCAATTCTTCGATGGACATGTCGTCCACATTTGCTTCCGGATTGCACATCATGTAGTAACCCAATGTGAAGTAGTTGGGCTTTGGTCTTTTGGTGGAAGCGTCCAATATTACAGATATGTCTGAAAGCGCCCCCTCTTCCTCGACGGACAACTGTTTGACGGAGCCCACCCTGTTTGCCACGGCGTTAATTACGTCAATGTCCCTTTTCAGACGGTCGTCCATCACGACGATGTCGGGATGTAAAGTTTCGGGAATCCGTTTCAAAACAAGTTTTACAAACTTTTTAATGTCGAGGTTTTGCTTTTTTGAAATGAGGAACAACGAGTTGTCTATGTCCAACTGCAACTCCACCGCCTTACGGTGAATTTCGTTGTAGGCACTTTCCAACTTGGTGCTGGAAATGCAGAAACTGTCAAAAGTTTTGCATTGGTCAGCATTGTGCTTTTTCTTTTCTTCCGTATCGGAAACGGCATCCATACATTCGTTCAGCAACTTCAACTTGCCGTTGAAATTGTTTCTGGCATTGCGTTTGGTGGATTTACCCTTGAGAAGCATTGCCTCAGTCAACTGCTTGCCCACCTTCATGATGGGGTTGAGGCTGGACATGGGGTCTTGGAATATCATGGCAATTTTGTCGCCACGGATTTTGTGAAACTCTTCTTCGGGAATTTTGAGCAAATCCTGCCCGTCGTAGATGATTTCGCCGCTTTCCACAACGGCGTTGTTTGCCAGTATGCCTATTATTGCTCGGTTGGTAACGGATTTTCCGCTGCCGCTTTCTCCTACTATTGCCAGCGTTTCCCCTTTGTACAGGTCAAAACTGATATCCCTCACGGCTTGAACCATACCTCCGTCTGTCTTGAAGTTAATAGACAGATCTCTTACTGCCAATTTAATTTCACTCATAATCAGTTACTCCCCTTTAACGTAGGATTTATTGCGTCTCGGAGACCGTTGCCGAACAGGTTGAAAGATATCATCAACAACGCCATTACGACAGAAGGCACTACAATCAGGTAGGAATTGGACTGAATGTACTGCTGGTTGCTGGAAAGCATAACGCCGAAGGAGGAAACGCCTTGCAAACCGAGGTTAAGATACGCCAACGTAGATTCGCTGAAAATTACGCTGGGGATCATCAACACGCTTGATGTTACGATAGTACCCAAAGAGTTGGGCAAAATGTGCTTGAAAATCAACCTGAGGTCCTTGGAACCCAATGTGCGGCTGGCAAGCACGTATTCCATGTGTTTGAAACGGTAGAACTGTGTTCTTGTGCGGGCAGCAGTTCCCATCCATCCCGTCATGCACAACGCAAGGAAGAATGTGGTGAAGTTGTTGCCCAAATGCAAAATGCACAAGGTCATCACGACAATCCAGGGCACGCCGCCCAAAATATCGCAGAAACGTTCCATGGCAAGGTCCACAACTCCTCCGAAGTAGCCGGAGATTGAACCCCAAACCAAACCGAACATAAAACAGAACGCAAAGGTGAACACACCCAGCATCAACGACGTGCGCAAACCTTCAAACATTTTGGTTAAAACGTCGTTACCGTTTTGGTCGGTTCCGAAAATAAACTTGGGCATGCTGTCGTAGCCCATAATTTTGTAACGGTAGCATTTAACGGTTATTTCCAACAGTTTGCCCGTTTTGGAATTGAGTTTTTGCGACACAACCGATTCAATAGGGCAGTCGTCAGACAGTTTCACAAAGGATTCCGGTCCGACGGCAGGGTCGTAACTGCACAATCCCTGATCCAACAACTTTTGGAAGTCGGAGTTGGCGTACACTACCTCTTTCTGGTCGTACACGGCGGCATAGGTGTCGTAGACGAAACTGCAGAAATAAACTTCCGAAGCATAGATACCTTTTCTGCCCGTACAAGACCAATATCCGTAAGGAAATGTTCCAGTGCTGTCCTTAGCTTTAAGAACCATTGCCGTGGCATCGGAAAAACCAAGGTTTTCCAGATCCTGTCCGTCCGCCTGATCGGCAGCAATTACGCAACTTTTAATGAGAATGTAGGAAGAACTCGATTCCAGAGGTTTAAGTTCGAAGTAAATGCTTCCCGCAAGTTCGTCAAGACCGGCGTTTGCAACTACCGTACTGAGATTGACTGTGAGGTCGGAGTAATCTTTACCCCAATCACGCAACACTATCTGAGTGCCGTCGGAACCGCTGAAATAAACCCTGTACTCACCCAATTTGCTTCCCAAAACGTCTTCCTCACTGCTGAACGCAATCGTGACGCTGTAGTTTCCGTCGGCAGTGACGGTGAAACTTTGCGAATTCATCGTGGCAGTGTTGGACGTGCCGGACAATTGGTTTTCAAACATAACGTATCCGCCGGTACCGTAAGGTGAGGCTTGGTTTACTAGAGTAGGCTCTTCGTCCACCACCAGATTCATAACGGCGGGACGGTAGAAACCGGCGGGAGTTTCGTTTACTCTGTCATACATAACGCCGGAAGAGGAACCGTCGAGATTGATTTTTTTCTCGTACTTTTTTGTTCCGTCCCAAAAGCCTGTACCCGCTTCAAACAATTTTGGTTGCAAAAATGTTTCCGCAGCACTTGGCATAATGGTTTCGTGAGGCGAAAACAGCGGAACAAGCAATGCAAACAAAATCAAAATACCCAAAATAATTGCTGCCACTACCGAGGATTTGTTCTTACAAAAACGGCGGAAAGAGTCTTTGACAAAACTTGTGGGCTTTGTGTCGAATTTTTGGTCAGACATCTTGATTCCTTCATTGGCAAACGTGAAAGCGTTTTCCTTGAAGGTGTAATTTTTCAAATCTTTTACGCTCTTCATATTATCTTGCCCCCATACGAATTCTCGGGTCTATGATGCTGTAAGATATGTCGAGGAACACTCCGGCAAGCAAGCCTATCGATGTAAACACCGCCATATCCACAAACAGGACGTTGTAGTCCTTGGCATTGATGGCGTTTACAAACAGACTACCGATACCGGGAATGCCGTACAAACCTTCCAACACCATGGAGCCACCCATAATGCCGATGAATTCCGCCAAAATGGACGGGAAAATGGGCACCATTGCGTTGCGCAATGCGTGGCGCACAATGGACTGGCTTCTGGTAAGACCTTTGGTACGTGCCAAAAGCAGATATTCACTTTCCATTACTTCGCAAAGTTCCGCACGAGTGAAACGGCAATAACCGCAGATAGACCCGAAGGAAAGACAGAATACCGGCAAAATGTACCCCAATGTTTTCCAGTTGTCCGGGTCGGTGGCTTTGGGCCATTGCGACGGCAAAATACTGTTGTTGTAGCAGAAAATCAACATCAAAAACGTTATCAGCACGAAACTGGGCACGGAAATGAAAATCATTACCGCCGTTGAAATGACGTGGTCCGTCATACTGTTCTTCTTCAACGCCGCCCAAATACCCAAGGCTATGCCTACCGGCACGGAAATGATAACGGAAATAATGTTGATTTTCATAGACGTCAACACTCTTTCCCCTATTATTACCAATGCGCTTACGTTGGGCTCGATTTTGATGGATACGCCCCAGTCCCAACGCACAACGATGTTTTCCAACCAAGCAACATACTGTTTCATAACGGGAACTTGGTAGTAGAATTGGGTTGAACCGTCCTGATACACTATCTTGTCCACGAAACTAATGCCGGGCAATTCCTTTGTGGAAGAATACATGTAGCCCAAACGCACTTCATTGTCGTAGTACGCCGTTCTAGTCTGTGCAGAACCAACCATACGTTGAGGAGGCAACAGTTTAATCAAAATAAATGTCAGTGAAAGAATGATGAAGGCCGTCAGAATAGCCAAAATTATTCTTTTAAGTATGTACTTTCCCATACTTTTCTCCTTTACAGTGAAGTATTTTACAAAAATGCTACCGTTACACTTTGATAACGGCACTATTTTTGTAAAATAAGCGCATCTTTCCCGGCAGAAACGCCGGAAAAGACGCATCTTATCTAACAAATTTTCACACCCCCACACAAAACGAGAAGGCTTAATTGCTTAAGCCTTTCGCTTTTTGGAAATGTGTTTGGCACACTAAGTCTTTTACACTATTCAGCCGTCACAAATGTCAAGGAATATGTTCCGCCACCGACAGTGGGTGCAAATTCTTCGTGGCCTACGATGGAGTAACTCCAATACACGTCGACGCCCTGAGATTCTGCGGGATTCAAAGAAGCGTAGAAGGATTCGGGGATTACCAATGTGTAGGTAACGGTGTTGTTTTCCGTATCAACAACGGGTTCGCCCTGGATGCATTCCCAAACGCTGGTTTCCCAATAATCTTCGCCAACATAGCCGAAGATTACGAAGTCGTCGATTGTGTAATCGATTCCGTCTGCAAACTTCACGGAAACTTCTACCGTTGCAGAATCTTCGCCAACTTCGATGCTGCTTTCGCCAAGAGCCAATGCTGCCGTGTAAGCACCGTCAGCCACTACTGCAACTTCCGTTGCTGCCTTGTACAAAGCGTCGAAGGACCAACGCATTCCGTTGTAAACAAGGATTTCGGCGTTAGGATCGTTTGTATCGGTACCCCAGTTAAGAGTGAAGCTACCGGAGATGGCAGGATCGCTGGAAAGAACGTTCATGAATGCCAGAGGATCCAAGGGGTTACCGGAAATGGAACCGAAACCGATATCGAATTGACCAAGCATCATCTTGTCGTAGTACACGTAGTCCCATGTAGGACCAACATCGAATACAACGTCGAGTTTGTACTTGCCGCCGGAAACGGAATCATCGTTGAAGGCGCTTTCCCAGTACTCTTTCAAGTAGTTGTGGTAACCGGTTTCGTTTTCGGGATACTGCCAGCAGATTTCAAGTTCGATGACTGTGGGGTTTTTCTTGGTGCCCGGAGTGTAAGCGCCGGATGCTTCCAATTCGTCCAAAGCCATACGGAAATAGTCACGGGCAAGTTCCAAAGAGTAGCCGTTTTCGGTGTCTTCCAACAAACTTGCAACAGCGTCTTGGTGAGCCTGAGTCAAGTTGTAAGAAATACCGTTTTCGGGGTCGGACATGTAGTTGGAGGAGAAGTAGTTGACGGAGGATACGGATCCCTTGATTGCAGCCAACTCATCTCTGTTGATAGCGTAGGACAAAGCCTGACGGAAGTGAACGTTGCTCAATGCGGGTTCAACTTCCCAATAGCCTTCAACGGGAGTTTGTGCAACAGAGCCGTTTACGCCGAACAATTTTTCCCAAGTAGCAGCGTCCAAAGCGTTCATGTTAAGTTTGAAGCAGCTGTCACCTGTAGTAGTACGTGTACGAGGATCGCTCTGATATTCTTCAAGATAGGTATCGGGAATACCTGCAGCGTCGATGTTGCCTGCAAGGAATTCCTTGATGGTTGCTTCTTTATCTGTCGTAGCAGCCGTCAAAATGTTGATGTGAACACCGGCAATTTGATACTTAGTATCTGCATACACGTAGTTGGGGTTCTTCTTGTAAACAACCTGAGAACCTGTGTCGTATCTTTCAACGATGTAGGCGCCCAAAGACAAAGAGTTGTCAACGGGAGTTTGCGTTTTGTCGGTATTGAAACTCAAATAGTTGCTTACGCCAACCAAGTTGATGAAGTCTTCGGGAACAGGCATCCACAAATTGCTGGAAATGTAGTACTTAGCGTAGTATTCCGTAACAGGAGCACCCAAGACGTATTCAAAGTACCATTTTCCGTTTTCCTCGTAAACTTTTACGCCAACGCCGGAGAAATCGGCTTCTTCGTCGGACAAAACACCTTGACGTGCATTCTCTGTAGCGTCGTAGTATTCTTTTGCACCAACAATGGAAGCGGCACCGGTAGCGCCAGCCTGTTCACCGCCACGGAAGTAACCGTTTGCTTGGTTGAACAGAAGTTTGAATGCGGTAATGAAGTCTTCGGGAGCAACGTCTCTGCCGTTGAACGCAGCACGGTCGGGCATTGAGCTCAATGTGCTGTACTTCAAACCGGAACGGATTTCAAATCTCCAGGTTGTAGCCTGTTGTGTTTCCGGGTTGAGGTTGAGAGGTTCGGGATCGGCTGCCGCAAGTTCGGGAACCCAATCGTAACCGTCTTTGGTAGAGTTCATGAACGTTGTGTAGTAGGTTGCCGTGATGTAACTGTAGAAGTCGGAAACTTCGGAACCTTGGTCGTCAAGAGCATTCAACGTTCCGGGGTCGGATGCGCTTGCAGAGTGGTAATAAAGTTTCCAAGCAGCATTTTGTTCGTTGGCAAGTTCGCCTGTGATGCTACCTTCCGTCAACACACCGAATCCATATCCGGGAATGTACGTTTCTGTTCCGAGAGTTACACGGGTGCTGTACATAACGTATCCGCCGTTTTCATACAAAGTTGTTCCGGTGATACCTGTATTGATGGCATATTCTTCCAACAAACCAAGAATTTCCGTTTTTTCCTCTGCAGAAAGCGAAGTGAAACTGAACACACCGTTGGCAAGAGGAATTTCTTCTGCCATTGCTTTCTTTGCGTTATCAAATGCAGCACGCACTGCAGACACACTCTCTCCGCTTTCGATTGCACTACGACCTGCTTGATAAGCAGCGGCAACTGCTGTATCTATCGCACCACCGTCATCTACAGAACCAATGCGGCTGTTGACAGCGGCAAGTTCCGACAACATATAAGCACGATAGTCTGCAATATCAAGATAGGTTGTGGGAGTGGTCTCGTGACCGGGGCACTTATCCGCACACACCGGGTCCGTACAATCGCTTGTGCACTTGCCGCAAATAGGACAAACGTGTTGACATTCGTGCTTTTGGCACGCTGTCAAAGCGAATGTCGCCACAAACAGCAAGACAAGGATTACGGAAACAAGTTTCATTGTCTTTTTCATTGTAGTTCCTCCATAAAAATTTTCAACTTAATTTATTGCTCCGAAAAAATTCGGTACAATACTTATTCAGCCTTTTGGGTGGCTAACCCTTGTTTATTGGGCGATTTTGCGAAAGGTTCACTGCCTTTCCCGCAAAAATCAAAAATGCCCGAAACCGCAACAAAGCAAATATACTACATCATCAAAATGAAAATAGTATACCTCTCGCCTTAAGCAATTCCGAGCTTACCAAAAAACGCACAATATTAAGTTCGTGGCTAATCGATACAACTTGGAGAACCTTCGGAGCCCTAACTTCAACGTTCTGGCGAGATAACTATTCTCTGTTGATAATGCGTAAATTTTATCATATACGCACAGCACCGTCAACTGTATTTGACCAATTTTTAAGAAATTTACACGATTTTTTGCCCGAAAAACGTGTTTTTGCCTGTTTTTTTACCCTGCAACTGGGCGTTTGGACGTGTTTGCTGGCTTTTTTTCGTCTTTTATCGCTCAAAAAACGCCTTTTACAACGCCACGCAACACGCTTTGCAAAGAAATTTTGCCGCAAAACAAAATTCATGTTGCCATTTTATGCCGCAAAAGCCGTTGCCAAAACGTTTAAGCAAGTTTTTTTCGACGGACAAACAAATTTCAGGCAACTTTTGCAAAACAGAAGCGGATTGCAACCATGCGGATTACAACCATAATAAATATACGCGCACGCACGTGTACGCACGTGTACGCACGCATGCGTGAGAAAACCTTTGTGCGCAATTTAACTGCAACTGACAGTTTTTCCCTTTACGAGTAACGCTTTCACGCACCGATGCAACAAAAGCCGAAAAATTTCATTTTTGCCCCGTTGACGGCGTACGCAAAAAGGGAATCTCAAAGTAAAAGTAGAAAAACTGCAAAAAAGTCCGACAAGGCAAAATGAACGGCGACATCATATAACGCAAAAAACAATCATATATTAAGCCAAAAACAGTGTTTGGAGATATTGAATGAAAAAACTTGCCTGTGTGCTTATTGCGGTGTTTTTGCTGACTACCTTGGTATTGTTGACGGCATGCGACGACAACTCCATGAAAAATGCCGTCAAAAACGCCGACAACTACACCATTGTGTGTGCCTACGACGGGGAAAATCACATTCTTTCCGCCGTACAGACGGTGGAAATGACCAACCGTTCGTCAAACAGTTTCAAAGCGGTGAAGTTTCACCTGTACCCCAACGCTTACAGGGAAGACGCCAAAAACGCCGTCGTTTCCGCCACCTACAAGGGCATTGCCTACCCTAACGGCGAAAGTTGGGGAGAAATTACAGTGGACGGCGTGAAGGCGGAAGGAAACCCCGTTGCCTACACCGTCGAGGGGGAAGACTGCGACATTTTGTCCGTGCCTGTGGAGGAATGGTTTCCCGACGAGAAAATTACCGTGGAAATTACCTACACCGTTTCTCTTGCCAACATCAAACACCGCCTCGGCTGGACGGAAAACAGCGTCAACCTCGGCAATTTTTACCCCGTACTGTGCCACATAGAAAACGACAACTACAGCACATCCCCCTACTACAACGTGGGCGATCCCTTTGTCAGCGAAGTGGCAAACTACAACGTAACAATCAAAGTAGATGAAAGTTACATGGTGGCAAGCACGGGAAACCTGACGGAAGCCAATGCGGAAAACGGGTTTGTAAACTACAACTACACTGCCGACGCAGTAAGAGATTTTGCACTTGTTTTGAGCAACCGTTACAAAAAACTTTCGCAAACCGTGGATGACACTACCATAAATTACTACTACTACAACGACACCGACAGCGAGGCTTCGCTGGACACCGCCGTGCGTGCTTTCGAGTACTTTTGCCGGAAGATAGGCGACTACCCCTACAAGCAACTTTCCGTGTGCGAAACTGACTTTTGCTACGGCGGAATGGAATACCCCTCGTTGGTGATGATAACGTCCGGTTCAAAGTCCTACTGTGAAGCAATCGTACACGAAACGGCGCATCAGTGGTTTTACGCAACGGTGGGCAACAATCAGATTGAAGACGCCTGGATGGATGAAGGTCTGGTGGAATTTCTGACCTACCTGTACCTTGACAACTGCGACGACACGCCCCTTTCGCAAAACATTTTGGCAAACATAAAGACGTACACCACCTACGTGGACGTACTCAACAACTACTACGACAACGTGGACATTACCTACCGCAGTCTGGACAAATACAAAAACGACAACGAATACGTGATAATGACATACATTAAGGGCAGTTTGATGTTCAACACGCTGTACGAAACAATGGGGGAAAGCAAGTTTTTCAAAGCACTGGGCGACTACTACAAGCATTACGCTTTCCAAATTGCCACACCTGCACAAATGAGCGACTGCTTTTCCAAAACGGGCGGAGCGGAACTGTCGACGATTTTTTCCAACTACGCAGAAGGAAAGGAAATTGTGGGAAAGGTTACCGACTGAAAACAAACAAATGCATGACGGCGTTTGTAACCAAGAAGGGCAAACGCCCTTTTTGTTGCAAAAAACAGCCAAAAGGACACAAAAACGCTGTACGTTGTAAAAAAAACTGCTCCACCGCCACGCAAGCAAAGTCGGGACACACAGCAAAATGTCGTCGCACGCAGTAAACGCAAAAGCGGTTTTCCAACAGGGCACCTTATTGCATGAAATTGACGGCGAAACCGCCTGTTGCAAGGGTTTGCAAACAAACAATCACACAGTAAAAAAGAACATAAACCGCAAAAAAACAAATGTCTTACCCTTCACAAGGGCGAACGTCTGAAAACTTTCGGCATACAACGGCAAGTTTTTCAACAAGCCCTACAAACACAATATTTTTGCAAACATAAAGACGTACACCACCTACGTGGACGTACTCAACAACTACTACGACAACGTGGACATTACCTACCGCAGTCTGGACAAATACAAAAACGACAACGAATACGTGATAATGACATACATTAAGGGCAGTTTGATGTTCAACACGCTGTACGAAACAATGGGGGAAAGCAAGTTTTTCAAAGCACTGGGCGACTACTACAAGCATTACGCTTTCCAAATTGCCACACCTGCACAAATGAGCGACTGCTTTTCCAAAACGGGCGGAGCGGAACTGTCGACGATTTTTTCCAACTACGCAGAAGGAAAGGAAATTGTGGGAAAGGTTACCGACTGAAAACAAACAAATGCATGACGGCGTTTGTAACCAAGAAGGGCAAACGCCCTTTTTGTTGCAAAAAACAGCCAAAAGGACACAAAAACGCTGTACGTTGTAAAAAAAACTGCTCCACCGCCACGCAAGCAAAGTCGGGACACACAGCAAAATGTCGTCGCACGCAGTAAACGCAAAAGCGGTTTTCCAACAGGGCACCTTATTGCATGAAATTGACGGCGAAACCGCCTGTTGCAAGGGTTTGCAAACAAACAATCACACAGTAAAAAAGAACATAAACCGCAAAAAAACAAATGTCTTACCCTTCACAAGGGCGAACGTCTGAAAACTTTCGGCATACAACGGCAAGTTTTTCAACAAGCCCTACAAACACAATATTTTTGCAAAGGGATGCAAAGTATTGAAAAAACGTCTCAAAAGTGGTACAATGTAGGTACAAAACAGCGAGGTGAGGCAGATGAGAATTTTCGTAGCGGCAGAACTTCCGCAAAAAACAAAGGAAAATTTGGCAAGGTCGGCAGAGCAAATGAAACACTTTGCCGAAAAAGGCAACTTTGTGCCCATGCAAAACTACCACATCACGCTGCACTTTTTGGGAGAGGTTGCCGAACCGGACCTGATTTACGTGCAGAGCGCCATGGACGGAATACGCAATGAAAAAGCACCGTTGATAGCACTTCAGCAATTTACCGTGTTGCGTGGCGGCGACGTTGTGTGCGCACGCATACGCCAGGACGGCAGTCTTACGCAACTTCACGACAAACTGGGCGATTTGTTGGAGGAAAACGGCTTTGACGTGGAACACCGTGCCTACCGTCCGCACATTACGATTATCCGAAAATACCGTTTCAGTTTGCCTTTTTCCGAAGTTACAAAAAGCGTGGACGTATTCAACAAGCAATTTTACGCAACGGAAATTGTACTGTACCAAAGCATTCTGAACGCAAACGCCCCCACCTACAAGGAACTGTACCGTGTAAGTCTGGCGGAAAACTGACGCCGTTGTCGCAAAATTCAATACACGTATTAAAAAATACGGTACAATGGCAAAAACGGAAAAATATCTGTGCCGCCTTTGTATTGTTTGTAATTTTGTTGTTGATGCAAGGACAATCTAAGTGTGAAAACATTGCATTGTACAAAAAAGACACCAACCAAACGGACAACACCCGAAACCGCAACTTTTGTTGCGGTTTTTGCTTTTTCGGGCAATTTGCATGCAACGTGGAACAAGGCTTGCCCTTTTGCCTTTTCCACAAAATCAGAGTACAAACGACGTTTTTTCGTTGTGCCGGCGTACGTCCTGCAAGGTAAAGTGTTTTGCACGGTTGTTTTTCTTTGTTTGATTT
>ERZ1090879.1176-NODE-1177-length-14761-cov-36.719026_pt1 | contig 14761 bp, 14 predicted proteins | sample MGYA00478472_ERZ1090879 | MGnify/ENA primary metagenome ERZ1090879 (study PRJEB33644, sample SAMEA5815723) | chicken gut metagenome | biome: Chicken; feature: Gastrointestinal Tract; material: Caecum | place: Ireland | collected 2019-01-01 | study: A study of...
CCTGTACTTTCCCTGCCGGAATCGCCGGCCCTGCGGCATTTTCGGACAAAAAAGCGGGTGCTTTCGGCAAGATACCAGTTTATATTATACACCTTTTGTGCGAAAAAGAAAAGAGGGGGACGAAAATTTTCTCCCCTCTCTCACAGCCCCCCGCCGGAGGGCGCGGAAGGCTTGCGCCATTTCGGGCGTTTGCCCCGCTCGGCCCGCAGCCGGACGAAAAAAGCCTCCAGCAGCGCCGAAGCTTCCGCGGCCCGCAGGCCCCGCTCCACGGCGGGGCGGTGGTTGAACGGCAGGGCAAACAGGTCGGTCACCGACCCGCAGCAGCCTGCCTTGGGGTCGGCCGCGCCGTACACCACCCGCCGCAGCCGGCTGTTGATGATGGCCCCGGCGCACATGGGGCAGGGCTCCAGGGTGACAAAGAGCTCGCACTCCCACAGCCGCCAGCCCCCCAGGGCCTGGCAGGCCCGGTCGATGGCCAGCAGCTCGGCGTGGTGGACGGCGTTTTTTTCGGTCTCGCGGGTGTTGTGGGCCGCCGCCACGATCTCGCCCCGCCGGGCCACCACCGCCCCCACCGGCACTTCCCCCAGGGCGGCGGCCTTTTCGGCCTCGGCCAGGGCCGCGCCCATCAGCTCGTAGTCTGTCATAGCACCTCCGTGGTCAGCTGGCCCAGCAGCAGCACCAGCACCACCAGCATCATGGGCCGGATGACCTTTGCGCCCCCCTTGAGGGCCAGGCGGGAGCCGATCAGGTTGCCCGCGATGCCGCTGATGGCGCAGGGGATGGCAATGTGGAACACCACCAGCCCCGACGCCAGATAGGTAGCCAGGCTGGCGTAGTTGCTGGCCAGGTTGAGCAGCTTGGCGTTGCCGCTGGCCCGCCGCATATCGTACCCCATCAGGGTGCTGAAGGCGATGATGGCAAAGGTGCCGGTGCCCGGCCCGAACAGGCCGTCGTAGCAGCCGATGCCCGCCCCGATGGCCGCCGCCAGCAGGGCGCGGGCGCCGGTCAGCGGCTGGTCGCCCTCGTCCCGGTCGGGGGCCTGCCAGCGGGTGAGGATGATGACGGCCGCCACCGGCAGGATGCACAGCATCATCAGGCGCAGCGTGCCGTCGCTGAGCAGCACAGCCAGGTGCGAGCCCGCCGCGCTGCCCGCAAAGCTGCCCGCCGCAGCCAGCAGGCCCACCTTCAGGTCCAGCGCGCCGCTTTTCAGAAAGCGGGCGGTGGCAAAGGTGGTGCCGCAGGCTGCGCTGAATTTGTTGGTGCCATAGGTGTAGTGGGCCGGCAGCCCCGCAAACAGATAGGCCGGCAGGCTGATCAGCCCGCCGCCCCCCGCCGCCGAGTCCACCACCCCTGCAAAGCCGGTCATGCAGATCAAAAAGAGCATCATCGGCCCGCTGATCGCAATAGGTTCCATACGTTCCTCCCCTCCAGGCCGCCGGTCAGTCCTCTGCGCCGGTCAGCCACAAACGCCCCTCGCAGGCCAGGATCTGGTCCAGGATCATCCGGCTGACCCTGGCCCCGTAGACCATGGCCGGGTGGGCGTTGTATTCAATGATGTCGTCAAAGTTTTTATTCATCAGGACGATCACATACTCCCCGTAGGGGGTGTGGACGATGCCGCCGTCGTTGCGGCAGGCGTCCATGCTGCCGCTCTTGCTGGCCACCCAGATCAGCTCGGGGTCGCCGGTCTCCTCGCAGTCCAGATAGTAGGGCGGGAAGCCGGCGGTCAGCATGGCGTTGTAGTGCTGGGAGCGGAAGATGGACAGCATTTCGGCGCTGGCCCCGGGGCTGACCAGCTTCCCCCGGGCCAGCCGGGCAAACAGGGCGGCGTAGTCCCGCGGGGTGGTGGTGCCCAGCCTGTCGTAGCGGTCAAAGTGGAGAGGATTGTGCAGAACAGTGTGGGCAAAGCCCAGCTCCCGGATACACGCATTGATGGTCTCCAGCCCCAAATAGTCGATGACCATGTTGGTGGCGATGTTGTCCGAGCAGATGATCATCATGGTGGCGGCGTCCCGCACCTTCAGGGCCGCGCCCACCCCCAGGGCCCGCAGCATCCCCGAGCCGTCCACAAAGTGCTCGGGGCGGTAGGTGATGGTCTGGTCCAGGCTGGCTTTGCCCCGGCCGGCCTGCAGGTAAAGGGCCGCCAGAATATAGGCCTTGATGGTGGAGGCGGTCTCGAAGGTCTCGTCCGCCCCGATCTCCACCGTGCGGCCCTGCAGGTCGTCCACAAACACGCTCATCTGCCCGTGGTACGAATACAGCTCCGCCGCGATCCGCTTTTCCAGCGTCATATGTTTGTCCATAAAGTTCCTTTCCGGGTCCGCCCTTCCGCCGCAGCGGCGGCGGCTCACAAGTTCTCCTCAAAGAATCGCCTCGCGTTGCGCCAAAAGACGCCTTCCACCTCGTCCTCGGTAAAGCCGGCCTTGCGCAGGGCGTCGGCCAGCAGGGGCACCCGGGCGCAGCTGTCCAGCTCCAGCGGGCCGCTGATGCCGTCAAAATCGCTGCCCAGGGCGATCATGCCGGCGCCGCCCACCTGCTTGAAGTGGGCCGCATGCCGGGCGATCAGGGCCGCCGTGCTGCGGCAGGCCGCCGGGTCGGGCTGGTCGTCCAGGAAGGCGGTGCAGTAGTTCAGCCCCGCGATGCAGCCCCGCTCTGCCATGGCCCGGATCATCTCGTCGGTCAGGTTGCGGCAGTGGGGGGCCAGCGCACGGCAGTTGGAGTGGCTGGCCGCAAAGGGCCGGGTGCTGTGCTCTGCCACGTCCCAGAACCCCCGGTCGGACAGGTGGCTCACATCCACGATCATGTGCAGCCGCTCCATCTCGGCCAAAAAGGCCAGGCCCGTTTCGGTCAGGCCGTGGTCCGCATCGGGCGGGCAGGGCCAGACGAAGGGGGCCTTCTCCTTCACGTTGGAGGCGGCCAGCTCGTTGTCGTAGTTCCAGGTCAGGGTCATCATCCGGACCCCCAGCTCGTACAGCCGGCGCAGCACCCCCAGGCTGCCTTTGCAGCAGCCCCCTTCCTCCACCGTCAGCATGGCGCTGATCCGGCCGGCGGCGGCGTTCCGGGCGATGTCGCCGGCGGCGTATACCGGCGCGATCCGGTCGGGGCTGGCGGCCATCAGCCGCTTGAACAGGTCGATCTCCTCCAGGGCGGTGACCAGGGGGTCCTCCCCCGAGCCCAGATCGACGAACGCCGCAAAGCATTGCAGCATATAGTCCCCCGCCTCCAGCTTTTCCAGGTCGATGTGCAGGCCGCTGCGGGCAAAGCTGAGGGGCCGGCCGGCCTGTTCGGCGCGGCGCATCTCGCTGAGGGTGTCGCAGTGCAGGTCAAATACTTTCACAGGGCGCGCCTCCTCGCTCAAAAAATGGTGCCCACGGCGGTGAGCTTCTGGTCCAGGTCCGCCCGGTAGAAGGCGCTGGCCGGGTCCAGGCTGTTCAGCACCACGCCGCCGCTGGCCGCCGCCCCGGTGGCGTGGATGTACATCCCCTGCCCCAGATACAGGGCAACGTGCCCCGGGAAATAAAGGGCGTCCCCCGGCTTTGCCTGGCTGCGGGGGACGGCGCGCATGGGCCAGCCCGGCTCGATCCGGGCGTTGCGGTAGATCAGCACGCCGTTCTGCATATACACGTCGCTGACCAGGCCCGAGCAGTCCACCCCGTCCCAGGCTTTGCCGCCCCAGCGGTACTGCACCCCCAGGTATTTGCGGGCCGTCTCGCACACGGCCCGGCGGAAGGCTTCCTCGCTGCCCCCGTGCCAGCGGTCCAGGGCGCGGCGCACCAGCTGCCCGGGCTCGGTCCCCAGGGCCTGGGCCAGGGCGTCGTCAAAGGGCAGGCCCTCCCGCTGGGCAAAGACGGCGTCCTCCTCCCAGCACAGCGGCTCCAGGGACTGTTCCCACACCCAGGCCGGCCGGCCGTCCACCAGCAGCACCCTGGTCCAGCCGGCGGGCGTTTCTTCCCCGTCGGGCAGGGGCGCCAGCCGCAGCCGCGCCCCCCGGCCCACCGTCTGCAGGAGCAGCCCGTCCACACGGGGGCTGTCCAGCAGGTCGGCGGAGCGGGCCGCCATCACCGCGGGCGCGGCCAGGTAGGCCCGCAGCTCTTTCTCTGTGATCTCGTTCAGCTCGAACCGGCGGACATAGCCGGGATAGCCGTAAAAGGTGCGCACCGGCGCCAGCAGCTTGTCTGAGTCCTCTGCCAGCACCTGGCAGCTCTGGCCGTACAGGCCCTGGTCCCCGATGGGGAAAAACCGCCGGCCCTCCTGGTCCCGCCCCACCGTCTGGGGCTGGTCGTAAATGGTGACGGCCGGCTGATTGAACAGTGCGTATCGCATCGAAAAACCCCCTTTCATCCGGTTTCTCATTGTAGCATCCCGGTGCGAAAAATGCAAGAAAAAAGCGGCCCCGCCCCCGGCAAAAATACCGCTGGCGCACGGCGCGCCCTTCTGTTACAATAAAAGCAGCAGCCAGAAAGGAGGCCCTGCCATGAAAAACCTGACCGCCGTCCTTGCAGCCGCCGTTTTGGCGGCCTGCGCCCTGACCGCCTGCGCTTCCCCCGGCCGGACGGCCCGGACCCCCGCGCCCGCCGCCCCGGCCGCACCGCCGGCCTCTTCTGCCCAAAGCAGCCAGGAGGCCCCGCCCTCCGGCGAGATCTCGAGGGACGAGGCCCTGGCCATCGCCCTGGCCAACGCCTCGGTCCCCGAGGCGGACGCCTACAACGTCAAGGTGGAGCGGGACGGCGACAACGGCATCCCCCTCTGGGACATCGAGTTCGAGACCGAATACGGCGACTACGACTTTGAGGTGGCCCTCTCCGGCGGGCGGATCGTCGGGGCCGACTACGAGGTGGACGACGAATGGCTGGACCGCCTGGGCGGCAGCCCCGTCACCGCCGACGAGGCCAAAGCCATCCTGCAAAGCAAAGCCCCCGGCGTCGAGGCCGGGGACATCGACCTGCGGGAGGAGCACAGCGACGGCCGCCTCCGCTACGAGGGAGAAGCCTACGGCGGCGGCATGAAGTACGAGTTTGAGATGGACGCCGCCACCGGCGTCATTTACGACTGGAACGCCGACCTGCGGGAGTGAGGGCCCTCCGCTTGACTTTCCCCTTTCGCCGTGTTATAACAGGCGAAAAACACCTTTCTGAGGAGAAATTGCATGAACGATTTGAAACGCCTCTTCGGCTATATGGGGCCCTACCGGCGGGACATGGCCCTGGGGATGCTGCTGGTGGTGGTGGAAAGCGCCTTTGAAATGGTGATCCCCATCCTGATGAGCGACATCATCGACCAGGGGGTGGCCCACGGGGACGTGCGGGAGATCGGGTGGACCGGCGTGGAAATGGCCGTCTGCGCGGTGCTGGCCCTGATCACCGGGCTGCTGTACGCCCGGTACGCCGCCCGGGCCTCCTATGGCTTCGGCGCGCGCATCCGCCAGGCCGAATACGCCAAGGTGCAGGCCTACGCCTTCGGCAACCTGGACCACTTTGAGACGTCCTCCCTCATCACCCGGATGACCACCGACGTCACCGTAGTGCAGAACGCCATCAACGGCGGGTTCCGGCCCATGGTGCGGGGCCCCGCCATGCTGGTGCTGGGGGTGGCCCTCTCCTTTTATATGAGCCCCAGCCTGGCGGCGGTCTTTTTTGTCTGCGCGCCGGTGCTGGGCGTCATCCTGTTTTTCATCGTGCGTCGGATCGCCCCCCTGTACGCCCGCCTGCAGCAGGCCATGGACCACCTGAACACGGTGGTGCAGGAGTGCCTGACCGCCATCCGGGCGGTCAAGGCCTTTGTCCGGGGCGAGTACGAGGAGGAAAAGTTCCAGGCCGTCAACACCGAGCTGATGGACGTCAGCATGACCACCTTCCGCACGGCGGTGCTCAACCTGCCGGCTTTCCAGCTGACCATGTACGCCGCCATGGTGTCCATCCTCTGGTTCGGGGGCAACATGATCCTGCAGGGCAGCCTGACGGTGGGCCGCCTGACCAGCTTTTTGAGCTATGTGCTGCAGGTGATGAACTCCCTGATGATGATCTCCAACGTTTTCCTGCTGATGACCCGCTCGCTGGCCAGCGCCCACCGCATCGCCGCGGTGCTGGACGAGCAGGTGGAGCTGGAAAGCCCCGCCCACCCCGTCACCGAGATCCCGGACGGCGGCGTGGTCTTTGAGCACGTCTCCTTCAAATACCACCCCGACGCCGCCGAATATGCCCTGGCCGGCATCGACCTTGTCATCCAGCCGGGCGAGACGGTGGGCATCCTGGGGGGCACCGGGTCGGCCAAGTCCACCCTGGTCCAGCTGATCCCCCGGCTGTACGACGCCACCGAGGGCCGGGTGCTGGTGGGGGGCCGGGACGTGCGGGAGTACGACCTGACCGCCCTGCGGGACGCGGTGGGCATCGTGCTGCAAAAGAACGTCCTGTTTTCGGGCACCGTGCGGGAAAATCTGCTCTGGGGCAACCCCGGCGCCAGCGACGAGGAGCTGTGGGCCGCATGCCGGGCGGCCTGCGCCGACGAATTTCTGCAGCGGATGCCCGGCGGCCTGGACGCCGACCTGGGCCAGGGGGGCGTCAACGTGTCGGGCGGGCAGAAGCAGCGGCTGTGCATCGCCCGCACCCTGCTGAAAAAGCCACGGGTCCTGATCTTTGACGACTCGGTCAGCGCGGTGGACACCGCCACCGAGGCCAGGATCCGCAAGGCCCTGGCCGCCCTGACCGGGGTCACCAAGATCATCATCGCCCAGCGGGTCACCTCGGTGATGAACACCGACAAGATCGTGGTGCTGGAGGACGGGCGCATCCACGCGGTGGGCACCCACAGCCAGCTGCTGGCCTCCGACCCCATCTACCAGGAGATCTACCATTCCCAGATGAAAGGAGGCGGCGCCGATGGCAGCACGGCAGATCACCGGTAAAAAGCCGAAAAACTTCTGGTTCACCTTCCGGACCCTGCTGGCCTACATGGGCCGGCACAAGTTCCTGTTCCTGGCGGTGGCGGTGCTGGTCACCATCAGCGCCCTGGGCAACCTGCTGGGCACCTATATGATCCGCCCGGTGGTCAACAGCGTGGGCGCCGGGGATGTGGACGCCCTGGCCCGCGGGGTGCTGGCCACCGCCGCCATCTGCGGGGTGGGGGCGCTGGCCGCCTTCGGCTACACCCAGACTATGGTCTACGCCGCCCAGCAGGTGCTGTACGACATCCGGCGGGATCTGTTCGCCCACATCCAGTCTTTGCCTTTGCGCTTTTTCGACACCCAGCTCCACGGCGACATCATGAGCTATTTCACCAACGACGTGGACACGGTGGCCGACGCGCTGAACAACAGCTTTGCCATGACCATCCAGAGCTTCATCCAGCTGGCGGGCACCCTGGTGCTGCTGTTCATCCTCAACTGGCAGCTGTCCCTGATCGTGGTGGTGGGCTATGCGGCCATGTTCCTGTATATCCGGTTCAGCGCAAAGCGCAGCACCTCCTACTACACCACCCAGCAGGCCGCCCTGGGCGACGTCAACGGCTACATCGAGGAGATGGTCAGCGGCCAGAAGGTGGTCAAGGTCTTTAACCACGAGCCGGCCAACCTGCGCGTTTTCCAGGCCAAAAACGAGGCCCTGCGCCAGGCGGGCACCGGGGCCCAGAGCTACGCCGCCACCATGGTGCCGGCGGTGGTCAGCATCTCCTATATCAACTACGCCATTGTGGCGGTGGTGGGCGGCCTGATGGCCCTGCGGGGCATGACCGACATCGGCAGCCTGTCCAGCTATCTGGTGTTTGTCCGGCAGGCGGCCATGCCCATCAACCAGTTCACCCAGCAGAGCAATTTCCTGCTGGCGGCCATGGCCGGCGCCGAGCGCATCTTTGAGGCCATGCGCCTGCCCCCCGAGGTGGACGAGGGCAGGATCCGCCTGGTGAACACCCGGGGCGAGGGGGTCACCCTGACTGCCTGCGCCGAAAAGACCGGCCGCTGGGCCTGGCAGAAGCCGGACGGCTCCCTGGTGCCCCTGCGGGGGGACGTGCGGTTCCACGACGTCACCTTTGGCTACGAGAAAGGCCGCCCCATCCTGCAGAACATCAGCCTGTACGCCAAGCCCGGCCAGAAGATCGCCTTCGTGGGCTCCACCGGCGCGGGCAAAACCACCATCACCAACCTCATCAACCGCTTTTACGACATCGACGCCGGCAGCGTCACCTACGACGGCATCGACGTGCGGGACATCGCCAAGGACTCGCTGCGGCAGTCGCTGGGCATCGTGCTGCAGGACACCCACCTGTTCACCGGCACCATTGCCGACAACATCCGCTTCGGCAAGCTGGACGCCACCGACGAGGAGATCGTCCGGGCGGCCAGGATCGCCAACGCCGACAGCTTCATCCGCCGCCTGCCCCAGGGCTACGACACCCGCATCACTTCGGACGGCGCCAGCCTGTCCCAGGGCCAGCGGCAGCTGCTGGCCATCGCCCGGGCGGCGGTGGCCGACCCGCCGGTGCTGATCCTGGACGAGGCCACCAGCTCCATCGACACCCGCACCGAAGCCCTGATCGAAAAAGGGATGGACCAGCTGATGGAGGGCCGCACCGTCTTTGTCATCGCCCACCGGCTGTCCACCGTCCGCAACGCCAACGCCATCATCGTGCTGGAGCACGGCCAGGTGGTGGAGCGGGGCGACCACGACGCCCTGCTGGCCCAGAAGGGCGAATACTACCAGCTGTACAACGGGATGTTCGAGCTGTCGTGACACCCCCGCGGCACGACGCCAAAAACCGGCCCCCCTCTTTGCCGCTGCAGGCAGGGAGGAGGGCCGGTTTTCATTTGACTTCGGTAAAGGTATCGTGGGGGCCGGGCTGGTACAGCCGCCGGCCGATCATCTCCAGCAGGCAGATCACCGGGGCCTGGCAGGTCAGCTGGAAGTATCCGTTCAGCCGCACGTCGGTCATATAATAGTTCAGGTTGTGATCGCTCATCCGGGCCAGGGTGCAGCTGGCGCTGTTGGTGATGGAGACGATGGTGCATCCCCGCTCCTTGAGGGCCTTGACCATGCCCAGCAGCTCCCCCGTCTCCCCCGACACCGACAGGGCCACCACCGCCACACGGTCAAACCTGGCCTGGGTGTTGACCACGCTGCCGATGGGGGTGAAGGGGTCGTCGATGGCGGTGGCAAAACAGCCCACGTTGCACAGGTACCGGGCCCCATACCGGGCCAGGATGCTGCTGTTGCCCACCCCGATGAACAGGATGTGCCCCATCTGCCGCAGCAGCTCCACCACGCCGTCGATCTGGGCCTGGGTGGCCGGGGCCGACAGCCGGGCCAGAAAATCCTGCAAAGCCGAGATGTCCAGGTCTGCCACGTCCCGCTTGTCCCGCAGCATCTCCTGCTTGAGCCGCAGCTTGAACTCGGTGTAGCCGTCGCAGCCGAACTTTTTGCACATATGCAGCACGGTGGTGGTGGAAACATGGGCCTGCGCCGCCAGCTCCCGTATCTTCATATAGGCGACTTTCGAGCGGTTTTTGGCCACGTAATTGTACACCGACATTTCCAGGGCGTTCAGGCTCTGGATCTCTTCATTGGAAAACACGACACATCCCCCCAAGGCGCCCGGGCTGCGCCCCACTTGTGGGCACAATCGGATTTTTACCTATTATAGCACAATTTCAAAGGGAGTGCCAGCGCTATTTCGCGCCGCGCAGGGCAGGTCAGTCCAGCAGGCGCTCCACGCTGCGCCTTCCATAGATGACCCGGCTGACGATGACGGCGCCAGCCCGTTCATCGACCCGGTAAAAGATCAGGTAGCTGCCGACAATGAGCTTGCGGTACTCATACTTCAGCGGGCGCACCGGTATATAGACCGGGCGGGCATACGGCATGGAACAGACACTTTCGGCCGCCGCCGTGAACCGTCTGACCATACGCCTGGCTGCATCGGGGTTTTGCAGCGTGACGCCGACATAGCGGACCACATCCAGGATGTCCTGCTGTGCACAGGACAAGTAATACAGTTTATACGGCATGGTTCTCTTTCAGGATCGCTTCCGCACCTGCAAGGATCTCCTCCGATGTGCAGCGGACGGCGGTCATTTCCTCTTCCCGTTCCGCCGCCTGCAGTTTGGTGTAGATCTCGCTTTCCAACTGCAGGTTTTCATAGGCTTCCATACTGAGGACGACCATATCGCCATACCCGTTTTTGGTCAGAAAGACGGGCTGTGAAGTTTCGTGCACCGTTTTGGAAATATCCGCAAAATGGTTTCGCAGATCAGAAACCGGACGTATCATCTTCATAAAAACACCTCCCGCTTCTATTTTATCATAATGATGCTAAAACGCAAGGAGTTTTTTCATCTGCGTCCCGGCAGCGATCTCAGGGCGCGGGGTTTACCCCTTCCCTCCGATCCACACCCGCACGATCAGGCCGTGGGGCGCCGCGGCGGCAAAGGTCAGGCGGCCGTGGTGGGCGCGGACGATCTGCCGCACGATCCGCAGGCCCAGCCCGTGCTCGGCCCCGCTTTCCGGGTCGGCGGCCTGGGTGCTGGCCACCGGCGCGCCCCGGTTGAGGATGCGCAGCTTGTCCGCGCTCACCCCCACCCCGCTGTCCGCCACCGTAAAGACGCAGCCCCCGGTGGCGGCGGGGCCCACCATCACCTCGATGCCGCAGCCGCCGGGGTTATGGTCCACACTGTTGTGCAAAAGGTTGGCCAGCATCCGGCTGAGCAGGGCCGGGTCCCCCTCCACCGTCATGCGGGCGCCCGGCGCCGCCTCGGTAAAGGTCAGGGTGTAAGCGTCGGCCAGGCCGCTGTTCAGCACCTCGCTGACGGCCTGCCGGGCCAGCTCCACCGGGTCCAGCTGCTTGACCTCCAGGGGGCGCAGGGCATATTCCAGCTTGGTGGTCAGGTTCAGGTCGGCCACAAGGCCGGTCAGTTTTTCGCTCTGGCGGCGGATGACCGCCGCCTGATCCCGGGCCGCTCCGGGCAGGGCGGGGTTTTCTTCCAGCTCGCTGGCATAGCCCAGGATCACCGACAGGGGCGTGCGGATATCATGGGATATACCCCGGATCCAGTCGCCCCGGGTGTTGTCTTTCTGGACGATGTAGGCCGCGGCCCGGTTGAGCCCGGCGCTGATCTCGGCCAGCTCCCCGTCCTCCCGCAGGTGGACCGGCTTGCCGCCGGCCATGCTGTTGATGCCGTTGAGGATGGGGTCCATCGCCTTTTCCACCCGGCGGGCGCTGTGCAGGAACAGCACCACAATCAGCAGCAGGTTTGCGTAGAACACCACGCTGAACAGCATGCTCAGAAACCCAAAATAGCTCTTGTCCATGGACAGATAGTACTTGACCATGGTGCCCTTGGGCTGGGCCACCGCCACCAGGCTGCCGTCGTCCTGGGCCCAGACGGTCATGGGCCAGTCCTCCAGATACCAGCGGCTGAACATGGCGACCGCCCCGGCGCTGTAGTGGCGGGCCAGCTCTTCGGGCATCTGGTACTCCCAGACCACGTTGCCCTCCGGGTCCAGCACCATGGCCCAGGCGTCGGGGTCCAGCATGGCCGTGGCCTGGGCGTCGGCCTGCCAGCCGTCGGGGCCCTGGCTCAGATGGCCGCAGAACGCCGTGATGGAAAAGCTCTCCCGCGGGGGGGTGACCTCGCTGATCAGCAGCAGCCCCACGATCAGCAGGATGTTGGCCGCCAGCAGCAGCGCCAGGAGCCCCACGGTGGAAAGCACATACCGCCGGAAAAATCGCCGGACCGGATTCATCGCGGCGCCCCTTTCGGGCTGGGCAGGTCCAGCCGGTAGCCCAGCCCCTTGACCGTCACGATGGACACCGGCCGGGAGGGGTTGGCCTCGATCTTTTCCCGCAGGTGGCGGATATGGGTGGCCAGGGTGCTTTCGTACCCCTGCCAGACCGGCCCGCAGACCGCCTCGCAGAGGGCGCCGGTGGTGACGATGCGGCCGGCGTTCTCGTACAGTTTGCGGAACAGCTGCAGCTCCTTGGCGGTGAGGGGGCTGACCTGCCCGTCCCGGTGGGCGGCGGCGTTTTCCAGGTCCACTTCGGCGGCCGCCAGCCGGACCATCCGCCCGGCGGCGGGGCTGGTCCGCCGAAGGATGGCCTGCACCCGGAACAGCAGCTCCCGCGGGAGAAAGGGCTTGGCCAGGTAATCGTCGGCCCCGCACTCAAACCCGGTAAATTTGTCCTCGGCCTCTCCCCGGGCCGTCAGCATCAGCACCGGCACGCTGCTGCTTTGCCGCAGCTGCCGCAGCACCTCAAAGCCGTCCATCCCCGGCATCATCACATCCAGGATCACGATGTCCGGCTGCCCTGCCGTGCAGACGGCCAGGGCCTCGGCCCCCGAACCTGCCGTCAGCACCCGGCTGTATCCCGCCCGGGTAAAGATGGCCCGCACCATCTCCAGCAGCTCGGCCTCGTCGTCCACGATCAGGATGGTCTTGTCCGTATCGCTCATACACGCGCCTCCTTTTTGCTTCTATTGTACCACAAGCCGGGGGCCGGGGCTATCGGGGGCGTGCAATCTCAAAGCAAAATCAAGCAGCATGCCCCCGGAATTTTTGCAAACCTTTGAACAGAAGCTTAATTTTCCCTTGTGTTTGCCCTGCAAATGCAGACAAACCCTCCCTGGCCGCGTTATAATAAAGACGGCGGGCGGCCGCCCGCCCGTTGCATCAGCATTTGCGAGAGGTATCCCATGAGAACCATTGTCAAGATCCTGGCCCGGCTGCTGAGCCTGGCGCTGGCCGGTGCGCTGGCCGGCGGCTGCCTGCTGGCCGCCCTGGGCTACAAGATGTACCGCCAGGCCCTGGACGCCCGGAGCCTGGAGGCCACCATAGCCGCCGTCCAGGCAGACCCCGGCTACACCCCCATCGGCCAGTTGCCCCCGCTGTACCTGGACGCGGTGGTGGCGGTGGAGGACCACCGCTTTGCGCAGCACAGCGGCATCGACCCCATCGCCATCCTGCGGGCGGCGGTCCACGACCTGCGCACCCGCAGCCTGGACCAGGGCGGCAGCACCATCACCCAGCAGGTGGCAAAAAATCTGTTTTTCACCCAGGAAAAACGCTTCACCCGCAAGATCGCGGAGGTATTCATGGCTTTCCGCCTGGAGGACGCCTGCACCAAGGACGAGATCCTGGAGCTGTACGTCAACACCATCTATTTTGGGGACGGCTACTACGGCATCCGCGACGCCTGCGCCGGCTATTTTGGCAAGGAGCCCGCCCAGCTGACCCCCTACGAGGCCACCCTGCTGGCCGGCATCCCCAACGCCCCTTCGGTCTATTCCCTGACCGCCAACCCTGACCTTGCGGCCCAGCGCCAGCAGTACGTGGTGGGCCAGATGGTCAAGTTCGGCTACCTCACCGCCGAAGACGCCGCCGCCATCACCCCGCCGGCAGCCTAAAACAAAACCGCCCCCGTACCTTTTGCGCAAAGGTACGGAGGCGGCTGGGCCGATGGTCGACCGAGAGACGATAAATCCGAACCTTTGATCTGGTCAAAGGTGATCCGTTCTGCCCCTTCCTTGTAGTTGAAGGTCACCAGAATGGAGTCATCATATACCACCACACTGTTGACAAAGCTGTCAATCAGCCGCCTTCGACCTTCCAGGGTGTTGATGTCCACTTTGCGGAACTGGAGAATATAGAACTGAATCTGCTCTCGGGTAAACTGAGGCCTTTTCATTTCTTCTTTGACAATGCTCAGTTCCAGCTTTTCCTTGGTTTCCTCCATTTCATCCAGCCGACGCTTCACAGAGGCGTTGAAAGCGCCGGCCTGGATAGCGTTCAGCAGATTATTGATTGCCTTCTCGGTATCTGCCAGCTGGCGGCGCAGGGCAGGCAGCTCGCTGCTTTCCTGCCCCTGCAAAGCCAGAGCCTGATCGGTAAAATACTCCACAAAGGCATCGTCCATGATATTCCGCATAACGGAATCCACCACGGCCCGCTCCAAAGGCTCCTTCCGGACGCTCCTATGCTTAGCTGTGCAGAGCTTCTTCTTTTTGCTGTTGACGCAACGGTAATAGCGGTATACTCTTCCTTTGCTGGAGCTTCTGCCGGACTCGCCCACCATCATCGCCTTGCAGGAGCCGCAGAACAGTTTGGTGGTCAACAGGTAATCGTCCTCGGCCTTGTGACGGGCCGGGGCCTTTTTGTTTTTCTGCATCTGACTTTGCACCCGCTCAAACAAATCCGTCGGGACCAGAGCCGGAATGCCATCTGGCACCACGATATCGCGGTACTTATATTCACCGATATACTTCCGGTTGTGGAGAATGCCCGAGATGAAATTCAGGTCTGCCACTTTGCCCCGCACCGTTGTAACCCCCAGACCATTCAGATGATCCACGATCTCTTTCATGGTGGAGCCTGTGTCGTACATCTTGAAAATATCCAGCACAATGGGGGCTGTAATCGGGTCAGGCTGGTATTGCTTGTCCGCATCAATTCGGAAGCCAAAAGTGGGCGTACCGCCGTTGTACTTGCACTTGAGGGCATTTTCGGTGTGACCGCGAATGACCTTTACGGAAAGTTCCGCAGAATAATATTCTGCCATACCTTCCAGCATGGATTCCAGAATAATGCCCTCTGGGCCATCGGCAATGTTTTCTTTTGCCGACACCACCCGCACGCTATTCTTTTTCAGGACAGCCTTATAATGGGCACTGTCATAGCGATTGCGGGCAAAACGGTCCAGCTTCCAAACCACAACCACATCAAACAGCCCCTTAGGGTGTATCTGAAAACTCAAAAACGCCCAAAAAAGTGTTAAAAAGACAAGA
>ERZ1090879.1178-NODE-1179-length-14753-cov-18.418764_pt1 | contig 14753 bp, 13 predicted proteins | sample MGYA00478472_ERZ1090879 | MGnify/ENA primary metagenome ERZ1090879 (study PRJEB33644, sample SAMEA5815723) | chicken gut metagenome | biome: Chicken; feature: Gastrointestinal Tract; material: Caecum | place: Ireland | collected 2019-01-01 | study: A study of...
ATTTCTCTCAAATTAAAAGGAATGAGCCCGGTTGGGTACCGTACTCATTCCCATATAATCTAATATTTTTTGTCCAAACTTTGGGGGTCACTTCATTGCGGGGCGCTCTTTCCGATGTCGCTTTATTCCGGGTTTTTCTCGTTTTCTGCGCCGTTGTTTCCGGCGGTCTCCGTACTGCCGTCGGGATCGTCGTTTCCGGCTGCCTTTGCCTTTTTACGGAAGGGCGGGAGGGGGCGGAAGTCGAACGCCTCCATGGCGGCGGGCTTTCTGAAAAAGAGCACAGCCATGGGAACGAGCAGCACGATCGCGCCGCAGAGCATCAGGAACATGTCCATCATTGTATCGATGAGCGCCGTGCCGCGCTTGTCGGTCACGATGTATGTGCCGTCGGGGAGCGCTTCGATCACTCCTTTATCCCATTCCTGCGCGCTGGAAGTGGGGGAAACGGTGTCCACCGTGAATTCGAACAGCTCCCAAAGGTATCCGAGCGCCAGCGTGATGAGCAGGGCGAAGAGAAGCACGCATATCGTCTTTCTCGTACCCGCAGGCTGATTTCTCAAAAGCAGGAGCGCCAGACCCAGTCCCGCTGCCGAGAAAATAACGCCCGAGAGGGAGTGCAGGATCCAGTCCCACGCGTCGAGCAGTCCGTACAGCCCGTATACGTTCCCGAGCACGTTTGCCGAGCACGCGAACAGCGAAATGCCGATCTCCACGGGCAGGGGCGCGCGGAAACGGAACACGAATTCCGCCGCAAAGATCGCGGAAATGCCCAGAAGTCCGAAAACGGTGTGCTGAACTTTGTGGATGTACCAGCTCGTTTCAAGCCCCTGCGCCGCAAATTCCGCGGTGCGCCATATAAAACCGCCGAGCGTCACCGCGATCAGCGCCGCCCATACGATCAGCGCCGTCAGATTCCGCGGCACCGAGAAGAATTTTTTGAGTTTCATCGTCGTTCACGCACCTTTATTTATGAGAATACAATCAGAATCATACTGTTTTTTCGGCGCAATGTCAAGGGATTGCGCGCCGGAACTGTCCGCCCCGTGTGACCGTCGTGTGAAATTTTGCCGTTTATGCACAATATGCTTTTTTCTCTGCATTTCATTGACATTTTATGCAAAGTAATGGTATAATACAAGCTGAAATATTACAATCCGGGAGAAGGAACATGACCTTCCGCAAACTACCCACGGGCATGCAGGATATCCTGCCCTCCGAGTGCAGGATCCTCAATCACGTCAGAGAGGCGCTTTCGGCGCTGTTCGAACGCAGCGGGTACGAACCCGTGCTCTCCGCCGCCGTGGATTATTACGATACATATTCGCAGATCGCAAACGCGCTCCCCGAAGAGCGCATGTTCAAGTTCACCGACGGCGACGGGAAGCTCCTCGTGCTGCGTCCCGACGCCACGCTCTCCATTTCGCGCATCGCGGCGACCAAGCTCGAGCGCGGGAGCGCGAGACTTTGCTATTTTGCAAACAAGTGGGACGCGCAGAACGCGGGCGGACTGAAGAGCCGCGAGATCATTCAGGCGGGCGTGGAGCGCCTCGGCGAGAGCGGCGCGTTTTCCGATGCGCAGACCATCGCCTTCGCCGTGGACTGCACCCGTGCCGCGAGGCTTGCCGATCCCATCGTCGAGATCGGTCACGTCGGCTACTTCAAGGGGATCCTCGAGGCGTGCGGGCTCACGTCCGCGCAGGCGGAGGAGATCCGCGGTCTCATCAACGCCAAAGACGGGCTCAATGCCGAGCGCGTGCTCAGAGCGGCGGGGGCGGGCGGCGCCACGCTGGACGCCGTGCGCACGCTGCCCACGCTGTTCGGCGGAACGGAGGTGTTCGACCGCGCGGAGGCGCTCACGGAGAACCGCGAGGCGCTTTCGGCGCTGGCGCATCTCCGCGAGGTCGGGCGCATCCTCGTCGATATGGGGTACGAAAAAAATATCTGTTTCGATCTCGGCACCGTCAAGCGGCTCTCCTATTATTCGGGCGTCGTCTTTTCCGGATTCGTCAAGGAGCTCGGCGTGCCCGTGCTCTCGGGCGGCAGATACGATACTCTTGCCGACGATTTCGGGAAGCATATCCCCGCCGTCGGATTTGCGATGGGTCTCAAACGCGTGCTCGTCGCGCTCGAGCGCCAGGGCAATCTGCCTCCCGCGCCCGCGGCAGGCTGCGCCGTCGCGTGCGAAAAGGGCGCCGAACGCGCCGCAGGCGAGCTGTGCCGGAAACTTTCCGCAGGCGGCAGCCGTGTAACGCTGCTCGCGGAGTACGGCGAAGAGGCGCTCAGATCCGCCTCCGCCGACGAGAAATATTATGTCACGGCAAAGGGGGTACGCAAAATATGATCACGTTTGCTCTCCCCAAGGGCAGGCTCGCCGAAAAGAGCGCGGAGCTGCTCTCGGCGTGCGGCGTCGATACGGCGGTGCTCGCGGAGGATACCCGCAGGCTCGTTCTGGAAAGCGCCGATAAGAAGTACGGATTTTTCCTCGTAAAACCCGCTGACGTTCCCGTGTATGTGGAGTCCGGCGTCGCCGATCTCGGCATCGTCGGCAAGGATACGCTCATCGAAGAGGGGCGCGATCTTTACGAGATGCTCGATCTGAAGATGGGCGAGTGCAGCCTTTGCATCGCAGGGTATCCCGAGCGCAAAGACGCGCTCACCAACGCGCATCTGCGGGTGGCTACCAAATATGTGAACACGGCAAAAAAGGTGTTTTCGGAGCGCGGCGAAGAGATCGAGATTATCCCGCTGCACGGCTCCATCGAACTCGCGCCCGTCACGGGACTTGCGGACGTCATCTTCGACGTGGTGCAGACGGGTTCCACGCTCAGGGCGAACGGGCTCGTCGTGCTCGAAGAGGTCTTTACCGGGATCACGGCGCGCCTCGTTGCCAATAAAGTGAGCTTAAAGACGAAGGCGGCGGATATCCTGCCCCTCATCGGCAGGCTCAGGGAGGTACTTGCATGAAGATATACAGCGCCGGAAACTGCGCGGGGCTCATCGCGCGCACCTTCGACGAGCGCGCCAAAGAACTTGCGGCTGTCAAGGAGATCCTCGCCGCCGTCCGCGAACGCGGCGACGAAGCTGTGTTTGCCTATGAGGAGAAGTTCGACCGGACGGTGCTCACCAGGGAGACCTTCCGCGTCACGGAAGAGGAATTTGCCGCGGCGGAACGTGCGGTCGAGCCGGAGTTCCTCGTCAGCCTGAAAAAGGCGATCGACAACATTTATGCCTACCATGTCCGCGTCGGACGCAGAGACACGGTGGAGACGAAGGATGGCAGAACGACGGGTTACGTCGTGCGCGCGGTGGATCGCGCGGGCATCTATGTGCCGGGCGGCACGGCGCCGCTCTCCTCATCCGTGCTCATGGGCGTGCTCCCCGCCAAGGCGGCGGGCGTGCAGCATATCGTCGTCGTTACGCCCGCCAAGGAGGGGAAGGTATCCCCGTATACGCTGGCGGCGGCAAAGGCGTGCGGCGTAACGGAAGTGTATAAATGCGGCGGCGCGCAGGCGATCGCGGCGCTCGCATACGGCACGGAGAGCGTGCCGAAGGCAGACGTCATCGCGGGCCCCGGGAACATCTACGTCACGCTCGCCAAAAAGGAAGTGTACGGGCAGGTCGGGATCGACATGCTTGCCGGTCCCAGCGAGATCCTCATCATTGCAGACGCTACCGCGGATCCCGCCTATGTGGCGGCGGACGTCCTTTCGCAGGCGGAACACGACGTGCTTGCCCGTGCCATCGTCGTCACGACGGACGCGTCCCTCGCAGGAAAGATCGCGGCGGAGGTGGAAACGCAGCTCAAAAAACTTCCGCGCGAGCGCATCGCGCGCAGTTCCGTCGAAAACGGCGGCGGCATCATTGTCGCAGATACTCCGGAACAGGCGTGCGACATCGCCAACGCGATCGCGCCCGAGCATCTCGAACTGTACGTCGCCGATCCCGCAGCGCTGCTGCCTATGATCAGGAACGCCGGTGCGGTGTTCATGGGCGGATACACGCCCGAGCCCGTGGGCGATTATTTCGCGGGGCCCGATCATATCCTTCCCACCTCGGGCAGCGCAAAGTTTTTCCAGGTGCTCAACGAAGACGTGTTCACGCGCAAAATGAGCGTGATCTCCTACACAAGGGAGGCGCTCCGCGCGGACGGGGCGGACATCATCCGCCTTGCGAAGAGCGAGGGGCTCGACGCGCACGCAAACGCCGTGGCGATCCGTCTGAAAGATATGGAGGAGAACAAATGAGGAAAGCTGAAGTTTCGCGCAGGACAAAGGAGACGGATATCTCCCTCTCTCTTGAGCTGGACGGCGCAGGCAGGGCGGAGATCGGGACGGGCGTCGGCTTTTTCGACCACATGCTCGAGCTGCTCACGGTGCACGGAAAGCTCAATGTAAAACTTGTATGCAGGGGCGATCTTCAGGTGGACGCGCACCACACGGTAGAGGACGTCGGCATTGCGCTCGGCGGCTGCGTGAAAGCGGCGCTCGGCGATAAACGCGGCATTGCCCGTTTTGCCGATCACGTCGTGCCCATGGACGACGTCGCCGCGCAGGTCGCCGTCGATTTCAGCGGCAGGCCTGCGCTCATTTTCCCGGATAAGATCGCGGGCAGCGCCGGCGGGTTCGATATGGAACTCGTCGAGGAATTCCTGCGCGCGTTCACCGTGCATGCCGGATGCAATCTCTATGTAAAACTGCTCAGCCGCGGCAACCGCCATCACGAGGCGGAGGCGGTGTTCAAGGCGCTCGCCCTGTGCGTGCGCGACGCGGTAAAGGTCGTATCGGACGAAATTCCTTCCTCCAAGGGGATGCTCGAATGATCGGGATCATCGACTACGGCATGGGGAACCTGCGTTCGGTGCTCAAAGCCATCGAATTTTTGGGCGGCGAAGGCAGGGTGACTGCGCGGGCGGAAGAGCTCGACGCATGCGAAAAACTCATCCTTCCGGGCGTCGGAAGTTTCGGTGCAGGCATGGAAAACCTTCGCCGCGGCGGATTGGACGAGTACGTCAGACGCCGTGCGGCGGAGGGTACGCCCCTTCTCGGCATCTGCCTCGGCATGCAGTTTCTGCTCGAAGAGAGCGAGGAAGAGGGGCTCTTTCAGGGGCTCGGACTGGTCAAAGGGCGCGTCGTACCCTTCACGGAGGGCAAGATCCCGCACATGGGCTGGAACGCCGTAGAGGATATGCGCGGGCCGCTCTTCGACGGGATCCCTTCCGGTACGCAGTTTTACTTTGTACACAGCTACTTTGCCGATACGGCGGAGGAGTACACGCTGGGCAAAACGGAGTATTATCGCATGTTTGCCTCTGCCGTCGGAAAAAACAACGTGTTCGGCGTGCAGTTCCACCCCGAAAAGAGCGGGGCTGCGGGGCTGCAGCTTCTGCGCAATTATATGAGGTTATAGATGAAACTCTATCCTGCGATCGATGTTTTGGACGGGCGCGCCGTGCGCCTTCTGTACGGCAAGCGCGATCAGGTCACCGACTACGGCGATCCCGTCGAATTTGCCAAACGCTGGGCGGACGAGGGCGCGGAGATCCTGCACGTCGTCGATCTTTCCGGCGCGTTCGGCGAGGCGGGCGGATTTGAAAAGGTGCTCGAACGCATCGCCAGGGTGGGCGTCCCCGTGCAATCGGGCGGGGGGCTCAGGTCGATGGCGGATATCCATCGCCGTTTCCGCGCGGGCGCCGACCGCGTCGTGCTCGGTACCGTCTGCGTGGAACATCCCGAAGTGCTCTACGAGGCGGTGGGACGGTATAAAGAGAAGATCGTCGCGGGGATCGACGCCAAAGACGGCTTTCTCGCCGTGCGCGGATGGACGCAGCTTGCCGATAAAGATGCCTTTGAATTCGGCTGCGAGGCGAAGGCGCTCGGCATTGCCGACGCCGTGTTCACCGATATCGGAAGGGACGGCGCGCTTGCGGGCGTCAACGTCGCCGAAACGGTGCGCATGGGCGAAACGGGGCTGAACATCATCGCCTCGGGCGGCGTGCGCGATCTCAACGATATCCGCGCTCTGAAGGAACAGGGCGTTTACGGCGTCATTCTGGGACGCGCGCTCTATACGGGCGCGCTCACCTTCAAAGACGCGTTCGAGGTGAGCTGATGGTACGCAAAAGGCTTATACCATGTCTGGATCTGAAGGACGGACGCGTCGTCAAGGGCGTGAATTTCGTCTCGCTCATCGACGCGGGCGACCCCGTCGAGACGGCGAAACTTTACAATGCGTTCGGCGCGGACGAGATCGTCTTTCTGGATATCACGGCGAGCTACCGCGGCGAGAGCCCGATGTGGGACGTCATCTCGCGGGCAAGCGAGCAGGTGTTCCTGCCGCTCACGGTGGGCGGCGGCATGCGCTCCGTCGAAGATTTCCGCCGCATGCTCGCGTGCGGGGCGGATAAGATCGCCGTCAATTCCGCAGCCGTCCGCAATCCCGATCTCATTACCGAGGCGGCGTTGAAGTTCGGTCGGCAGTGCGTCGTGCTCGCCGTGGACGCAAAGCGCAACGGCGAAGGCAGGTACGACGTCTACCTCAACGGCGGCAGGGTGAACACGGGGCTGGACGCGATCGAGTGGATCTGTGAAGGCGTCAGACGCGGCGCGGGCGAGATCCTGCTCACGAGCATGGATCGGGACGGCACCAGGGAGGGGTACGACCTCGAGCTCACGCGGCTTGCCGCGGAGGCTGTCAACGTTCCCGTCGTCGCCTCGGGCGGGGCGGGCAAAATGAGCCATTTTTACGACGTGCTCACCGAGGGCAAGGCGGACGCAGCGCTCGCCGCGTCGCTCTTTCACTTCGGCATCATCAACATGCGCGACTTAAAGAAATATCTCGCGGAGCGGGGGATCCCCGTCCGCATGGAGGGCAACTGATATGGAAAACGTAAAATTCGACAAGAACGGGCTCATCTGCGCCATCGCGCAGGACTATGAGACGGGCGAAGTGCTCATGCAGGCGTACATGAACGCCGAGGCGCTCGACGCGACGCTCAAAACGGGCTATGCGCACTATTACAGCCGTTCCCGCCAGAGACTCTGGAAAAAGGGCGAGGAGAGCGGCCACACGCAGAAGGTCGTCTCCGCTGCGTTCGACTGCGACCGCGACTGCATCCTGCTCCAGATCGAGCAGACGGGCGCCGCCTGCCATACGGGGGAGCGGAGCTGTTTCCACGACCCCGTCGTCACGAGCGCGCAGGGCGGGCTCACCTTCCTCGGCGAGCTTGTGCGCGTCGTGGAGGACAGAAAGAACAATCCCGTCGAGGGCTCGTATACCGCCTATCTTTTCGGCAGAGGCGTGGACAAGATCGCCAAAAAAATGGGCGAAGAGGCGGTCGAGGTCGTCATTGCCTCCAAAAACGACGATAAAGAGGATCTCACCCGCGAGATCGCCGATCTTACATATCATCTCCTCGTGCTCATGGAGGAGAAGGGCGTTTCGCTTGCGGACGTCTGCACGGAGCTGAAAAAGCGCCATAAGTGATCCGCTCCCCCGCAGGGGGCGCGGAACGCAATTCATATCTGCGCGGGGGCGGCACGTCACGTCTGCGCCCGCCGGATATCCGTTTGATTTTTTTCGGGAGAAACAACTATGACAAGAGAAGCCCCCGGGACGCTGCTTTCCTGCCGTCCCGCGATCAAGGTGATCGACGCGACTCTCCGCGACGGAGGTCTCGTCAACGATTTTCGTTTTTCGGACGATTTCGTCCGCGCGCTGTTTGCGGCAAACGCCGCGGCGGGCGTGGATTACATGGAGCTCGGCTATAAGGCGGACAGCGATATGTTCGATCCTGCGGCGTTCGGCAAGTGGAAGTTCTGCCGCGAGGCGGATATCGAAAAGGTGCTCGGCGGGAACGAGACGGAGATGAAACTCGCCTGCATGGCGGATGTCGGCCGCTGCAATTTCAGGCGGGATATCTGCGAAAAGGGCAATTCGCTCATCGATATGTACCGCGTTGCGACTTACATCAATTCCATCCCCGCCGCCATCGAGATGCTCGAATACTGCGATAAACTCGGGTATGAAACGACTGTCAACGTGATGGCGATCTCCAAGGAGACGGAAAAAGAGACCGATCTCGCGCTGGAAATGCTCGGGCACAGCCCCGCAAAAGCCATTTACATCGTCGACAGCTACGGCGCGCTCTACCCCGAAGAGATGCGTGTGCTCGCCGCAAAGTACCTCGAGGTGGGGGATAAGTACGGCAAGCAGATCGGTATCCACGCCCACAACAACCAGAACCTCGCCTTTGCGAACACCATCGAGTGCGTCGCGGCGGGCGTCAATTACCTCGATGCCACGGTGAACGGCATGGGGCGCGGCGCGGGCAACTGCGCGCTCGAATTGCTGCTCGGGTTCCTCAAAAATCCCAAGTACAAGCTCTTCCATATCCTTAAATTCCTCGAAGGCGGGCACATGCAGAAGCTCCGCGAGGCGGGCGCCGTGTGGGGGTACGATCTCCCGTACCTGCTCACGGGGATCTTCAACCGCCATCCTTCGAGCGCCATCCGCTACATCCGCGAAAACCGCTCCGATATTATCAATTTTATGAACGAATTGCTCGATCAGGAATAAATCGATCAGTTTTCCGAATGAAACAGTTGCATATTAAGAATGTGTTTTTTGTGTGAAAGAGGCAAAAAATCTCTTTCCGAATATTTGACATTTTAATTGCAAAATGGTAGGATAAAGAGAACGTTGAAATTGCGCGCGATTTTGGCGTTCTTTTTATCGTCAGCGATTTTGTTAAGTAAAAATCACTGATCGCTGCGGAAACTGTCAGGTACCGTAACGACGGGACGCCGCGCGCAAGATTACTTGGAGAGAGGAGGTTGTTTTCTTGCTTAAAACTTTGGCAAAATGTATTCGGGAATACAAGCTCGCTTCGATTCTGTCGCCCATTTTCGTCACGATCGAAGTTGTTCTCGAATGCCTCATCCCGTTTGTGATCGCAAAGCTCATCAATGTTATCGATGTAAACGTACCGACTGAGATCGATATGGGGCAGGTGTGGATGTACGGCGGGACCCTGATCGCAATGGCGGTCGTGTCTCTTGCGACGGGCGCGCTCGCGGGCGCGTTCTGTGCGCGCGCTTCCGCGGGGTTTGCAAAGAACGTCCGCAAGGATATGTTCTACAATATCCAGACGTTCTCTTTCGAGAATATCGATAAGTTCTCGACGCCTTCGCTCGTCACCCGTATGACGACGGACGTCTGGAATTTGCAGATGTCGTACATGATGATCGTCCGCATTGCGGTAAGATGCCCCGTCATGATCGTCTTTGCTGCGGTCATGGCATTCGTGCTCGGCGGCAATCTGGCATGGATCTTCCTTGCCGTCATTCCCGTGCTCGTCATTGCGCTCATGTTCATCATGTGGAAGGCGCTGCCGCTTTTCAGAAAGCTCTTCCCCAAGTACGACGAGATGAACGAATCCGTTCAGGAAAACATCAAGGGGATCCGCGTCGTCAAGTCGTATGTGCGCGAAGATTACGAAAAGCAGAAGTTTGCCAAAACTTCCGGCGGGCTGTGCAAGGAGTTCACGCATGCGGAGCGTCTGCTTGCGTGGAACAACCCGATCATGCAGTTCTGTTTCTACGGCGTCATCTGTGCAGTCCTCTATATCGGTTCGTATATCATCATGGATTCGCACGGCGCGACGACGACGGGCGAGGTCTCTCAGCTCATCGTCTACGGCATGCAGATCCTTGCTTCGCTCATGATGTTCTCCATGGTGTTCGCCATGATCGTCATGTCGTTGGAGAGCATGCACCGTATCTGCGAGATCCTCAACGAAAAGAGCACGCTTGAAAATCCCGCGGATCCCGTGTACGACGTCAAAGACGGCTCCGTCGACTTCGAGAACGTCTCCTTCAAATATGCGGCGAATGCCGAGCGGAACGTGCTGGAAGATATCGACCTGCACATCCGTTCGGGCGAAACCATCGGCATCATCGGCGGCACGGGCTCGTCCAAAACGTCGCTCGTCAACCTCATTTCCCGTCTGTACGACGTGACGGAAGGCGAGGTACGCGTCGGCGGAAGGAACGTCAAGGAGTACGATCTAGAAGCGCTGCGCAATCAGGTCGCGGTCGTTCTGCAAAAGAACGTGCTGTTCTCCGGCACCATCAAGGAAAATCTCCGCTGGGGGAACAAAGAGGCGACGGATGAAGAGCTCGTCGAGGCGTGCAAGCTCGCGCAGGCTGACGAGTTCATTCAGGGTTTCCCCGATAAGTACGATACATATATCGAACAGGGCGGCACCAACGTCTCGGGCGGGCAGAAACAGCGCCTCTGCATTGCGCGCGCCCTCCTCAAAAAACCGAAGGTGCTCATCCTCGACGACTCGACGAGCGCGGTCGATACGCATACCGACGCGCTCATCCGCAAGGCGTTCCGCGAGTTTATTCCCACCACGACCAAGATCATCATCGCGCAGCGCATCTCCTCGGTGGAGGATGCGGATCGCATCATCGTTCTGGAAGGCGGGAAGATCAACGGCATCGGCACGCACGAGGAACTTCTGAAGAGCAACCGCATCTATGCCGAAGTGTATTATTCCCAGGTCAAGGGCAGCGGCGACAAAGAAACGGACGCGGCAAACAACGCAGCGCTCAAAGAGAGCCTCGAGGCAACGCTCAGCGCCGTCAACGAGCTCAAAAAAGATGAAAACGGCAAAGGGGGTGAACAGGCATGAGTAAGAATCAGATGCCCAAGCGCCCGCCCATGCAGAAGGGGATCGTAAAACGACTCCTGAAGTCTCTGTTCCGCTACTATCCGCGCATGCTGCCGATCGCGCTCGTATGTATCGTCATCAACGCGGCGATCTCGTCCGTTCCGGCGCTGTTCATGAACAATCTGTACGAACTCCTCGGCGACGCGCTCCAGCAGGGGCTCGGCTGGTCGGATGTCTCCGCTCAGGTCGCCGGGATCATGGGGCTGCTCATCGGCATGTATGCCGTCTCGCTCATCGCGGGCGCGGTGTACAACCAGCTCATGGCGATCATCACGCAGGGCTATCTGCGCGATATGCGCGAGCAGATGTTCAACGAAATGCAGGATCTTCCCATCCGCTATTTCGATACGCACAACCACGGCGATATCATGAGTTACTATACCAACGATATCGATACGCTCCGTCAGATGATCGCGCAGTCCATCCCGCAGCTCATGATCTCGGGGATCATGTGTCTCACGCTCTTCGTGATCATGCTGTATTTCAGCCTCTACCTCACGCTCATCATCGTTGTCGGCATCATTGCCATCGTGTTCGTCACGAAGGTCGTCGGCGGCGGCGCGAGTAGATTCTTCCTTGCCACTCAGCGCGCCGTTGCGCGGACGGAGGGCTTTGTGGAAGAGATGATGCAGGGGCAGAAGGTCATCAAGGTGTTCTGCCACGAGGAAGAGACGAAAGCCGATTTCGACAAGGTGAACGGCTATCACTTCGAACAGACGGATAAGGCGAACCGCTACGCCAACATGCTCATGCCCATCATTGCGAATATCGGGAACGTCATGTATGTCGTCGTCGCGCTCATCGGCGCCGTGCTCGCCGCTACCGAATTGCAGAATCTCAGTCTCATCGGGTTTGTGGCATTCTCGCCCGCGCTCATCGTCTCCTTCCTGCAGACGACGCGCCAGTTCTCCAACAACATCGGTCAGGTCTCCAACCAGATCAACTCCGTCGTCATGGGTCTTGCGGGTGCACAGCGCATCATCGCGCTCATCGATGAAAAGCCCGAGGCGGATGAAGGCTACGTCACACTCGTCAATGCAAAAGAGGTGGACGGCAAGCTCGTCGAATGCGAGGAGCGCACGGGCGTCTGGGCGTGGAAACACCCGCACGCGGCGGACGGCTCCGTCACCTACACCAAGCTCGAAGGCGACGTGCGCCTCTTCAACGTGGATTTCGGCTATGTGCCCGAAAAGATCGTCCTGCACGATATCAGCCTGTACGCCCGTCCCGGGCAGAAGGTGGCGTTCGTCGGCGCGACGGGCGCAGGTAAGACGACCATTACCAATCTTCTGACCCGCTTCTACGACATCGCGGACGGCAAGATCCGCTACGACGGCATCAACATCAACAAGATCTGCAAGGCGGATCTCCGCCGCTCTCTGGGCATGGTATTGCAGGATACCAACCTGTTCACCGATACCGTCATGGGCAATATCCGTTACGGCAAGCTCGACGCGACGGACGAAGAGTGCATTGCGGCGGCGAAGCTCGTCGGTGCGGACGACTTCATCACCCGCCTGCCCGAAGGCTACAACACGATGCTCTATCAGAACGGCGCGAACCTCTCGCAGGGGCAGCGTCAGCTCCTCTCGATCGCCCGTGCGGCGGTCGCGGATCCGCCCGTCATGATCCTCGACGAGGCGACGAGCTCCATCGATACGCGTACGGAGGCAATCGTGCAGTACGGTATGGATAAACTGATGGAGGGCAGAACGGTATTCGTCATTGCGCACCGTCTCTCCACCGTCAAGAACTCCAACGTCATCATGGTGCTCGAACACGGCCGCATCATCGAGCGCGGCACGCACGATCAGCTCATCGAGCAGAAGGGCAAGTATTATCAGCTCTATACGGGCGCATTCGAGCTGGAGTGATTTGAAAAATCAAAACCGCATTATGCGGGAGAACGGAAAAGCCGTGCCTTTGGCGCGGCTTTTTGCGTGGGACTTTCCGGGAAAAAGCGGCGCGCCCCGGCATCGCCGTTTTTGTCATATTCTGTCTGCCTTCGTCATAGAGTAGCGTAGAGCAAATTGGCGGAGGAAAACCATGAAAAATTTCGGCGTTTATGAGGACATCGCCTCCCGCACGGGCGGCGAGATCTACATCGGCGTGGTAGGCCCCGTGCGCACGGGCAAGTCCACGTTCATCAAAAAATTCATGCAGGAGCTCGTTCTGCCGCAGGTCGCGGGGGCAAAGCGCAAGCGGTATACCGATGAACTCCCGCAGTCGGCAAGCGGGCGCACGGTCATGACGACGGAACCCAAATTCGTCCCCGAAGAGGGCGCGGAGATCAGGGTGAAAGAGGCGGTCGCCCGCGTGCGGCTCATCGACTGCGTGGGCTTTCCCGTGGAGGGGGCGAGCGGGTTTGAGGAGGAAGGCGCGCCCCGCCTCGTAAAAACGCCGTGGAGCGAAACGCCCGTGCCCTTCCAGCAGGCGGCGGAGGAGGGAACGCGGCGCGTCATCCGCGATCACGCCACCATCGGCGTGCTCATGACGACGGACGGCTCGATCGCCGATATCCCGCGCATCGCCTACGAGCCTGCGGAGGAGCGCGCCGTCGAGGAACTCAAAGAGATCGGCAAGCCCTACGTGATCGTGCTCAACTGCCGCGCCCCTGCCGCGGCGGAGGAACTCCGCGCCGCGCTCGAAGAAAAATACGGCGCGCCCGTGCTCGCGCTGAATGCGGAGGAGGCGGACGCAAAGGCGCTCGCCATCGTATTGGAACGCGTCCTCTATGAATTCCCCGTGATGTCGGTGGATATCGACCTGCCGGACTGGATGCGCGTGCTCGATACGGACAGCCCGCTCATCTCCGAAGTGCTCGACGGCATCCGATCCGTCGCTCCGAAGATCTGCAAAATGAGCGACTGCGCGCTTCTGGATACGCTGTATGCGTCGAGCGAGCGCCTTACGCCGCCCGTTTCCACCGAGCTGGACGCTGCAACGGGGCATGCGAGATGCCGCGTCGAGGCGCGAGAGGGGGCGTTTTACGAGGTTCTCGGCGAGCAGTGCGGGGAGCCCATACAAGACGATCTTGCGCTCATGCGCTACTGTTCCCGCCTTGCAAACGCGAAAAAACTGTACGAGCGCGTCGGGCAGGCGTTCGAGGATGCGCGCGAGTACGGCTACGGCATCGTTCCGCCGGAGGCGGACGAGATGAGCCTCGCCGAACCTACGCTCGTCAGACGGAGCGGACGGGTGGACGTCAACCTCAGAGCGGACGCGCCGAGCTATCATGTCATCCGTGTCGACGTCAGCGGCGAGGTGCATCCCGCCGTCGGCAACGAGGAGCAGAGCTCGGCGTTCGTGAAGCAGCTCTCCGAAAACATGGAGCGCGAGCCCGACCGCGCGTGGGATACCAACATGTTCGGGCGCACCCTCCGGGAGATGCTCGGCGAGGAGCTCACCGTCAAGAACCGCGCCATGGGAGAGGGCGTTCAGCGCAAGATGCGGCGCACCGTCACGCGCATCGTCAACGAGGGAAAGGGCGGGGTGATCTGCATTCTGCTGTGAACAACATGTCTGCCGTAAAAGCGCCGCGTCTGAACGCGGCGCTCTGTCATATTGCGCATCGTTTTGAGGAAAACGCAGGAAATAGCGTAAAAATTTCGGCTTGGGGGTTGACAAAACGGGGGTGTTTCATGCTATAATATCACACGATAGACAGATAAGGAGGATACGCGGTCATGAATTACGCGTTATTGGCGCTCACTGCAACGCAGATCGTCATCATAGCGGTCTGTGCGTTTGTCGGCGTTGCGCTCATTGCGACCGCCGCGATCGCAGGGATCGCGCGGTCAATGAAGGAGAAGAAGCATCCTGCGGCACCCGCCGCTCAGGAACCTGCGGAACAGCCCGCACAGCCGGCAGAGCAGACGCCCGAAGAGGAGTCCGTCCCCGAAGAGGTGAAGGCGGAGGAAGTTCCCGTCGTTGAGGAGCCCGAAGAGGAACTGCCTGCCCCCGAGGAAGTGAAGGCGGAGGAAGTTCCCGTCGTTGAGGAGCCCGAAGAGGAACTGCC
>ERZ1090879.1180-NODE-1181-length-14735-cov-32.396526_pt1 | contig 14735 bp, 7 predicted proteins | sample MGYA00478472_ERZ1090879 | MGnify/ENA primary metagenome ERZ1090879 (study PRJEB33644, sample SAMEA5815723) | chicken gut metagenome | biome: Chicken; feature: Gastrointestinal Tract; material: Caecum | place: Ireland | collected 2019-01-01 | study: A study of...
TGCCGCCTGAACGCGACGTCGCACAGCAGTCGTCCGTCCGACAGGACTGTACCGGGACGGGAACGTCGCGCAACAGCCGTCCGTCCGACAGGACTTGCAGGACTTGCAGGACATATTATAGCCGATTGCGCGGCAATTTACAACCGCGGCGCGCAGGCGCGCGGTTTTTCACGTTTCATTCCTTATCGGCGTCCTTCACGTCGCCGAGGTCGAGCCTGATGTGCACGTCTTTGAGCTGCTTCTCCGTCACTTCGGACGGCGCGCCCATCAGTATGTCGCGCGCGTTGCGGTCCATGGGGAAGGTGATGATCTCGCGGATGTTAGGCTCTTCGGCGAGCAGCATGACGATCCTGTCCACGCCGGGAGCTATACCCGCGTGCGGCGGCGCGCCAAACTTGAACGCATTGTAGAGCGCGGAGAACTTCTGCTCTATCACCTCTTTGCCGTAGCCCGCGATCTCGAACGCACGCTCCATGATGGCGGGCTCGTGGTTCCTCACCGCGCCAGAACTCAACTCCACGCCGTTGACGACGCTGTCGTACTGATAGGCGAGGATGTCGAGCGGATCCATTGTATTGAGCGCTTCCAGCCCGCCCTGCGGCATGCTGAACGGATTGTGGCAGAAGGTGAGATTGCCCTCGTCGTCGTACTCGTACATCGGGAAGTCCACGATCCAGCAGAAGCGGAACGCGTCCTTTTCGATGAGATCCAGTCCGACGCCCAGCTCCGTACGCAGGAAACCGGCCTGCTTTGCCGCGTCCTTTTCCTCCGCAATGAGGGCGACGAACGCGCCGGGCGCGAGCGCGAGCCGCTCGGCGAGCGCGTCCCCGCATTCCGCCGCGAACTTGGCTATGCCGCCCGAAAGACTGCCGTTGTCGTCAGTCTTGAACCAGTACATATTCTCCGCGCCGTTCGATCTGCACTTCTCGGCGACGCCGTCTATGAACTTGCGCGTGGGGGACGCGCCGCTCACGGCGACCGCTTTGATCGTCTTGCCTGCGGTGAAGAAAGGCGCTTTGCCGGTCAGAATGTCCGTGACGTCCCTGATGACGAGCGGGTTGCGCAGATCCGGCTTGTCCGTGCCGTAGTCGCGCATCGCGTCGGCGTACTTTATCCTGCGGTAAGGACCTTTGTCCACCTTGCGGCTGCTGAACTCGGTGAATACGCCGGTCAGCACCTCTTCCATGACGGCGAACACGTCCTCCTGGGTGGCGAAACACATCTCGGTGTCCAACTGATAGAACTCGCCGGGACTGCGGTCGGCGCGCGCGTCCTCGTCGCGGAAACACGGCGCTATCTGAAAATATCTGTCGAAACCGCTCGCCATGAGCAGCTGCTTGTACTGCTGGGGCGCCTGCGGCAGCGCGTAGAACTTGCCGGGATGCAGACGGGAAGGCACGATGAAGTCCCTCGCTCCTTCCGGGGAGGAACTCGTGAGTATGGGCGTGGTGATCTCCAGGAATCCCATGTCCGTCATCTTGCGTCTGAGCCAGCTGACCACCTTGGCGCGGAACACTATCTTGTCCTTCACCGCGGGATTGCGCAGATCGAGGAAACGGTACTTCAGCCTCGTATCCTCGCGCGACTGCGTGGACGCCGCTATCTCGAAAGGCAGCTGCTCGTAACATCTGCCGAGCACTTCCACCTTTTCGGGCTCTATCTCTATCATACCCGTGGGCATGTCGGGATTGGAGGAACTGCGCCTGATGACCTTGCCCTCCACCGACACCGTGGATTCGCGCGGTATGGAACGCACGAGCGCTTTCATCTCCTCCGTCGACGCGACCGCCTGCGTGCTGCCGTAAAAGTCGCGCAGCACGAAGAATATCACCGCACCGAGGTCGCGCGTGCCGGCAAGCCAGCCCGACAGTCTGACGGTTTCGCCTATATTGTTCTCGCGGAGCTCTCCGCAAGTATGAGTCCTGTAAGTCATATCCTCTCCCTCAAAGCAGACATATGCCCGCCTTTTCGCATCTTTCTTTCATCTCGTCCGGCCACAGGCTCGCCTGCACTTCGCCGATGTGCGCTTTCTGCAGCAGGAGCATGCACAGTCTGGACTGCCCTATGCCTCCGCCTATGGTGAGCGGAAGCTCGCCGGACATCACCTCTTTGTGGTAATCGTAGGCAAGCCGCTCCTCCGCGCCCGCGGCTTTCAGCTGCGCCGCAAGGCTGTCCGCGTCCACTCTTATGCCCATGGACGAGATCTCCAGACTCTCGCCGAGAATATCGTCATGGAACAGAATGTCGCCGTTCAAAGACCAGTCGTCGTAGTCGGGCGCTCTGCCGTCGTGCGGTTTGCCGTCGGACAGTTTGCCGCCTATTCCCGTGAGGAACACCGTGCCGTACTCCTTCGTCGCGGCGGTCTCTCTCTCGTGGGCGGTGAGTCCGGGATAGCGGTCCAGCAGCTCCTGCGCGGACACGAAGGTCACTTCGCGTTTGAGCTTCAGGTCGATGACGGGGAAGTTCCTCTTGGTTTCCTCAAGCGTATCGACTATCGCGCCCACTATGCGCGATACCGCCATCTTAAGAAACTCCGGAGTACGCTGTTCCTTGGAGATGACCATCTCCCAGTCCCACTGATCGACGTAAATGGAGTGCACGTTGTCGCACTTGTCGTCGCGGCGTATGGCATTCATGTCCGTGTAAAGCCCTTCGCCGCCCTTGAAACCGTAGCGTTTCAGCGCCATGCGCTTCCATTTTGCGAGAGAATGGACGATCTCCGCCGTCCTGCCGTCCTGCTCCAGCACGTCGAAACTGACCGCGCGCTCCACGCCGTTGAGGTCGTCGTTGACGCCCGTGCGCGCCGCGACGAAAAGGGGCGCGGACACGCGCTCGAAACCGAAGTTGCGCACAAAATTGCGCTGGAACGCGTCCTTGACGAACTTGATCGCCTTCTCCGTCTCGCGGACGCTCATGCGCGGCTTGTAGTTTTCGGGGATTTTAAGGTCGTACATATTCTCTCCTCTTATGCCATAAGGTCGCCCGCCGTACGGCTGTAAAGCTGTACGTCGCGTATGTTGCCTATGCCCGTGACATACATGAGTATGCGCTCCAGTCCCAGCCCGAATCCGCTGTGCGGCACGGTGCCGTACTTGCGCAGCTCCATATAGCCTTTGTAATCTTCGAGGTTCATTCCTCTCTCGGTCATGGCTTCGAGCAGCTTGTCGTAGTCCGCCTCGCGCTCGCTGCAGCCTATGATCTCGCCCACTCCGGGCACGAGCAGATCCGTCGCCGCAACGGTCCTGCCGTCGGGGTTCTGCTTCATGTAGAAGCTCTTGATCTTCTTGGGATAATTGGTGACGAATACGGGCTTGCCCAGCACTTTCTCGGTGAGATACCTCTCGTGTTCGGTCTGAAGATCCAGCCCCCATTCCACGGGATAGGCGAACTTCTCGTCCGCCTTTTTCAGCAGCTCTATCGCGTCGGTGTAGTCCAGCACCGCGAAGTCGCTCGACACCACGGCTTCCAGCTTGGCGCGCAGTCCCTTCTCGAACGCCTTCTCGAAGAAGTCTATCTCGTCCGGGCACTCGTCAAGCACCGCGCCTATGACGTACTTGATCATGCTCTCCGCGATCTTTATGATGTCGGGAAGCTTCGCGAACGCCACCTCCGGCTCTATCTGCCAGAACTCCGCGGCGTGACGCGGCGTATTGCTGTTCTCCGCGCGGAAGGTGGGACCGAAAGTGTAGATCTTGCCCATCGCCATCGCCGCCACCTCGCCCTCGAGCTGTCCGGACACCGTCAGCCCGGCTTTGCGGCGGAAAAAGTCGCGCGCGACGTATTCAGCCTCGTCCGCAGCGGTCTTTGCTTCCTCGTAGCCGTTGGTCGTCACGCGGAAGATCTCGCCCGCGCCTTCGCAGTCGCTGCCCGTGATGATCGGAGTGTGGATGTAGGTGTACCCTCTCTCCTGGAAAAAGCGGTGCAGTGCGAAACTCACCTTGCTCCTCACGCGGAGCATGGCGTTGAACGTGTTGGTGCGCACTCTGAGATGCGGCACGGTGCGCAGAAATTCCATGCTGTGGTACTTCTTCTGCAAAGGGTAATCCGAAGGACAGTCCCCGATGAGGGAAAGAGCCTCGGCGTTGATCTCGAATCCGCTGCCGGCGGCAACCGCCGCGACGACTTCTCCCTCCGCCTCGACGGACACCCCGTTTTTCAGACACGGAGCAAGCTCATCGGAAGAAAACTTCGACTTGTCGATGACGATCTGCAGGTGCTTGAGCGACGTGCCGTCGTTCAGCGCGAGGAACGCCATCGTCTTGCTGTCGCGCGCGGTACGCACCCAGCCCGCGACTCTGACCTTCGTGCCGGCGTACTTCTCGCCGTGCAGCACGATCTCGGAAATATCGGTATAACTCATTCTTTCCTTTCGGCACGGACACGCGCCCGTGCACCCGTATATAAACTCTTATGAGTAACCATTATAAGTGACTTCACCGTTTTTGTAAAGGATTTTGCGCCCGCGCACACGAAAATCGGCTCCGTCCCGCCGTCCGCGCGGCCGCGCGCGGCGTTACGGACGCGTTCCGTCGCGGAGCGCAATGCGGAATAAGTTGACTTATCCGTACGTTTCGGGATATACTGATTATGATTTATTTTCCCTTTCGAGAGGTAAACGGTATGTACGATCTCATCATTCTCGGCGCGGGCCCCGCGGGGCTCACCGCAGGAATATACGCCGCGCGCGGCGGCCTTAACGCCGTCATCGTGGAATCCAAAGCCGTCGGCGGTCAGGCGGCGCTCACCGCGGAAATCGAAAATTATCCCGGCTTCGCCTCCGTCAGCGGCTACGAGCTGGTGTCCCTCATGCAGGCGCAGTGCGAGGCGCTGGGCGTAAGTTTCGTATTCGACGCTCCCGTCGCGCTCGCGCTGGAGGGCGGCGTCAAGCGCGTAGACACGGCGTATTCCGGCACTCTCGAAGCGCGCGCGGTCATTCTCGCCACGGGCGCGCTGCCCCGCACTCTCGGCATAGAACGCGAGAGCGAACTCATGGGCGGCGGAGTGTCCTACTGCGCCACATGCGACGGCGCATTCTTCCGCGGCAAACCCGTTGCGGTCGTGGGCGGCGGCAACACGGCGGTGGAGGACGCGCTTTATCTTGAGAAATTCGCCTCCGAGGTCTATCTCATACACCGCCGCGACGCTCTCAGAGCGGACGCCATACTCGCGGACAGGGTGAAAAACAGCGGCGTGCACATCGTATGGGACTCCGTCGTGACCGCTCTCGAAGGCGATAAGAAACTGCAGTCCGTGACGCTGAAGAACGTGAAATCAGGCGACACTTCCTCCCTCGCGGTCAACGGGCTGTTCGTCGCCGTGGGACAGAAGCCCGCCACCGAAGGTCTGACAGGTGTGGAACTGGACGGCGGCTACATCGTCACCGACAGCGAAATGCGCACTTCCCTGCCCGGAGTTTTCGCCGCGGGCGACGTGCGCAAAAAGACTCTGCGGCAGGTGGTCACCGCCGCCGCCGACGGCGCGGTCGCCGCGGAGAGCGCGATCAAGTTCCTCAACGGCGCGGCATGAGCGCGCAAAGCCCGATTCCCTCACAAAAACAACGCAAACGGCGCCCCTTCGTTCAAGGACGCCGTTTTTGTTTCAATTTGCATTATCGGCACTTTATTCAGACGAATATTGCGTTTTAACGCCGCATTGAGCCGTCTTGTCCACAGCGGAATTCACATGAAAAACACGAAGCAGGCGATGCATATCTGCGCCGCGTAATACAGCGTGTGATTGACGGTGCACAGCACTTTGTCGCGCGGTTTGCCACCGAAGTACATCTGCGTGAGCACGATATCCGAGAGCAGGAAAAGCACCATGCCCACCGCGAAGAGCACCATGTAGGAGCTGTTCATCGTAATGCACACGCCCACGGAGAGCGCGCTCATGAACATGAGTATGAACGCGTACAGCAGGGAGTGGATCCTGAATTTGCCGAAGTCGAGCTTCATCAGCTTCGCGCCGCCGAACACCGTTGCGCACGCAAGCACCGCCGCCACCGCCACACAGCCGCCGATGAGCGCGCCCGTCACGAATTCTCCGACAAAAAGACACACTGCGGTGAGATACATGATGTGCCCGACGCCGAAGGAAACCATGCCGCCCGTAAGGTAGACGCCCTCTTCGGGTTTTTCGAGATACACGACCTTGAGGTCGAGCACCATGTCGCCGATGAGCCCGAACACCAGCCCGGCAAGCACGAACAGCGCGGCGCGGAAATCCTCCGCCCCTTCGTACAACCCGGCGATCGCTATGGCTATAAATCCGAGACTCGCCGCCGTCTTTGCGAACATTGCCACCACTCCGCCCGACGCGCTCTTGGTCGCAACCGTCAGGCGCAGAAGCATAAATACGACGAACAGCACGCACGCTATCGTCACCGTTGCAATAAATCCCGTGCTCATATCTTCCTCCCGTGTCCGTGCGCCGAGCGCGGACTTCGCGCCCGACGCGCTCATATTCACCATAATTATACCACTCTGCCATGGCAAGTCAATGCCGAAGGGAAATTATCCCCCGCTCTTCCACCGCGCCGCGATACCGTGACGCGCTTCCGCCCGTCCCCCGCCGCACCGTACGGGAGTAAAACGGGCTTTGCCGCCCTCGCGCGCAAGCAAGCGCGGTCCGCCGCAGTCGCTCCGCGTTTAATGTCCGTTTAACCTCCGTACGGCAATTATGTATTGTCGGACGCAGCGGAATGTCGGCGGCGTATCTTCGGACGCCGCTCCCGCGCCACACGGCACGGCCCGCGCGGAAACGACAAAATCCGACTTTTTTCAAAAGTCCGCGCCGTCCGGAAACGACCGCGTCAGAACGGAGAAATCCTGCCCTGCAGTCCGCGGATATGCCTTTTTGGAGCGCGGATTTTAAGCATTTTTTAACAAAACAGCCTAACTGCGATTATTTTGATTTGCACTTTTGTAAGGTTTTTGAGAGCTTTTCAAAAAAATTTTTGTTTTTTCTACAAAAAACGCTTGACATACTATAGGAGCGGTGATATTATGCAACTGTAATCAAGAGCAAACGAGCTCCGGTTACAACAAAACAGCTCATAATTTTCCCCCTTATCATAGCAAGATGCGCAGAGTTCCTCTGCGCGTTTTGCTTTATGTGCGCCCTACTTTCGGAGTGTGTGTAAAACTCGAACTTTAACCTACTTCACGCCTCGCGAGGGAATGTTGTCCCCCTCCTTCCCGGGGACCCCACAAGTTACCCCGCCGAAAATACTTTCGGTGGGGGCCCCAAGACGCGAAAAGCGCCTGCGGATGGACAGGAGCGTACTATATCGTACGTGACTGTTCAGCCCGCAGGCGCTTGACAAAGCAATTCGCCAAATAGCGCGGTTTAATCCGGGTCGCCGAGGGACTCCAACCGAATCTGCCTCTTCTCCTCTTTAGTGAGTTTCTTGCCTTTGCCGACGGGTTTGCTGTCGCCGTGTTTGACAAACGCCATGAGGATGATGGAGAGCGCCACGAAAATGGCGCTGTATATGAAGAGCCCTTTATCTTCGAAAGCGTCCATGACCATGCCGGCAAACATGGGCGTCACCGCCTGCGCGGACATTGTCGCCACATAGTAATAGCCGGTGTACTGCCCTACCGTCGCATCTGTAGACAGCTCGACGACCATGGGCAGGGTGTTGACGTTGATGATTATGAGCCCGAAGCCGGAGATCAGGTAGAACAGCGCGAAGAGCGCGGCAGGGACGAGCGCGTTGGAATCCGGCTTGACGAAAGCGAAGATGAGCAGGAAGCTGATGATCGCCAGCGCGAGCCCTATCATGATGGTCTTGCGTCTGCCGAGTTTCGCCGCCATATAGCCCACGGGAATGAACGCGATCGCGCTTATGCCCATGGATATGCCGGAAATGATGGACGCCACGCCCGCGTCGAGGTTGAGCGCCTTGGTGGTGTAGACGGAGAGATTGCTGGACACGGCGTTGTAGCCCATGAACCACATGAATATGGACGCGAGGATGAGCAGGAAGCTGACAAATCTCGAACGCTCCGCCCCGGACTTCGCCTCCCACCACTCTCGTGGAGTGCGGAGTTTGCGCGTCTTTGCCTTGACGGCCTCGCGCATTTCGCCGACAAGTTCTCCGCTTGCCCCGTCGGCAGGCGAGGAGTCCGTTGCCGGAGAGGATTCCTCCTCCTCGTCCGTGATGCCGTATTCCTCGCAGATCTCGTGGCAGCGCTGCACCATTTTCTTCTCGCGCACGAACGCAAGGAAGCCGGCAAGCAGCAACAGCATGCCGCCCGCGACTGAAGCGAAGATAATGACGTAGTTCTCCAGCCGTTCGCCGAAGAGCACGACGGTGTATATGAGGAAGGCTATCGCTCCGCCTACGCCGCCGCACAGATTGATGACGGCGTTACCCTGCGACCTGAGGGGCTTGGGCGTGACGTCGGGCATGAGCGCGACCGCCGGCGAACGGAACGTTGCCATCGCGATGAGCACAAGCAGCAGAATGACCATATATACCGCAAGGCTCTTGTGTCCCGCGGGAGTGTTGGTCGCCTGGTCGTAGATCTGGTCGCTGATCCACGTATTCATGCCCGTAGCGGCGTATTTCTCGTAATTTTCGTTGCCGATCCTGATGTCGTCGTAAGTGAGCGAGCCGTCGCCGTTCCAGTCGTTGAGGGTGTAACCGAGCTCCGGCACGAGATCGCCGAGAGCCACTTCCGTCCCGTTGTACTTGTAGGTCGTGGCGCCGAGCATGCCGAGGAACGCCTTCGTCGCGGTGAAATTCTCATCATAGCGGATCATCATGAAATCGTCCGCAGTGAACCCGTTCATCGCCATGTAATTCATGTCGGCGTAGCTCCCCTCCCAATCGAGGAATTCGGAAAGCCGCTCCTCCATGAACGCGTCCTCGTTGAGCCTGGCGAGATAGCCGTTCTCGATGTTAGTGGCGGTCTTTTGCTGATTGAGCGTGGAGATCGGGACAAACACCATCAGCACCACGGACGCGAGCGTGCCTATCACGATGAAGGGCGTGCGCCTGCCGAACTTCTTCACCAGCTTGCCGTGCGCGTTGTCCGACAGCTTGCCGAACAGCGGCAGCATAAAGAGGGACAGCAGGTTGTCCAGCCCCATGATGAGCCCGCGGATGGTGTTGGAAAGTCCGTATGCGTGTTCGAGGAGCAGCGGCACGACGAAATCGTATGCCGTCCAGAAAATCATGATGATCGCGAATGCGAAACCGACTTTGAATGTCTGTGCGTAATCGAGCTTCAGCGGTTTTTTCGGCTCGCCGCCGTCGTCTGCGGCAGGCTGTTCCGTCATGGCTGCGGTGTCTTCCGCCGCGGCGGCGGCTTCGGCGCCGTTGATGTTGTCGCTCATAAGATCCTCCTTACCCGAATGGACGCGCCGCCCGCCCCCGAGATCCACGGAAAACGCCGCGGGCAAAAAAACGCGTAAACCAAGTAAGAACATTATACATTACCGCCGCGCCCCGTGTAAAGAGCCAATTTGCCCAGCGATGTAATTTTCATGTAATAAAAGGAAAGAGCGCGGAACACTCCGCGCCCTTCCCCACTGCCAGAACATGCCGGGAAATTTCCGACAAAGGTTGATGCTTGCTCATGCGTTGCGTTTCCAATAATAGCTAGCATATGTAGACGGCATCCGCAAAGTGCCGCAATATTTCGATCCGAACACAAGCGCCAATCCGTCAATAAGCTATTGTGTTCTCAATTAAAGATAATAAAAACAACGGCGCGGAATTCTCCGCGCCGTTAATTAAATAGATATTCACTCAATTCGTATCAATCTTTTACGCATTGCGCCACCAATAATAGTCATCATAGGTCGACGTCAGCAATGTCGCTGCCGTGGACGGATTAGAAAGACTGTCGCTCGAAAGAGGATTACCGCTACCTATCGTGCCGCTTGAATTCCGATACCATCTTGTTGTGGCCTCAAATGTCACAGATGCCAAACCGGTGCAACCGGAGAAAGCATAACTCCCTATGCTAGTCACGCTGTCAGGAATGGTTATCGACGTCAAGCCGGTGCAATTGTAGAAAGCTCTGTTGCCTATACTCGTCACGCTGCCATCGTCGGGTATCACACTTGTCTTGCACCCCACCATCAGCTCCTTACTTTCAGTTTCTATCAAGCAATTTCCGGCGCTGTGATATACGGAGTTCCCTTCTTCAACTACAATCGCCGTCAAGCCGCTGCAACCCTCGAAGGCATCCCCTATGCTCGTCACGCTGTTCCCTATGGTGACGGATGTCAGCATAGAACAATTCTGGAACGCGCCATAGAGAATATTTCCACCTGTCACTGTCACGTTGCGCAATGAGGACGGGATGTAATAAGTGGTGGGAAATGGGTTTGACGTACTGCCACCATAATAAGATTGTCTGACTGCCGTTCCTCCTGTATATGATGATGTGCCGAAGATATATCCGAACGGATATCGAGAGGTATCCGAAGAGGTCTTCCCTGCACTGTCGCCCACAAACGGAATTGTTATGTTTTCAAGTGAACTGCAACCCGAGAAAGCACTGCTCCCTATGCTCGTCACACTGTTCGGAATGGTCACAGACACCAAGCCGCTGCAACCATAGAAAGCACTACCCCCTATGCTCGTCACGCTGGCAGGGATGGTCACGGACGTCAAGCTCGTGCAACCATAGAATGTATAATCTCCTATGTTAGTCACACTGTCAGGGATGACAAGGCCTGTCACAAGTTCGCCGTTTAGATACAAGTTGTGCGCATAAGACAGAGGATTTGCGCTACTGCCACCAAACGATATTCCACACCACGTTGAAAGGTCAGTTATGTAAACAGCCTCTAATCCGCTACAACCCGAGAAAGTAAAATTTCCTATACTCGTCACGCCGTTCCCAAAGGTGACAGACGTCAGCATAGAACAATTCTGGAACGCGCCATAGAGAATATTTCCACCTGTCACTGTCACGTTGCGCAATGAAGACGGGATGTAATAAGTCGAGGAAGTTGTGTTTGACGTGCTGCCGCCATAATAAGATTGTCTGACTGCCGTTCCTCCTGTATATGATGATGCGCCGAAGATATATCCGAACGGATATTGATAGGTATCCGAAGATGTCTTTCCTGCACTTCCGCCCACAAACGGAATAGTTATATTTTCAAGCGAACTACAACCCGAGAAAGCACCGCTTGCTATGCTCGTCACACTGCTCGGAATGGTCACAGACACTAAGCCGCTGCAACCATAGAAAGCACTACCCCCTATGCTCGTCACGCTGGCAGGGATGGTCACGGACGTCAAGCTCGTGCAACCATAGAATGTATAATCTCCTATGTTAGTCACACTGTCAGGGATGACAAGGCCTGTCACAAGTTCGCCGTTTAGATACAAGTTGTGCGCATAAGACAGAGGATTTGCGCTACTGCCACCAAACGATATTCCACACCATGTTGAAAGGTCAGTTATGTAAACAGCCTTTAATCCGCTACAACCCGAGAAAGCATCGCTTGCTATGCTCGTCACACTGTTCGGAATGGTCACAGACACCAAGCCGCTGCAACCATAGAAAGCACTACCCCCTATGCTCGTCACGCTGGCAGGGATAATCACGGACATCAGACTATCGCAATTTTCAAAAGCACGACTCCCTATGCTCTCACCGCTTGTTAGAATAACTGTCTGCAGACTGTTTTGCGGAACGTAGTCAATTGCAAGCGTTGGCATTGTTGCTCTCCTAATATTTGTGCAACCCGCAAAAGTTCCTTCACCCATGCTAATCACGCCGTCCGGAATAGTGATGGACGTCAGGTTGCTACAATTCTGGAAAGCATAATTTCCTATCCTCGTCACGCTTTCGGAAATAGTAATGGATGTCAAACTTTTACAGTTATAGAAAGCATATGCTGAGATGTAAGTTACCCCATCTGGGATTACAAGACCTTCGCTTACAAGCTCATTATTGAGATACAACGCATCCGCATTACACAAAGGATTCGCTGAAGCGTTTTCAAAATTGATATTACACCATGCCCCAAGATCGTTTATATATACCGATGCTAAATCGGTGCAATTGGAAAAGGCATAATTCCCTATGCGCGTCACATTATTTCCAATTTTCACAGAAGTAATATTGGGACTATATGATGTTGCTGAAGAATAGAACGCATATGCAGGGATGCGCTGTACACTGTCACCAAAGCTCACGGTTATTCCGCTTCCACTTGAGCCGGCGCTCCTAAACACATTGCTATCGCTCGTAAAATTCGTAACATACGAAGCATTCCAGTTTATATTTTTGAGGTTTGAGCAATTGCGGAAAGCTTCCGTTCCTATACTTGTCACCCCATTGCCTATTGTCAAAGATATTAAGCTATCGCAATTGTAAAAGGCTCGTTCTCCTATGGCCCCTCTCGTAATGCTGACAGTTTGTAAATTATCTTGCGGAATATAATCTATTGCAGATGCCGGCATTGTGACCTTTGCAAGACTGGAACATCCCTCGAAAGCCTCTTCACCAATGGTATTTACTCCACTGCCGATGATTATCGACAACATACCAGAACAATCATAAAATGCCCTATCACCAATAATGGCTACGCTATCGGTCATTGTGATAGAGTGTAGTCTACTACAGCCGTAGAAAGCTTCTTCGGAAATGCTATAGATACCATCGGGAACCGATATGATCATATTTCCGGGCATAATTCCCTTATAATCATAAAGTGCTTTTCCGATGTAAACTATCCCTTCAAGCTGCGCGTCATACCAAGCACTTTCCAACATGGCATTAATATCGACCGTCTTAATGCTTTGCGGAAAGTCGATGTCCTCAAGTGATGTACAATAGGCAAATGTCAACTCTCCTATGCTTAACACACTGTCGGGAATGGTTATTTCCGTGAGAGAAGTGTTATTGTAGAATGCGTAATCTCCCAAATCCGTAGCAGAAGTCAGTGTTATTTTCTCTATTCTGTCGCAGCCATAAAATGAGCCGAACAAAATCTCGCCGTTGACAGTCACGGAAGTGAGATAACGCGGAATGTAATAGGTCGCCGACTCCCCTTCTCCTGTGCCATAAAGCTGAACGGTCTCAAATGCTCCCGGGAATGAACTTGAGCCGAATATGTACCCGAACAGCGTAGAGGCAGACGGTGTCGTAGCGTCTGCACTGCCGCCGACAAACGGAAGCGTCATTTCGACAAGCCCGGAACAGCCGAAGAAAGCACTATCGCCTATATTCGTAACGGAATCAGGAACGGATATTGCGCTTATCCCGGTACAATTTACAAACGCACCATTGCCAATCGTTTTTACACCGTCTCCAATGGTGACATACACTAATTTTGTGCAATTAGCGAATGCTCGATCTTCTATATCACCTGTCGTGACATGCAAAGTTGTAAGTACACTCTTATCTATCGAAGCTGCAGCCATAGCGGGTATCGTAGCACTTGTGATCTGCGCGCAACCCGTAAATGCGTCTTCACCTATCGACGTAAGATTTTTTGATAAGGTGACGGAAGTCAGATTGACGCAGTCGCTGAACGCCCTTGCGCCGATACTCGTCACTGTGTCGGGAATAACAAGCGTCTGCATGGCGGTATTGCCGCTGAATGCGTCATCGCTTATTGCCACCACCGTGCCATTGTTGTAAGTAGACGGAATGGATACATTCGTGCGGTTTCCTGTATAGTTTGCAAGACGCCAGGTGTTGTTCCCAAGAGATATAAAACGGAATTCGCTTACAGGCGCGATTTCTATCATTCCGCATTCGCAAACACCGCTGTCGTCAAATATGTGATTTTCCCTTTCGGATTCTTCTCCGCAACGATTGCAATATCTCCAATGATTGGCATTGTTGTGATGCCACTCCGCACCTTCATAGTCATGCCCAAGGGGCGCTATATCCCTGCTGTCCGTCGTAGCGTCGCATCGAGTGCAATGGCGCGACTCGCTGCCGGGGTTCTCGCACGTCGGGGCGATGTCTTCGATGTATTTTTCGGAGTAATCATGTCCGAGGGCATCGATTGCTTCATTCTCCGTCTTGCCGCACACTTCGCAAGAGCGAGATCTCTCTCCCTCGGTTTCGCAACCGGGTGCAATTGTTTCAGTCCATTCACCCCAAGTATGAGCGGCAGGAATGACCTCGCTTTCGGTTGCGCCGCACACCTCACATTCACGGGTACGCTCGCCGTTCTCCGTGCATGTAGCAGGCGTGGTGTCAGCCCATTCGTTCCATGTGTGCGCGTCTTCCCATATCGCATACAGCGTTATGTTGGCGCTCACCGTGTCGGTCAGGACATTCCACATCTGCTCGCCGGCTGTGTCGAGCGCAAAGCCGACAAGTCTCGAACATTGCTTGGTCGGAAGGGTGAATTCCCCTATGACTTGTCCGTTCTCGACCGTAATATCGGCAAGCACACTTCCGCCCTGCGTATCGAATGTCACAATGAAACTTACTGTTTCATCACCGGGATCTTCACCGCCGGGATTATCTCCCGGAGTTTCAATTCCGGGAGTTTCTCCGCCCGGAGTTTGTTGTCCGGAGCCGCCGCTTTCGTTGCACGCCGCGAGGATGCTGACGGCGAGGACAAGGCAGCACGCCAGCGCGATGATGAAAAACAATTTCCTTTTCATGACTACCTCCCAAGGGCGGAAAACCGCCCTTTTTTCGGCGTATTTTTTACCGGAAAAGCCAAATTAAAAAGTACGCCGAATATAGTATTCGGCGTGCTTTCGCGGGTAAAAAATACACTGAAAAGTCGAT
>ERZ1090879.1186-NODE-1187-length-14689-cov-7.536217_pt1 | contig 14689 bp, 17 predicted proteins | sample MGYA00478472_ERZ1090879 | MGnify/ENA primary metagenome ERZ1090879 (study PRJEB33644, sample SAMEA5815723) | chicken gut metagenome | biome: Chicken; feature: Gastrointestinal Tract; material: Caecum | place: Ireland | collected 2019-01-01 | study: A study of...
CCTCGAACGCGCAGTAGCCGCCGAGCGGTATTGCGCGCACCGAAAACACCTCGCCCGATTTTTTGCTCTTGCGCTTTATCAGCGCGGGGCCGAAACCTACGGCGAACTCGTTTATTTTAAAGCCGAGCGATTTGCCGGCGACGTAGTGCCCGAACTCGTGAATAGTTATCATCGCGAGCAGAATGAGTATGGCAAGGAGCACCGCGCCGACCGCGCCCAGAGCGGAGGAAATGGAAAGCAGTTGCAAAATTATATCCCTTAAAGTATGGCGCGCCGCCGCTTTTGCTGCGGCGCGCCATATACATATATTTTATTTATGTAATCACAATCCGGCAATCAGCTCCGCCGCTACGGCGCGCGCACGCGCGTCTGTCTCGCAGAGCTGTTCATAGCTCTCCACCCGTAAAGCAGGCTCGCGGCATACCGTGCCGTCAATCACCCGCGCGATATCGGTAAATTTAAGCCCGCCGCTTAAAAAGGCGTGCACGGCAACCTCGCCCGCGGCGTTGAGTACGCACGGGAGCGTTCCGCCCGCCCTTGCGCAGTCGAGCGCGATATCGAAGCAGGGGAACCTGCCGCGGGATATCGGCTCGAACGAGAACGAAAGCGCCTTTGAGAAGTCGAGCTCCGCCCCCTCCGTCGGCGCCCTTTCGGGATAGCCGAGCGCGAGCTGAATGGGCAGTTTCATGGTGGGATTTGAAAGCTGCGCGACGACGGCGCCGTCGCAGAACTCCACCATCGAATGGACTATGCTCTGCGGGTGCAAAACGGCGGTAATTGCGCCATATTCCGCACCGAACAGGTGGTGCGCCTCTATCACCTCGAACCCCTTGTTGAGCATGGTAGCGCTGTCGATTGTAATCTTCGCGCCCATATTCCACGTGGGGTGGCGGAGCGCCATTTCGGGCGTGACAGACCCGAGCTGTTCGGGGGTAAAGTCCCTGAACGCGCCGCCGCTCGCCGTTATGAGCAGCCTTTTGAACGGGGCGGCGAGATTGAAGCCGAGGCACTGCCAGATTGCCGAGTGTTCGCTGTCTACGGGGCGTATATCGCCGCCCCTCTTTTTTATGAGCGGCATAACGAGGTCGCCGCCGCACACGAGCGTCTCCTTGTTGGCAAGCGCGAGAACCTTGCCCGCGTTTATCGCCGCGAGCGAGTATTTGAGCCCCGCAAACCCGCCCGCCGCCACGAGGACGATGTCAGCCTCTTCGTAAGAAGCGGCGGCAAGCGCCGCTTCCTCACCCGGATAAAAGCGCGTGCCTGCGGGAACCTCGGTAATTTTTTTTGCCGCGTTTTCGTCGGCAAGCGCCGCATATGCAGGGCGCAGGGCGCTGAGCTGCTTATTGAAAAGCCCGTGCGAGCAATTCGCCGCGAGCGCCACTATTTTGAATTTATCGGGATTGTTTAAAACGACCTCGACGGTCTGCCTGCCGATGCTGCCCGTACTGCCGATAAGGCTTATCTTTTTCATTCCGCCTCCGAAAGGGCAGAGCGGGGCTAAAATTATTATACCCCGCGCCGCCGGAAATAATGACTTTGAGTTAACAAAAAAGTCCCCGCGCGGCGGGAACTTTATTTTTATACGGCGCGGAGCGCAAAATTTTGCCGCCGCGCAAAGATTTTATGCCATGAAGGTGAACGCGAGGAGAATTACCACGCCCGCGAACAGAGTGCCGTCGAAGCGGTCTAAAATACCGCCGTGACCGGGCAGAAGCCTGCCCATATCCTTTATGCCGGCCGCGCGCTTTATCGCGCTTTCGAACAGGTCGCCGAACTGTGTGGCGACGGAAGTTGCAAGCCCGACGAGGATTACCGCCACGACTTCGGGCATGCCGAGCGAAAATTCGGGCGTGCCGCCGAGCGCTATAAACAGATAATACGCCGCCACCGCGCCGATAATTCCGCCGAGGATTCCGCCCGCCGCGCCTATCACCGTTTTATGCGGGCTGACTGCGGGAGCGAGCTTTAAGGGCAGTTTTTTGCCGAGCGCCATACCTATGAGGAAGGCGCCCGCGTCGGTGAACGGCACGCACATGAACGCGAACATTATCGCGAGCATGGAGTTTTGTTCGAGGTGGTTTACGGCCGAGAGCACCGCCGTGAGCAGTCCGACGTATGCAAGCGTGAAGATGCAGCACAGAGTGCTCTTTACGTCCGAACGCGAGTGGTCGGCCACGAAGAGCACGCAAACCGCGAGCGCGCCGACGCCGAGCGCTATTACCGCGCCGGGCCAGCCCGAACCGCCGATAAGGTAGGCGAACAGCGCAAACATGGGCACGGCGAGCGCCGAAAAAGTTATCGTCACCGCCCTCTGCAAAAGCGAAACGCAGCCGCACGCGCGTATGAGTTCAAAGGCGCCTATCGCCGCAACGGCGCAGAAGAGCGCGTCGAAAAGGAGCGAACCGCAGTCGCCCGGAATGAGCCATTTTGCCGCGCAAAGCGCGATTACCGCGAGCACGTACACCGTGCTCGTAATGCTTCTCAACTTCATAAACAACCTGCAAAACGCCCGTAATATGCGGGCATTATTCAACTTTTTGTATGCTATACCTTTCCGAACCTGCGGTTGCGACGCGAAAACTCTTTCAGCGCCTTTTTAAACTGCTTATCGTCGAAGTCGGGGAAGAGCGTATCGGTAAAATACAGTTCGGAATAAGCCGACTGCCACAGAAGAAAGTTTGAAAGGCGCAACTCTCCGCCCGTCCTGATAATCAGGTCGGGGTCGGGCACGCCGTAGGTATATAAAAAGCGCGAAAAGCTCTCTTCCGTGACCTTTCCGCCGAGCTCAGCGGCAAAATTGGCGGCGCGCACAATCTCGGCGCGGCTGCCGTAGTTTACGGCAAAGATGAGATGAAAGGGCGCGTCTTTTTTGGAGCGCGCGCACACCTCCCTCATCTTATCGGCGACGTTTTGCGGAAGCGCCGAAAGGTCGCCTATTATGCGGATTGCGACGTCCTCGTCGACGAGTTTGGGCGCATATTCCTCGAAATAGCGCAGAAAGAGCGCATACAATCCCTCCAGCTCCTCCTTGGGGCGGGAGAGATTTTCGGTGGAGAGCGCGTACAGCGTAAGGTATTTTATGCCTATGCCGCGGGCGCACTCCACGAGCTTTATTATGCGCTTCATTCCGGCGTCGTGGCCGAAGGAACGCGGCATAAGCCGCCTCTTTGCCCACCTGCCGTTGCCGTCCATTATTATGCCTACGTTTCTTGGCAGAACAGACTCTTTACCAGCCATTTATACGGTCATTATTTCCTTTTCTTTTTCGGATACCGCCGCGTCGGTCTTTGCAACCGCGTCGGCAACCATTTTTTCGACGTCCTTTTCGCACAGTGCGAATTCGTCCTCGGAAATAGTTTTGTCGTTTTTGAGCTTTTTAAGCGAGTCCATTGCCTCCCTGCGCACGTTGCGCTCGGCAACCTTGGCGTCCTCGCCCATCTTTTTAATCTTTTTAACGAGTTCCTTTCTGCGCTCCTCGGTAAGTTCGGGGAACACGAGGCGGATGACCTTGCCGTCGTTGGTGGGCGTGAGCCCCACGTCGGAGACCTGAATGGCCTTTTCGATTGCCTTTAAGATGGATACGTCCCAGGGGGAGATGACGAGGCACCTGCCCTCCTGAACGGAGATGTTTGCAGTCTGGTTTATGGGGGTGGGCGCGCCGTAGTAGTCGACCATTATCCTGTCGAGAATGTGCGGGTTGGCGCGGCCTGCGCGGATTACGGTGTAGTCCTCTTTGAGAACGCTCACCGTTTTTGTGAGTTTGTCTTCGAGAACGAGCATTATCTCCTGTACCTGTTCGTTGTCTATCATAATTCAGCTCCTTGAATTTTTTTGTTGTGGATATGGCGCCGCCCGCGCCGAAGTATATGTTAATAAGGCAGCAGAGATTGTTGGAATTGACAATCCCCCCTCTAATCCCCCCTTTACACAAGGGGGGCTCCATTGCGGAACATATTTTAAAATAAATTATGTGCGCAAGGCGAATTTAGTTCGCCGATAAGCGCGACTCAATTTGCCGCGAAAATCCCTCCGTCACGCTTCGCGTGCCACCTCCCTTAAAACAAGTGTTAAGGGATGCAAGAGCTCGCTGGGTGAGCGCGCACAATTATATTATAAGAGCGCCACTAAGATTGTGCGCGCGAGGGCAAAGCCCTCAAGTCACGAAGATTTTCCTTCGTTACCAGAAGGAAAATCTGTGAGCACTAATTGTTGTCTATCAAAGTCCCAATCTTTTCGCCGCACACCGCCTTTACTATCGAATTTTCTTCATCCAGGCCGAAGGCGAGCACGGGAATGTTGTTCTCCATGCACATGGTCGCGGCGGTGGTGTCCATCGCCTTTATTCCGTTTTTGATTATGTCCATATAGTTGAGGTGGTCATACTTTTTGGCGCCCGGGTTGAGTTTGGGGTCGCTGTCGTAAATGCCGTCGATATTCTTCGCCATTAAGAGCACGTTTGCCTGAATTTCGCAGGCGCGCTGTGCGGCCGCAGTATCCGTCGAGCAATAGGGGTTGCCCGTGCCGCACGCCATTATAACCACCCTGCCCTTTTCAAAGTGGTGAAGCGCCTTGCGCAGAATGTACGGTTCTGCCACGGAAGTCATGATAAGAGCCGTCTGCACGCGCGTGGGTATGCCGCGCTGTTCTATGGCGTCCATCATGGCGAGCGAGTTCATAACGGTGGCGAGCATGCCCATATGGTCGGCAGTAGTCCTGTCCATATGAGTGCCCTGCCTGCCGCGCCAGAAGTTGCCGCCGCCTATAACCAGCGCAACCTCCACGCCCATCTTTTTTATGGCAACTATCTGGTCGACTACGCGCGCTATCACCGCCTCGTCGAGTCCGTGCCCCTTTTCGCCCGCGAGGGCTTCGCCCGAAAGCTTTATGAGAACTCTTTTGTACTTGGGTTGCATTGCCGCCTCCTGCGCATCGTTTTAAGCGGAAGAAAACGCGTTCCGCCCGCCGTCTGTACAATTATATCACAACCGCGCGCAGATTTCAATAGCAAAGCGCAAATACTTTGCCTGTTTTTGCCCGCGCAGTCATAAAAAAGCGGCGGGCAAAAAGTCCGCCGCATACCCCGCGGGCTAAGCCGCGCGGAATAATTTTAATGCGTTTGCGTTTGAATTTGAATTTCAGCGGGAGAGCGCCTCGGCGCGCGCGGCGTCGGCTTCCTTTAAGCACTCTTCCACCTTTCTGCTGTACATATCCACGCCGAAACCGGGGTGGGCGTCGTCGTCGGCGATATCTATCCTGCGCATGCGCCACTTTTCGCGCAGGCAGCTCCATACTATTACGAGCGCGGCACCCGCAACGGCGCAGCCCCAGCCGCCGAGGGCAAGCCCTAAGTTAGGGAGCAAAAGCCCGCCGACTACCATTCCTATGCCCGCCGCCATGAGCGCAAGCCCCGCGATAAAGAGCGAAAAGAGAATAATTTTGCGCCTCTTCTTCTGCTCGTCGGGGGCGCCCGCCGCGGCGCGCGCCTTTTCGCACAGCTCGTCGACCTCAGCTTCGAGTTCGGACAGCTTTTCGTACGATGGCAAATCCTTGTCGCGCTCGAAGTTTATCACCGAGTAGGTCTTTCCGTCCTCCTCGGTCTCGGAAATTCCCGCCACGGTATAGCCGAGCCTGCGGTACCTGTCGATATATGCGTCTTTATATACGCTTTCAAGTTTAATCTGTTTCATTTCTGCGTTCACTTTATTCACTCCCGCCGCGCGCACGAGTGCGTCCGCAATATGCGGCCATGCGGCGAAAAAGACAAATGTGGTCGATAATGATTATATCACCGCGGAGCAAAAAATACAACAAAATTTATACACGGGAAATAAAGATTTTGCCCGCGCTTTGGCCGTGCGATTAATTTTTTGCGATTACCCCGCATATATGCCGCAATGAACGGCAAAGAAAACAATAAAAATTTATGCGGCGAGGTGAATTTTCCGCGCCGCATATACATTTAAAAATCCAGTTTTCAGTTCTTTTTCATAGCGGCAACCTGCTTTGCCACTTCTTCCGACAAATCTTCGCTCTTCTTCTCGATGCCTTCGCCCATTTCGTAGCGGACGAACCTTGCAACCTTGAACTGCTTGCCGATAACTTCGCCGACGGTTTTGGAATCGTCCTTTACGAACGCCTGCAGAAGGAGGCAGTTTTCGGAATAGAACTTGCCGAGCTTGCCCATAACAATCTTTTCGAGAATTTCCTTGGGCTTCTTGGCGTTCTTTTCGTCGTTCTGCATCTGAACGAGCATTATCTCCTTTTCCTTTTCGAGCACTTCTGCGGGAACTTCCTCCTTGGTGATGTAGGAGGGACGGGAAGCCGCAATCTGCAGAGCTACGTCGTGGAGAGTGGTCTCGCAGCCATCTGCGGGGTCGAGAGCCTCTACCATAACGCCCACTTTGCCGCCCATGTGGATATAGGTTTCAATCTTGCCTGCGGTTTCGTAGATAGAGAATCTGCGAATGGAAATTTTTTCGCCGATTACCGCCGTCTGCGCGGTGATGAAATCTTTCACCGTGCCGCCCTCTGCGGGGCACGCATTGAGCGCCTCGACGTCGGCGGGCTTGTTTTCGGCGATTATCTTTGCAACGGTATCAACTATGCCGTGGAACTTATCGCCCTTGGAAACGAAGTCGGACTCGCAGTTAATCTCTACGAGAACGCCCGTGTTGCCGGAAACGTATGCGCCCACAACGCCCTCTGCGGCGATGCGGCCTTCTTTTTTAACGGCCTTGGCTATGCCGCGCTCCCTTAAAAGCTCGGCTGCCTTTTCCATATCGCCGTCTGCGTCCTGCAAAGCTTTTTTGCAGTCGAGCATGCCGGCGCCGCTCTTTTCGCGGAGAGTCATAACGTCTTTAGCTGTGAATGCCATATTAAAAACCTCTTTTTTATTGATTATTCAGCGGCCTCTTCGGAAGCGGGAGCAGCCTCGCCGTCCTCCTCTGCGGGCTGGGGCTCCTCTGCGGGAGTTTCGCCCTGGTTGGCCTCTATAACGGCGTTGGCGATTACCGACGCGATGAGCTTGATTGCCCTTATTGCGTCGTCGTTGCCGGGAATTACGTAGTCGATAAGGTCGGGGTCGCAGTTGGTATCGGTGATTGCGATGATGGGGATGTTAAGCTTGCGCGCCTCGGCAACGGCGATGTCCTCGTTGTGGGGGTCAACCACGAACATCATGCCGGGGAGCTTGGTCATGTTGCGGATACCGTTAAGGTTGGTCTGGAGCTTTGCCATCTCTTCCTTGAGCTTGGCAACTTCCTTTTTGGGAAGAAGGTCGAACTCGCCCGTCTCCTCCATCTTCTCGAGCCTGGTCATGCGGTCGATGCGCGAGCGGATGGTTTTGAAGTTGGTGAGCGTACCGCCGAGCCAGCGCGAATTTACGTAGAACTGGCCGCAGCGCTCCGCCTCTTCCTTGATTGCGTCCTGAGCCTGCTTCTTCGTGCCTACGAAGAGAATGGTCTTGCCTTCTTTAACGCTCTCTGCGACGTAGTTGTATGCCTGTTCGATAAGGCCTACGGTGAGCTGAAGGTCGATGATGTGAATGTCGTTGCGCGCAGCGTAGATGTAGCGGCTCATTTTGGGGTTCCACTTTCTCGTCTGGTGGCCGAAATGAACGCCTGCTTCCAGAAGCTGCTTCATTGTGATGACTGCCATATTAAATCCTCCGTTTTACCTCCCCGCAAACGCTGCAATTTACGTGCGCTTACGGCGGCATTGAAAAGAATTTACCGCCACGGAGCGCGAGCTCTGCGGGTGCGAATTTTTATAGCCTTGATATTTTAGCAAAAAATTTTTTTCTTGTAAAGCATTTTGCGCGGGCATTACAAATAATATAATAAAACGCGCAAAAATGCCGCGCCCGCGTTTTACTCCTGCGGAATAAGGGTATAAATAATACAAAATAAAAGGGAGGACTTTTTATGAGCGAAGAGCAAAAGACGCCCGAAAACGGCGAAGCTAAGGAAAAGGACACAGCCGCCGAAGGCAAAAAGGGCGGAAAACTTTCGGGATTCTTTAAAAAAATGGGGCAGAAACTCGACGACGCCACATACGACGCGAGGCTGGCCTCCGACTTTGAAAAGAGGAGCGAGGGCTACCGCGTTTATACGGGTACGGGCGTATTTTCGCCGAACCCCGAGATATTCGTCGAAGAGCATCTGGACGGCGACGAAAAATACGTGGTTATGTACGGCACCGACGACAACGTTAAGGCGGGCTGTTTGATAAAAAAGGACGAGGGCAAGGAAGTTTACCACATAAAGGAAGTTGCGCCCGCAACCCTCACCATCGAGTTCGAAGGCAAAACGAACGAAAAGCCCGCGACGAAAATCGTGCTCGGCGACGTTGCCGAAAAGGTGGACGTAATCAAAGTCGAGGACGAATTTTACCTCAAATAATGGCGGTTTTAATTTTAAACAGGGCAAATTTTATTTAAATTGACGGCGGGATATGCCCTAACCAACGATTTGTTATCCCGAAAAATATTACCGTAGCAAACAAACAGCCGCGGGCGCACAATCTGCGCCCGCGGCTTATTTTTGTGAATTGAATTTACGCGTGGCAAGAGCATCAGTTCTCTTCGCCTTCTTCGGGGTCGACGTAGACGTCCTCTCCCTCCGTTTCGCTCTGGTAGAAATCGAAAACTTCCTGCAGAAGCTCCTCGTCCTCTATCGGCTCCAGAGTCTCCTCGTCCTCGTTGAGACGGAAAATTACGACCTCGTCCTCGGCGATGTCGTCGTTGGGTTCGGCGGCGAGCAGGAGCGTGTATTTTTCGCCCTTGTATTCGGTTACGTCGAGAAGCCTGAATTTTACGACGTTGTCTTCCTCGTCGATAAGTTCGATTATGCCGTCGTCAAGTTCTTCGGTCTTTTCTTCTTCGCTCATAAATTTTCTCCTTGTTTTTTAAGTTTTGAAAGGAAGCCGTCGAGTATGCTCGCCGCGGCGAGGGCGTCGACGTATTTTTTGTGCTCTTTGGCGCGCTTGCCGCCCTCGTGAAGCTGTTCGTGCGCGATTATCGAGGTGTAGCGCTCGTCCTCACGAATTACGGAAATTCCCGTAGCCTCCTCGAGCGCGGCGATGAAGCGTTCGGTCTTTCCGGTCTGCTCCGAGGGGGTGCCGTCGACGTTTACGGGCAGTCCGCACACTATGTGCGTAGCGCCCTTCTCCTTTATAAGCGCCGAAAGCGCCGAAACGTCGCGCTGAAAACCGACCCGCACGTACGTCTGCGAGGGCAGAGCGTAGCTGTTGAACGGGTCCGACACGGCGACGCCTATGCGCCTGTCGCCTATATCGAAAGCTATGTACCTTGCCAAATCTTCCTCCCGTCTGAGCCGCAAAGCGCGGCTTTCGGGTAAATTATAACACAGCCGCGCCCGTTTTACAAGCGTATGCAGATAATTGCGCCGAATTATATGTGCGGGAGCATGTGCGCGGCGTAAACCGCGTGCGAAAAGCCCCGTGCGGAGCAGGCGGGGGGGGGGGGGGGGGGCGGCGGGGGGGGGCGGCCGGCGGCGCGCCGCCCCCCCACGCCCCGCATTTTACTTTCAGTTTTCTTTCTTCTTTGCGCCGCCCTCGGCCGCGCCCGACTGCTGGGGCCGGGAACCCTTTTCGAGCTTTTCGTCGATATAGCACTCTGCCTTCTGTAAAAACTCTTCCTGGTTCTTCTTTATCATCTGCCTCAGCTTGCAACTGTTCGCGACGATGATTGCGCCGCCTGCCATGCCTGCGGCAAGCCCTAAAATAAATTCTTTCACGTCTGCTCCTTTTGCGCGTAAATGCGCCGAGAACGGATTGACGGCATAATATGCCTCAACGAAACAATATTATGTCATATCCGTCTCTATACGCAGTATGGGGAAAGGAGCGGCGTTTATGACTGTAAATTTTTTACTCGGAGCCGCAACACGGCGTTTTCGTCGGAGAGCTTTTTAACCTGCGCTTTAAGCCGCGCGTTCTCCTCTTTCAGCGAGGAGGCGAGCCTGTCGTACAGCCCGTCAATCTCACGCTCTATCCGCCTCTTGCCCTCGTCGCCGTCGTCGGCGATGCCGCACTCCGTCTTTAAACGCCTTATCCGCTCGGGCTGTTTGGCAAGCACGTTGCGGTATTTGTTCTGGTAGCGGAGCATGAGCTTGTCGTCCCCTCCCGCGAGGTTTAAAACGGCGCGCCGCACGGAGATGCCCTTGCTCTTTTCGGTTAAAATTTCGCGCAGCACCCTGTCGGTCTCCTCGTCGGAGAAGGCGCGTATAGGCTCGGCGTGCAGGTTTGTGCCGCGGAGCAGTTTTTTAACCTCCCTGTTGCCCGTGCTGCGCAAAAGCGCGTAATAATAGTTGCGCACGCTGCCCTTTGCCCTGCCCGTCTTTTCGGCGTAGCCCTCGAACAGGGATGAGAGCGTTCTGCCCGCGCGCTTGCCCGCATACATGTACTGCACGAACGCACGTGCTTCATCTTCGGTATAGCCGTTGATTTTATTCATAATTTCCTCCTTCGCCGTTTTTATTGACATATTTTTGCCTTTCGATACGTTAAAATATAAAAATAAAATATTTTTTTGAAGGGCGGAAAATGAAGGTATATTTTTTGTCGGAAGAGCCCGCCGCGCTGAAATTGGACGGGCAATATGCGGGAACTATCGACCTTTTTGAGAGGTTTGCCGAGATTGACGCGGCGCGCGGCGTGTTTGCCGAAATATTGCCGCACTCCGACGGCGAGGCACATAATTTTTTTATCTGCGAAAGTTTTTTCAAAAAGCCGCTGCCGTTCGCGCAGGTGTATGACCTCGGCGAAGATAAACTGATATACATAAAGGAATATCTGCCGAAAAAGACGCTCGATATAATCGCCCAGGGCAAGGCGGGCGGCGTGCTCGTCACCGTTTTCAGATTGGGCGGGATATATGCCGCAACCGAAGCGGGCGGCGCGCAGCTTCACGCTCTGGGCGAAAAATTTAAGAGCGCGGAAATTTCAACAAAAAACATAGGCGGGTGCGAATACGCGGCTGTGCGCGGCAAAGGGGCGCTGGCGCTCTTCCGCGGGGAGAACCTCGTGTTCTTCGGAGAGGGCGAGAGTTTTGAGTTCGGCGAAACGCTCAAATTAAAACGCACCCCGTGCACCTGCACGCGCGCCGTAACGCGGGAGGAATACGCCTTCGGCGGCGACAGATTTTTGCCGCGCGCGCAAAAAACGGAGCACGGACGGGCGGCGGGCGGCAGCCTTATACCCTTCGCCTTTTTCGAGAGCGTGCTGTACGGCGGGTGCGAGGAGTATCTGTGCGACGGACTGAAAGAGAAAGCGGGCCTGCTGAAAGACTACCTCGGCAAGTTTTCCGCCGTACTGCCGCCCTGCGAGAGCGCGGAAAAAAAGTACGGAAAGAGCGCCGCGGGGCTCGTTTACGGCGGCGAAAACGGAGTTTTTACCGTAAAATACTTTATTGCAGAAACGGATGGCGGAAAAGTGACAAACATATTCCCCGCAGAACAGAAAGAGGCATTATAAAAATCGTTGCGCGGCGCACAAAAGTGCGCCGCGCCTTAATACTGCAAAATACCGCGGCAAAAAAAGCGGAGGCAAAGCCCTCCGCTTTTAAAACTTAATTTTTCAGCTCAATATCTCGTGATTTCAACCGTCTTGATAACTATTGCCACTTCGGGAACGGTATAGGTTACGGAGGTCGCCTGTTCGGCTATGCTCTCCGTTCTGTCTACCTCCACCGTCGCGGAGGAAGTAAAATCGGAATCGGAGTTATACTCCGCGTCGATATAGTCGGCTATCGCCTCGATGAGACTGTCGAGCACGTCGACGTCGGCATCGGAATTGAGATAGGCGAACGTGGCGTAGCTGGAAGTGCTGAGCGACGAAGAAGTTCCGACCTGGAGCGCAAACAGGCTGGTGGCGCTGTTGTACTCGTAGTCGTGCTCGAGAACCTGCCCGCTGCCCGTTTTGATATATACGTGCGCGTCGGCGATGTTGTCGATAACCTTATCGGTATAGAACATCTTCAGCGAGCCGTATTCCGCGCTGCGCTGGCCGCTTTCAATCACGTGGTCGTTATCCGCAAACTCGCCTATGAGCGTGTGATAGGCGTCGGAGTCGCTCACCGTCATGTTGCCGTCATCGTCGTAAGAATAGTTTTTATATACCGACGGGGTGAGCGCGCCCGAATTGAACAGCGTGAGATAATCGTCCTCTTTATAGTAATCGGGGTCGTTGAGGTAATCGTCGAGCGCGTTGTTCGAAACCGCGTCGGCATATGCCTCCTGATTGTAAACGTATCCGCCGCCATACCAGTCGTTCGAGGTATAGTCGTGAATTATGGTATTGTCGTAAAAACCTGCTTCGGCAAGCTCGATGAAATGGCGCACGGTCTGGGGATACATGTTTCTGTAAAGCTTGTATTCCATAACGTATTCGGTGCCGCCAAATTCCACCGTGATTTTTGCGCGGGGATGACCCGTTTCGATGGTGCACCCTGCGAGCGCCGCCGAGGCGCCTACCGCCGCCGCTAACGCAACGCCGAACACGGCGCGCTTTAACCTTTTGAATGACATATCTGCAACCTTAAAAGAAATAATTTTCGCTGATACTATTGTATTTTACTTGAATTTAATGGGTCAGTCAAGCGATTTGCGGCGCGGCGGATAAATTTCATTTCTTTGCCACGCAAATTAAGGCTTTCGGCGGACGAACAAATACAAATCGGAAGCAAAAGCATCAGGGTTTACGCTCTTTGCCTTACTATGTCCCCCTTGCCTAAAGGGGGATACAGGGGGATACGTTTTCTCTTCGCCGCATTATCACGGCGTAAATTTTTTACCCTTTTCTATCCTTCCGTCACCCTTCGGGTGCCACCTCCCCTTAGCCAAGCGGAGGCTTGACCGCGTTGATTTTCTTGCATTTTCCGAATGAACAGTATATACTCATAATAAGCGTTGAGCTAAAATAACGCAGTCTGCCGAAACGGAGAGAAATCATGAAAAAATATACCGATATAAACGCCGACGCGATAGACGGTTGGAATAAAGAGGGCTGGCAATGGGGCATACCCATAACCCACGAACAGTTTTGCAGGGCGAGAGAGGGCGAATGGAAAATTTTGCTTACGCCCACAAAGATAATGCCGCGCACATGGCTGCCCCAATCGCTGAAGGAACTTAAAATACTCGGCCTTGCGAGCGGCGGGGCGCAGCAGATACCCGTTTTTGCCGCGCTGGGCGCAAATTGCAGCGTGCTCGACTACTCCCCCTCACAGATAAAGAGCGAAATCGACGTTGCGGCGCGCGAGGGATATGAGGTCGAGGCCATACGCGGCGATATGACCGAACCTCTCCCCTTTTCAGATAATTCTTTCGACATAATATTCCACCCCGTTTCAAACTGCTATGTAAAGGAAGTCGACCACGTGTTCAACGAATGTTACAGGGTGTTGAAGCGCGGCGGCATACTTGTATGCGGGCTGGATAACGGCATAAATTTTATTACGGAGGACGGACTGACTATCACCAACAGCCTGCCGTTTGACCCGCTCGAAAACGCGGAGCAAATGCGCCTTTTAGAAGAGTGTGACGACGGCATAGAATTTTCACACACCATGGAGGAGCAGATAGGCTGCCAGCTTAAGGCAGGGTTCAGGCTGACCGACATTTACGAGGACACCAACGGCGAAGGACGGCTGCACGAACTGAATATCCCCACCTTTATCGCCACGCGCGCAATTAAAGAGTAAATTTGCGCTCCTGCTCCGCATACAAGCTCTCCCAACGCCGTCATTTCGACTGGAGCGAGGAGGAACGACGAAGCGGAACGGAGAAATCTCTCTTTGCAAGTCGCTGCGCTCCGGGATTTCTCCATGCGTTCACTCTGTTCACTTAGTCGAAATGACAAAGAGCGCAAGTGGAAGCTTGCCTGCAGCTACGCCGCCTTTTAAGAGAGACCTTATGATTTTATTCATACAAAAAAACGGGCAGGAAAACCTGCCCGCTCTTTTTTGCTTTTTAAATTTCTTAAAATTATTCCATAGCTGCGGTAGCGCCTGCTGCCTTGAGGTCTGCAACGATTTTCTCTGCTTCCTCTTTAGCAACATTCTCTTTGAGAACGCCGCCCTTTTCAACAGCTGCCTTAGCCTCAACAAGGCCGAGACCGGTGAAGCCGCGAACAACTTTGATAACGTCAATCTTCTTTGCGCCAACGTCCTTGAGAACTACGTTGAACTCGGTCTTCTCTTCAGCTGCGGGAGCTGCTGCCGCTGCGCCTGCTGCGGGAGCTGCCGCTACTGCTACGGGAGCTGCTGCGGATACGCCGAACTTCTCCTCAAGTGCCTTTACAAGCTCGTTGAGCTCGAAAACAGTCATGTTGCTTATTTCATCGATAAACTTATTGATATCTGCCATTTTTAAATTCCTCCGATTATTTTTTATGGATTATTTCTGCCCTTTATTTAAGGCGCGGGCGCGCCTGCCCGCTTATACGGCGGCGGGTAAAGCCGTGTTTTTCCGAAAATTACGGAAAGGTTTACGCCTTGTTTTCTGCAACCCTTGCAAGTACGCGAACGATACCCGAAACGAGGTTGTTAAGCACACCTGCGAAGTTTGCAAGAGGCGCCTGCATGGAGCCGAGCATTTTTGCAACGAGCTCTTCCCTGGAAGGCATGGTAGCGAGCGCTTCCACACCCTTCTTGTCAACGTAAGCGTTGTCC
>ERZ1090879.1189-NODE-1190-length-14666-cov-214.711382_pt1 | contig 14666 bp, 19 predicted proteins | sample MGYA00478472_ERZ1090879 | MGnify/ENA primary metagenome ERZ1090879 (study PRJEB33644, sample SAMEA5815723) | chicken gut metagenome | biome: Chicken; feature: Gastrointestinal Tract; material: Caecum | place: Ireland | collected 2019-01-01 | study: A study of...
ACGACATGACGTCGAGTCTCGTGGGCTCGGAGATGTGTATAAGAGACAGCATCCACAGACGAACCAGTACCCACGCCCGGCCCGCCACAGTCTCCCGTGGCCACCGCGCCACACCAGCCAGCACCACGCCACCGCCAGCTGACCGCCAATCATCAAAAGCATTTATACAAATTAGTCCAAATTAAATTTGAAAAAATCTGTAAAAACTGTTGACAAATACCAAAAAGTGTTGTATCATATAATTAAAGAAAGGGGGTGAGATGTATGGAGAAAGAAGAGATAATCAAGCTTGACGGCAGCAAAGTAGACCGCAGTATAATAGAAGAGTTACAAAACTCTGAACACGTAAATGATTTGGTGTATCGGGGAGGTGACGAATGCAATGTAATCCTAAAAGACGGGACGTATGTGATAGTACATATGGAGATGCAAAGGCATGACAAGTGGAGATATCCTGAAATTAAATGGAACCGAAGTCAGCTAAGATGTAATTAAAAAGCTTGTGACTTGCCATATAGCCCCCTTCGGTGTGAACGGATGGGCGGTGTATTTAGCGGGTGGCCAAAGCATCGTAGTATATTTAAAAGATGGAGGCGGATTAAGAAATGACAAAGCAACAAATACTTGAGTTGGAGGATAAAGCAGTCACGCTTGGCCAACTGGAAGCTATTGAAGAATCAGAGGACGTTGAAAAAGTAGAGAATCTGGGAAGAAGCGGTATATATCCCCATATGAACTGGTACCTGATCTCTCTACGTGACGGGACGGAGTTATCGGTATACTTTTAGAATGCTGGGAGGGAAAAATGGTAAAAATCGTTAAAATTGCAGATATGCGTGTGCTGTCTGAAGATGGCTATATCGGTCCAGAACTTACAGACGTGGACACAGGGGTAACAAAAACACTATGTAGATGGGATGGTAGGAAGACTGGGTATATTCCTAGTGAAGGGAGGATAACTACTGTCAGAATGGGTCTCAAAAGCGGAGCGTGGAAATTGATATGAAAGTTAAAATCATTAGAAAAAAGGGAGTAAGACGCATGCGAAAATTCCGAAAATTGAAAGACCTGTGTACAGCGGTAGACGAGGAAGACAGGGTTCTTTTTGCTGTGGACTTAGACGGGCACATGTATAAACCCATAATATACGGCATAGGTCTGGAACTGTACAAGTACGAGACTGTGAGAAAATATAATGACCTTGGATGTGTGGAGTGGAAGGAGGTGGTAGAAAAATGACAAAAGAATGTCGTGATAAACTTTTGGTAAATCCTGTTTTTTGCAGCGAAGAAGAGCTTGATGCTTTTCTTATGGAAAACTCAATGGAGGAAAGAAAGCGCACCAACGTTGGAGTTGGTGTAGTCGTGGCAATAACTGACAATACACCGTGCGAATACATGGTAATTTTGAGAAAAGGAGAATAACAAAATGGAAGTAAAAGTCAGAAAAATCGATAACTGCGGGAATCTTGTGGGAAGCGTATCTATCAATATGGACAGTGAAATCGGCGAAGTAACTTTGCACGGAATAAAGGTTCTTGAAACATCTCAGGGGTACATGCTGGCCGCACCCTCTTACAAAGGCAGCGATGGGAAATATTATTCGCACTATTATGCAAAAGAGATGGGGGAGTTAAAAGAGCAAGTACTTAAAGAACTCGGTCTGACTGAAAAGAAAAAATGGGGTAAAAAATAATGGCAAAAAGAAGGACGGCGGCGGAAATATCCGCCGCCTATTACAAAAACAGAAAAAGGATACAAAACCAGTTAAGTTATTGGAGAAAATTGGGAGTTGATTTCCCAGACAACATTCTCCCCCCGATTCCCCAAGGTAGAATAAAAGTGTCGGACTTAAAGCAATTAGTGGATTTAAACCGCTACAGAATATTGTCTATGGGTCGTGCTGTAAACCCGGAAACGGGAGAAATCATAACGGCAAGACAACTGTCAGAAATAAGGCGATCGGAAGCACAAATAGAAAGAATTTACGGTGACAGGGGGGCTTGGAATCTAATAATAGATAATATAACAAGATATTATTTATCTTTTGGATACAATTTGGGCAGAAGATTGATAAATGAAATGAACCGTCTTATACTGACTTACGGTAAAAGGCGTGTCGCAATAATGTATGAAAAAGCCCCCGACAGATTTGAAGACTATTTAGAAACAGAAGGGTTTTCATCTGATGAAGCCATAGCCACTTATTATAGTTCAGTAGTGAACTATATCCCGGGATTAAAAGAAGATGAAAGAAAAAAGCTTGAAGAAGAATACGACAGACAGCAATAAGATTTTGGCCTGCGATTTTGAAACAACGGTTTACGAGGGGCAGGAAGACACGGAAGTTTATTTAGCGGGGTTTTCAGAACTATTTTCTGAAAATGACGAAAGTTGTGAAATATTTTATAACATATCTGATTTTTTCGGGCGTATTTTTGAAATGGCACCTAGCAAACTGTATTTTCACAACCTAAAGTTTGACGGGTCTTTTATACTACCTTATTTATTTTCCATCATGAAGCAGGATACCATTTCAAAGCCAAGCAAGCTTTTGCCTAATACTTTTAGTTATTGCATCTCTGATATGGGGCAGTGGTATTCTATTCACATAATGACCGATAAAGGACTAACAACTATATACGATAGTTTAAAACTCATCCCGTTACCTTTAGCCAAATTTCATAGTTCTTTAGGCACAAAGCATAGTAAAGGTGAAGTGGACTACACTTGGGAAGGAAAAGGCGCCCCGCCAGATGAAATGATTAGCTATTTTAAACGTGACTTGTGGGTGTTGCGTGAAGGACTGGAAACAATGCTACAACAGGGACACGATAAAATGACAATTGGTAGTTGTTGTATGAGTGAGTGGCGTAAAACGATACATAATAGTGTCTACAAAGAGTGTTTTCCCAACCTATACAATATAGAGTTACCAAACGGGGAGAATTGCGGCAAGTGGATAACAAGAGCCTACTTTGGGGGCTGGTGCTATGTCAACCCCCGCTATCGGGGTAAAATAGTTGAGAATGTACATAATTACGATGTAAACTCACTGTATCCTAGTGTTATGCTGTACGACCGCAGCCGATTGTATCCTGTCGGGCTCCCCCGCTACGTCTGCGGGGAGGTTCCAACGGACGGCCAATTTAATTATTGGTTTATACATTTTAAATGCAAGTTTTGGTTAAAAGAGGGATACTTTCCGTTTATACATATTAGACATAATTTGTTATACATCGCGTCCGAAAACTTGGAGACGTCAGAACCACAAATATCCGTCAAAGGAAAAAAATTAGTCGGCACAGATTTAAAAGAATTAGACGGAAGAGTTGAACTATACCTAACAAAGATAGATTTTTTCCGGTTTATGGAATTTTACCACGTATCAGAATTAGAAATAATAGACGCATGCGTGTTTGGATGTGAGCCAACCCCCTTTTTTGATAAATATATCAATAAATGGAAAGAAATTAAAGAGACATCCACAGGCGGTAAACGTACCATTGCAAAGCTGTTTTCTAACAACCTTTACGGGAAAATGGCGGCATCTACAAATAGCAGCCACAAAATTGCATATATTAAAGAAGACGGCGTGATTGGCTGGCACACGATAGCAGAGGAGCACAAGACACCTGGCTACATCCCTATAGGGGCAGCTATTACAAGCTACGCAAGAGATATTACGATCAGGCATGCAACTAAAAATTTTAATAATTTTATTTATTCGGACACTGACAGTATAAAAACCGTTGGAGAAGGCAAGGGGCTGGAAATACACCCCGCAAAATACGGCGCCTGGAAAATGGAGGGGATAGCGCAAAAAGCAAAATTTGTGCGACAAAAAACCTACATCGAACAAATAGACGGAAAATTAGAAATCACCTGCGCCGGTATGCCGGAAAGATGCAAAGAACTATTAATCGCAAACATGGAAAGAAAGAAATATGATGGTCCCATTAAAAAGGGTGTAGAAGAGTTCATGGCCGCGGGGAGAACAATGGATGATTTTGATATAGGGCTAAAAATACCAGGCAAATTATACCAAAAGAGAATGAAAAGCGGTGTGCTACTTTATGAGGACTACATGGAGATAAGACCAAAATAAAAAGAGACTAGTGTCACTAGTCTCTTTTTGTATAGTGTTATCACCACAACTAAAACTAATCGGGGTATCATGCCCGTGCTAGCGGCAGGCACTTTTTACAGCGGATCCCCCTGCACACTAAAAAGTATAGATGTAGTGGCACTAGCGATAGGATAGTAACTCCATAGTTGCATTTTTGCAACTAATATCTTTAAACCGAAAACACCCCACTTGGAAAAAATAGCGCAAAAGCTGAATCAGATTTTTTTCTGAATGCATCATAACATAATTTGGACGCATGTCGGAAGTATATACAGATACTCTGCGGGGAAAAGAATAATCTACGTTGTGGCATGTGTATGCATATCCATTTTCGTCATACATGTATATAGCATAATTATTTCCCCCACACAAAAATGTACACACGTATCTGCCGTTTCCTCTGGGTTTTTCGATGAAAGTAACGGAATCATTTAAATATATGTTTTCTTTTACGTGATTAGCGTATGAGAGATTTTTAAACGCTCTGGAAAAACCACTACTTGCGTTTGCGGATGCCGCCCCCTCATTAAAATTATGCTCCAGCACGAACCCATCACCCCTATAAAATTTAGTTTCGGATGGAAGGTTCTGAATCCCAAGCGCATGATAGTACGGGTTAAGCATGGTGATGGAGTTGCTACATGCATACAACGGTAAGTACCTGACTTGTTTCTTTTCTCCTCTTGCCAGTGACGTGTGTATAGAAAATAGTTTTTGAACCTCATTCGGCACATATATGCCGTCTTCGGACTGATATTCGTCCAAAAACATAGCTGTAGTCCCCGAAAAAATTTGCCAACACTCTTTTACCGCCCTGGCGGCGTTTATGGGGATTACAAAACCGCAATGTTTGTTGTCTATATATAGTTTTGTGTATAATTTATCGGCGGCCGTTTCTCCGTCATAACTATGCCCTCTAAAGAAATTAGTCATAACATCGCCGAATAATTTATCCGGGCTGTCAGCTAAATTTGTTCGATATCGAACTAATTTGACAAATTTGCAACCGTTTTTTAAAAATCTTTTAATGAGTAAACGTGTAAAAAATGTGGTTTTCCCGGCATTTCTGTTGGATTCACAAAGAAAGATTTCAGGTATTTGTCCACATCTATCTTTCATAGACAAAAGTTTTCCCCCATCGTAATACACCCGGCACACCCCCTAACTAAATAAATTATACCATATTGACTTTTTCGTGTCAATAAAGTATAATTATATTATACGTAAGGGGGGTGATGACGGCGGCTGATACAATTATACAGGCTATACAGACGGTTGGATATCCAATTGTGACGGCGCTGGCGTGCATGTGGTACGTCAAGTACAGGGAAGATAAAAACGACAACCGATTAGACCAACTAAACGCAACGCATGCTGAAGAAGTGGCGGCGCTTAAAGAAGCGCTTGCCAATAACACGGTTGCTCTGACAGAACTGTCAACATTGCTGAGGGAGGGAAAAACATGATATCATGGACCACAGTTGTAAAGAATGGACTAAATATGCTAGTCCATTCCGGTGAATATGCGTATTTTTACGGGGCAAAGGGAGAAAAGCTGGACAGAGAAACCATGGAAAGACTGTATACGACTTACCAAAATCGATATGCGGGATGGAGCACTGACGAAAAAGAACGTCTGTTTGCTTACTGCGAAGGAAAAATCGGCTATGATTGTTCTGGTTTTGTTGGTGTCCTAACTGGTGACATGTCGTATTCCGGTGCTCAGATTGGTCACTGCTTAATTAAAACAACCCCGCAGGGCGGTGTTGCCGGGAGCGTCCTATACAAAAACGGTCACGTTGGCATAGACATTGGATACGGCTATTTTTTACACATGCCTTCTGAATTTCGAACAATTGAGATTGGAAAAATATCGGAATACGATTGGGAAAAATCCGGTGAACACGGCTATATAGATTACATAGGGGCGTCCGCAGAATGACAGCTATAACCATATGGTTTGGCTGGATACCGAATGAGAGCGTGTACGCTTATGGCACGCCCGAGGCTCTCTCCATGATGCAATACACGGGGGAGGCATACGGCCAATACCAATTCGATTACAGATACGGTCTAGTTCCGTTCATGCAATATTGTCAGAATAATTTTACGCAATTCAACGGATTTTCACAATATATTGCTCTGGGGGCTGGAAATTCAGAATTGGTAAACAATTCGGGGTTACGTGCTGTTTTTACAAACTACGCAACCAACTACACACGGGATTTCCTGGCGGCGCAGAACGCCTGTGGACTGTCAGATTATCTTATGCCTGCGATTAATTACATAGCCAACAATTATGGATATGACATAAGGGGTAAGGGAGCGGTAGTTGTAGGATCTCTGTTTTCCATGGCAATCCGAAGCGGATACCAGTCAGCAGTGCAAAAATACGCTGGACTACAAAACGCAAGTCCGTTAGAAATCATAAACACTACGTATGACACATACGGAAGTCAAGACGCTGGAAGGTGGGAAAGTGGTACACCGATATCCCAAAGAGATAAGGCTATAGCCACTCTAACTAGTGGAGCGGACGTGTATAGCATAGATGATATTACAGGGTATCCAGAGGGGGATCCACCAGAACCACCTAAGAAAAAATTGCGGAAATTAGTGCTGTTTAACGCAGATAGCACTAAAATTATTCCGTTTTACATGTGAAAGGAGTGACAACGTGTTATCAAGAGAAGAATATTCTGAAATTGTTTCTCGTTTTGTGGGAGATGATACATCTGACGAAGCATTGACAACGGTTAAAAATATGATGGAAACCTACGATGAACTGTCAAGCAGTTCTGAACTTGACAAAATTAGAGAAGAATTGCGTGACAAGAAAGAAAAATACGAAGAATTGAAGAAAGAATATATCAAGGCGTTTCTTTCCGGTCCGTGCAAAGATGTGGAAGTGGAAGTGGAAGTGGAAGACGAGGACAAAGACAACCCCACTGACTACAATCTGGTATAAGGAGGATATATGGCAAGTAAAATTGATACATCTACGTTATCTAATGGAAAGAACTTGGACGCCGTCCAGACCATGAATCTCATCCGCAACAATGCGTCTCCCAACTACCAGTCTGTTGTGCCTGTGGCCACACGAACTAGGGCGTCATTGCAAGCAATCGGTCAGGTTTTCATGACTTATCCAGACATTTTAAACGAATATTTAACAGCGCTGTGGAACAAAGTGGGTGCTGTCAGAATGCGATACAGGGAGTACACGAACCCACTTTCTTCTGCTTTCCGCAAGGGAGAGCTTGGGCTTGGAGAATTCGTAGAAGAGATTTTCGTGGGACTTTGCCAGGCCCATCAGTTCGACCCGGAATCTGCTGTAAACACAGTATTTCAGAGGGAAATTCCAGACGTCAAAGCGGCATACCACAAATTGTCTATACAGGTTTATTACAAGCAGACAATTCAGGAAAATGAGTTGGAAATGGCGTTTACATCGTGGGAAAATGTCAACCGACTTACCGAACTTATCGTGGCGCGAATGTACAACGCAGCCGAATACGATGAGTACCAGGCAATTTTGCAGTTGATTGCGCAGAACATCCTGGATGGAACAATCAAGGTTGTGTCACTTCCCAGTAACGATTCATTGAATATTGCAAAAGTGATTCTTACGGCATCCGATGAGCTCACTCTCATGTCTAAAAATTATAATTACAGTGGAGGACACACCCACACCCCCAAAGATGACCAGTTTTTGCTTGGTAGCTCTATTTTTTGGGCAAGTCAGAACGTGGATGTGTACGCGGTTTCTTTCAATATGGACAAAGTTGAGTTCATGGGGCATCGAATTCTTATAAACCAATTAGGTGACATCGACACGGAAAGGCTGAATGCCCTGTTTGGCGGTCAGCCAGGGTATGAGGAAATAGGTTCATCCGATTTGGAAGAACTAAACAAAATCGCCGCTGTGTTACTCGATCGTGAGTGGGTACAGCTGTACACCAAATTAAGACGCACAGTAACAGACCCGTATAACGGGGACGGATTGTACTTTTCTTATAAGTACCACATGTGGGATGTTCTTGCATCTAGTCCGTTTAGTAACGCTATTGTTTTTAGCATGGCGGGGGAGCCAACTGTCACGGGGCTGACCGTGACGCCGTCTGAAGTCACCATGCCCAAGGGTGTAGCAACATCTTTTGTCGTTACAGCCAACGTTACAACAACTGGATTTGCGTCTAAAGCGGTTAAATGGGCAATTACGTCCGGCGCAGATGGGGTAGATGCCACTATTACTCCCCTTGGGGATGGCAAGTGCCAGGTCAACTTGCTGTCTACCGCCACGGCCGCAGAAGTAATTGTTACATGTACATCCACCGTAAATAGCGCAAGGAGTGCCACTTGTGCGATTACGCTCCAGTCTTAATATGGGGTGGTCTTAATGGCTAAAACAACTAAAATATTTTTATGTTCTGGGGTGCCTGTCACCCCAGAACACCAGTATTACACACTTGATAATACAACAAGGTATAACTATTTCAATTCGAAAAGTGCGCCGAATTTGCGGTTCGAAAACCAGAGTTTTCAGCGGTGGGACTCTGGAAAATGTCGTGTGGAATGCGACATTGACGATGTTTCCATGTGCAATTATATCATGTTTCAAAATCCAGATTATTCGGCCAAGTGGTACTATGGCTATATTGAATCGTTCCAGTATGTGAGCGATTCGGCCACCGATATATTTTATACGATAGACATTTGGCAAACATGGATATTCCAGGACTGTACATGGGGGCAGTGCTATATTAACAGGATGCACACCCCTACAGACGTAGTGGGGGAGCATACTCTCCCAGAACCAGTTCCTGCTGGGGAGATGGAAGCATCACACTATGTCAAGACGGGGCTGTTTGAAAACACAGACATATCCGTCATGAGTACAATAGACCTTTCGCAACTACCTGATATAGTTGAGTTTCCAGGTGTGCTGACCAACGGTGTATACTCCACCGCGGCTGTTTTTTCCTATTCTTCTGCCGAGACGCTAAACGCAATGCTACAGCAACTAAATAGCGCAGGCAGATTAGATGCAATACTTGCAATGTATGTGTTGCCTACCAATGTGCTAATGGCGGCAACCGGCACACCGCTTGGAGACGTGGAATTTACAACGGTTAAATATACAACCACTTTGGGGAGTTACATCCCAAAATGTAAAAAATTGCTGGCATACCCCTATAATTATCTGAAAATTTCAGTTCCGGGAGTGTATGAGGGTGTATTCCCATACGAATTTTTTGACAATTCTCAAATTGTTTTTAAAATGGGCGCAACTCAGTTTTCGCCACCTGAGGCGGTGTTCATTCCGCAAAATTACAAGGGTGCCACGTCTAACACGGGCGAATCGTTTTCCGTAACTGGCTGGCCTATGTGTGCTTATACTTCGGATGCATACCTATCTTACATGGCGCAAAATTACAACTCCATAAAGAGCCAGCAGGCATCTATGGCTATTAATGCCACTATGCAAGGAATTGCTTCGGCAATCCAGGCGGTAACTAACCCGGTCGGCGCGATATCGGGGATAGTACAGACCGGCGTAGGATACGCCCAGCAGGCTATGCAGATGGAAGCATCATTCAAGGATTTGCAAAACCGTGCACCCGTGTCTCATGGCTCTCTATCCACATCCGCAGTTTTTCAATCCGGCATTATGGACGTATACACCATGCAATACCATGTTCGACCGGAATATGCGCAAGTTGTAGATAACTATTTGTGGGCATATGGGTATCGTGTAGATATTATAGATACACCTAACTTTAATACAAGACCGTATTGGACTTATATTAAAACACATCGTTCAATCTGCAAAGGTGACGCCCCTGCGGCGGTATTGCGGCAGGCGGAAAACGCTCTCAATAATGGCGTTACTTTTTGGACGTCTGCGGATAACATAGGCAACTATTCGTTGCAAAACTATCCCGATTAATTGGAGGTTATACCATGGCAAAAAATAAATGTGGGAGGATGGGAACCGCACAGCTAAATATGGCATGCCTGTCATACAACTATAACAGGGCAAAAAACATTGCTGTCTCATCAATAGGGTGGCAAGGGCTGCCACCGGAAATTGATGAAAGGGCGCTGGAGATAACGCTTTATCAAAATGGCGCTGCTATATTTTTTAGACTTTTGGATGATACATATGCCTGCCTTGGTGTTACCCCTGAAGGCAAGCTTAATCCGTATGGGGTTCCTGTCATTAGACGGGCGTATAGTAATTGGACTAATTTTACTAAACGCTTGGACGAAACAAACAGTGTAATTATATACAATAATTACACTAGGACGGGAATAGATGGAGAATGTATGCTTTTCGCAAACCGTGTTACCAACGTGGATAGGACCATAGACGTTAATGTCAACACGCAAAAAACACCTTACATAGCCAAGACAAAAAACCAGCAGACAAAGCTGGAGCTAACAAAGATTTTAGAGGGTATTCTGACAAATGTTCCTGTTATAGGAACGACAAAGAAAGAAAAGACGGAATTATCAGATGATTTACAGATATTAAACCTAAATACCACACAAGGCAGTTATGTCGGAGATCGACTTAACACACTCAAGCGTGAGCTTTGGAACGACTGGCTGTCTTATTTGGGCATCCCAAACATCGGATACACCAAGCGGGCACAAGTCAACAGTGCTGAGATGGAGTATAACTCCGGCCAATACATGGCGGAGCAAGCTTGCCGCCTGTCTATTAGGGAGACAGCGGCTAAACAAATTAATTCTATGTTTGGGCTTAATATAACTCCATATTATAGATACACGAGAGTAGGGGGCGAATTGTGTGGCGGAGTATACAATGACGGTCAGGGCAATATGCGAGACCCTGGCGGGGAATATTGTTTCTAATGTTTCCAATTTTCAATCTGTGATTTCTGCGGCGGCGCCTAAAGTTTTTAATTTTAATTTTCCTATTTTTGATGAATCACATCGACAGGAACTTGAGGAAAAAATACTGCTGTGGTATTATGACCGGGAGATAGGTTTTCGAACCGTGGGGAGATGGCAACTTGGGTTAGCGCAGTATCTCAACCGTATCATGCCATATTATAACGAGATGTATAAGACTACATCTGTTAGTTACGACATGCTAAACGATGTGAATCTTACAGAATCGTATTCCCACACTTCGCAGGGCGGGGAGGAACAAAAAAGCGGGAGAGAGACAATAGGTTCTTCTACTTCTTCGCAAAATGGCACAGACACGACTAGTGATAATAGTTCTGGAAACACAACTTCAGCCACTTCCGACACCCCACAGGGCACTATTTCGGATGTGGATGATTATTCATATCTGACTAGTTACAATAAATCTACCAGCAGTTCACAAAATGGTGGGACAGTTACATCAAATAGCACCAACGTGACAGACAATTCAACCACAGAATATGGTGTTTCCTCGAAAAATGACACTAGGAAAGATAACTATGAAAAAACGACGTCCGGCAAGTCCGGTGGTAAAACCTATCCTGAAATGATAATGGAATACCGAAAAGCGATAGCTAACGTGGATTCTATGATAATAGATGAACTGGAAGACCTGTTTTTGTCCATGTGGACAGTTGACTCTATAATCTAATTGGAGGCGGCTATGGATTATAAACAACTACAATATTTAAAAAATTGCATTAAACCCCTTCTCCCTGTCTGCCTTGACGGGTGTTTCACGGAAGCGGAACAAATAGGGAAACTGACTTGCGCGGTCAACCAACTTATTTCCAACACGTCCGTTCTGTCAGACTTAGACGGCGAAATAAACAAAGTTATCACAGATATGGTAAAAAATGGTGAATTGTCTGAAATAACGAGCGCCATAACGGCAAATCAGAAAATTAATGTCAAAAACTATGGCGCAAAGGGTGACGGGGTAGCAGATGACACAACCGCCATTAATGCGGCCATTTCCGCCGCTGTTGATGCACCCTATGCTGTGGTTGTTTTCCCGGGGGGTATTTACAAAATATCAAGCGACATTGACATACCTGACAGGGGGTTACAAATAGACTTGGGCGGGAGTGTAATAGACACCCAAGGAAACAAATTGGTTATACAGCATAAAGACACGCCAGACAGGGACTGGGAAATAGGGAGTAGGCTTGTGATTAGCAACGGCGCTATAACCAGTGGGGGTAGCTATTGTATACTCAACAGCAATGGGTATGCATTTACTCTTTCTAACCTGGCATTGATCAATTTTACAGTAGCTGGATTTGCTGACAGTGGGACAGCGGCTAGCCCGCAGGCTACTATCAGCAATGTTACATCCATAAATATTAGTGGAGTACCACTGTCAGAGGGCAACGCAAGCGGTTTTGTCCTGTCACAAGACTACTTTTTGTCGGATTGCTATGCGTACCGTTGTAAGTACGGTGTCACATGCAACGGCGGATTTAACAAAATCTCTAATTTCCATGCTTGGGGGGATTTATCCCCGGGCCTTCCATCATCGTTCTTTGACGATACAGCAGGGGTGTATTTGGCGCCTTGGGCTAATGTGTCCATCAACAATTATTATTTGGATGATATGTGTAGCGCTATTTTTTCACCCACATACAACGATGTGAGTTCTAATGTAAGTGTCAGCGTTAATGGGATGAGTTGGATTATAAATGATAGATATAAAAGTAGATACGGCATATTTTTTAAGGCTCGTGGCTCATATTCACTGGACAATGTTTCTGTAGTTTCCAACGGTGCAAAAGTGTTTTTAGATCTTGGCAACAATTCTCAGCAATATTTTAATCACAGAATCGCCATGACATCCAAAAACATTGAGATGGCGGAGCCGTTTTCATATGCCATCGGCACTAATAGGGCTAGTTGCATAGTACCTGCCGCCACAGGCGATAGAGTGACACTATCTTTTATAACAGCGGATCCACAGCCGTTCGGTTTTAATTTGGTCGTCAGAAACCAATCTTACAACGCATATTTAGCAAACGTAAATATAAATCCAGGGTTCAATACAGTAACCCTTAATCCGCAGTTTACCAATTTTGCCAGTGACGCTTCTGTAAAGATTAATAAAAGTAGTTACAACGTCCTAAGCGCTACACTCACAAGGATTGATATTGTGTTTTCATCAACCGTTGAGTTGGCGGGAGATGTATCAATAGATACGGATTTTAATGGGGTTATATATTCGGGGTTGCCGTCCCCCTCATCACAGACACCCATTGGTCAATTTTCCCTCAACACAGCGACAACTCAATTTATCGTTGAGTGGGGTGCCGGTTTCACGGCTCAGCCTTTCGAGCGTAGCGGCAACTATGTATATTTCACGGGGTGGTGTTCAAACAGCGGGGGAAACTTGAGCAATAACCAGGTCATTTTTTCCAGCCCTGACTTTAATAAGCCAGCTAATATTCCGGTTCTTTATGTCGTAGGTTCTGCCCTTCAGCCCGGCACAATTAATTTGTCGGGAGGTTCTTTCAAGCTATCCAACGTACCACCCAACGCCACAGCCGTTGTGTTCGACTTTGTGCTTCCGATTTCGCCGACTTGACACACGTGCGATTTTGCGGTATTATATAAGTGTCTTGTCTTTCATAGTTTCATCCCTTCTAGAAGTGGCGGTGCTATCGCGCCGCCACTTCTTTATACTTCCCACCACCCAATATTTTCGTCTTCACACGGAAATAAAGGATGGTCACTAGGGTCTTCCGATTCGCCTTCGAAAATCGGGCTTAAGTCCTCTATCTCATTGCCGTCCCAATCGTCTTTAATCGGGCTTTCGCCAGCAGCCAGTTTCATAGCATCGCTGATCAGTTGTTCAACACCGTTGTACTCATAATCGTGGATGTAACAACCATCTTCTCCATTATAATACAGCCACTTTCCTCCACCGTTGTCAAAAATAACTTTGATATCTGCTTCTTTCATATATCTTTCTCCCTTCAAAATACTCTCTCATACACCCCAAGTATTCGGGCGTCTTTATTCAAGTTTCATGCTGGCCAATTCACCCAGATCCTTATAGATTCTTCCGTGTTTGTTGTCTCCGTGCGTTTCTTCGACTTTTGCAAAAAAATCCCCTATATCACCGTTAAAACATCCGCACGACACCCATATGCCGGTTTCGGTTTTGTATAATGTTGTAAAATCGTCTCTGCTTCCGCATGGGCCGAAGACACAATAGTCTTTAATGGATTCGATCTTTCCGTTTCTTCTTATCTTTGCATTTCCGTATACCTGTGCATTTCCGTATACCTGTGCGTTTCCGCATACCCGTGCATCTCCGTATACCTGTGCATTTCCGTATACCTGTGCATTTACGCATACCCGTGCATCTCCGCATACCTGTGCATCTCCGTGTACCCGTGCATCTCCGTATACCCGTCCATTTCCCCATACCTGTGCATTTCCGTATACCTGTGCATCTCCGTATACCCATGCATTTCCGTATACCTGTACATCTCCGCATACCTGTGCATCTCCGTATACCTGTGCATTTCCGTATACCCATGCATCTCCGTATACCTGTGCATATCCGTATACCTGTGCAT
>ERZ1090879.1194-NODE-1195-length-14618-cov-24.286960_pt1 | contig 14618 bp, 13 predicted proteins | sample MGYA00478472_ERZ1090879 | MGnify/ENA primary metagenome ERZ1090879 (study PRJEB33644, sample SAMEA5815723) | chicken gut metagenome | biome: Chicken; feature: Gastrointestinal Tract; material: Caecum | place: Ireland | collected 2019-01-01 | study: A study of...
GCGGCAGACGAAAGTCCGCCGCTTTTTTCGTCCCGGCGGAAGCGGAGCGTGCCGGTACGAGCCCTGCGGCAGACGAAAGTCCGCCGCTTTTTTCGTCCCGGCGGAGGCAGAGCTGTGCAAAATCCCGTCTTTACCGATGCGAGATAAGGGAGTATAATGGAAAAAAAGATTCGGAGGTCGGAAATGAAAGTTGTGATTATCGGCGGCGTCGCCGGCGGCGCAAGCTGCGCTACGCGCCTTCGCCGTCTGGACGAGAGCGCGGAGATAGTCGTGATCGAACGCGGCGAGAACGTGTCTTACGCAAACTGCGGACTGCCTTATTTTGTGGGCGGTAAGATCGAAAAGGAAGAGAGTCTGACTGTGGCGAGTCCGGGATTCCTGAGAGCGCGTTTCATGATAGACGTGCGCGTGCGGTCGGAAGCGGTCGGCATCGACGCTTCGGCAAAGACGGTGCGCGTCCGCGAAAGGGAGGGGAGAGAGTACGACGAGTCTTACGACAAGCTAGTGCTCGCGCCCGGCGCGGCGGCGAAAACCTTCGGCTGGTCGGGACGGGGAGTGTTCACTCTCCGCGACGTACGCGACGCGACGGGGCTTGCGGAATACGTCCGCGCGCACGGCGTGAAGTCCGTACTCGTGGCGGGCGGCGGTTTTATAGGAGTGGAAACGGCGGAGAACCTCGCGAGGCTCGGCGTCAAGGTCGCTCTGGCGGAATTCGCGCCGCAGATACTTCCTCCGCTCGATCCCGAACTTGCGGTGATCGCCGCGGGAGAGCTGGCGAAGAACGGCGTGGCAGTGCGTACGGGCACAGGTGTGTCCTCCGTCGCGGAAACCGCGGACGGACTGAAAGTGACCTTCACTGACGGCTCTTCGGAGGAGTTCGGGGCGGTCGTGCTTGCGCTCGGCGTATCGCCGGAGACCGCGCTTGCAAAGGCTGCCGGCGCCGGGATCGCGGCGGACGGCGGGATCGCCGTGGACGATTTCATGCGCACTTCGCTTCCCGACGTATATGCGGCGGGCGACGCGGTGAGCGTGATCGGCGCAGGCGGCGGCGAAACTCTCGTGCCTCTCGCGGGTCCTGCCAACAGGCAGGGCAGAAGCGTCGCCGACAATATCGCTGGCGGCAGTTCCGTCAACGGCAGAAAGGTGCTGGGGGCGAGCGTGGTCAAGGTGTGCTCCCTCACCGCGGCAAGCGTGGGACGCAACGAGAAACAGCTCCTGAAAGACGGCGTCCGCTTCCGCAAGATATATGCTTTCCCATTCTCGCACGCCACTTATTATCCCGGCGCGGAACAGATGACTTTGAAACTGCTCTTCGACGATGAGGGCGGGATACTCGGCGCACAGGGCGTGGGCGCGGAGAATGTGGAGAAGCAGATCGACGTTATCGCGGCGGCGATGAAATTCGGCGGTACCGTGCGCGACCTCGCGGAGATGGAACTGTGCTACGCTCCGCCGTACAATTCGGCAAAAAGCCCTGTCAACATGCTCGGCTTCATCGCGTGCAACGTACTGGACGGGCTGATGCCGGCGGAATACGCCGAAAACATCGGCGGGGACGACTTCGTCCTGGACGTGCGCACACGCGGAGAATACGCGGCAGGACACATCGAAGGCTCCGTCAACATTCCGCTGGACGAGCTGCGCGACAGGCTTTCCGAGCTTCCTTCGGACGTGAGGATAGTGGTCACCTGTGCGGTGGGACTGCGCGGTTATATAGCCGTGAGGATACTGCTCGGACACGGTTTCGAGGCGGCGAATCTCACGGGCGGATTCCGCCTCTACACGCTTGCGAAAAAAGCGGGACTCGTCAAAACCGCACGTTAAATATGCGCAAAACGCACAATAAACCCAACGATATGTCACAAGCGCTCCCCCGGGATGGGGAGCGCTTGCGTTGGGGAGGATATTCCGCCCCGTAAGGGGGGAGAATAGGTCAGATGCGGTTGATCTTCTCGTACTCGTAGTGCGTGCCGCCGTCCGCGTCCGTCACGATGTGCACATAGTAGGCGTCGGAGGACTGGGCGCTGCCTACGCGGATGCGTATGACTTCTTCGCCGCGCACGAGTTCCTTGTCGAAGAAGAACACCTTCGTGACGCCGTCTTTGCGGTAAGTCATTTCGATCTCGGTTTCTCCGCGCTCGCTCTCGTACTCGAAGGTGCTGCGCTCGACAAGGCGGTTGTTTTCGTAGACGGAGTAGTTGTATTCGCGCTCGGACTCGCTTCCTTCGGTTTCCGTGCCGTACTCCACGACCATGCGGCTCGTCGCGGAAAGCGTGACGACGAATTCGGTCTCGTCCTCGGTCTCGCCGGGTTCGCTCTCGGTGCTGCGCACTCCGCGTATCGCGTAGTCCGTGCCGTCTATCACCATGACGCCTTCGATGGAGAAGTCCTGTTCGTTTTCGTCACGGTCGTCGCGGTCGTCATCGTAGTCGGGACGGAGAGTTTCGTTGTAATACATGACATAGCTGAGCGTGCTGCCGTCCATGCCGCAGTAGGATATGACGGTCTTCACCGCGTATTCCGCACGGTCGGACTCTTCGGCAACGGCGTTGAATCCGCCGTCGGAGAGTATGCTTTCCACCAGAGCCATGTAGTTGTCCAGCTCCGCCGTCACGCCGTCCTGTACGGTGTCTGCCGCCGTGACTGCCGCGCCGTCCGCCATTGCGGAGATGAGCATGCCTGCCGACGCCGCGCTGAACCCGAACGCTTCCGCCGCGCTTTCCGCGCCGCTGTCGCCGCCGGGGAGAGTGCCGCCGCCGTCCGTGCCGCCGTCGCCGCCGGGGAGAGTGCCGCCGCTGTCCGGCCCGTATCCGCCGCCGGGATTGTAACTGCCGCCGCTTCCGCCGCCTGTGTTGCATGCCGCGAGCCCTATTGCGAGAGCCGCCGCGAGCATCGCTATGACGATTACGGTAATGATCTTTTTCATGGGGTGTACCTCCTGAGTTCCGTTTTCGAAAGAGGGGGGTGCGCCTCTTACACCTATATAACAGCGCCCGTACGCCGTTTTGTTGGAAAAGTCGAAAAATTTTTTCGGTTTGACTGTTTTGTCCGACGCTGTTATCATTTCTACAGAAGAGCGCGGCGGCGCGGGATACGCCTGCCTTTGAGGTGCAAGGGGACGCCGGAGCGGAAGATAGGGAAAATTTTCGTTTTTTTTCGCGGCCGAACCAACAAAACCGTGCGTTCGCATTGTTATATAAACGGGAAGGATATGACGAAGGAGAAACTCGAAAGATATGTGAAACGGTTGAAGGAGGGCGACACGCGCGCGTTCGACGATATATACGAATGCACGCACCGCGCCGTATATTTCGCCGTATTCTACATACTCCGCGACAAAATGCTCGCCGAGGACGTGCTGCAGGAGACGTTCGTGCGCGCGCTGTCCGCTCTCGGACAGTACAGGGAGGGCACCAATTTCACGGCATGGCTGTGCACGGTGGGCAGATCCCTCGCGCTCAACGAGCTGAAAAAGCGCAGCCGCGAGACGGCTACGGATTTCGCCGCTGCCGAGCACCTGTACGGTACGCGCGAGACCGAGCTCCCGTTCATATTCGACCTCGCCTCGAAGATACTGTCCGAGGAAGAGTACGAGATAATCATGCTGTGCCACGTTGCCGGCTACAAGCGGCGCGAGGTCGCCGAAATGCTGGGGATGCCGATAGGCACCGTGACATGGAAGAACAACGAAGCGCTTAAAAAGCTCAAAGAGAATCTGCGATCAGAGGGCGGCATATGAAAGACGACGTGAAAAAACTGCTCGCCGAACACCGCGACGAAATACTCCCCGATACACGGGTGAAAGAAAAGGTCAGGCGCGACCTGGGGCTTTCCTCTGTCACGGAGAGCCGCATGGTGTACGCACGCGGCGGCGAACATGCGCTGACGGACGGCAGAAAAGCCGCCGTCGCGCTCATCGCGGTGCTGCTCGTTGCAGCGATATTCCTCTGCATATTCCTGCCTATATGGCTGCAGCGCGGCGGTGCGCCGACTCCGGGCGGCGACATAGGGGTGTTCGGGGACGCGGATTCCTTCTATGCCTACGGGGCGGCGTCCGTGGGAGCGATCCTGTCCTCCGGGGAGGGGAGCGCGTCCTCATCTCCGCACGCCGTCACGGCGGACGCGGCCGTCGCCGCGGCGGAGGTCTATCCCGTTGCCGCCGCAGACGCGGACGCGGCGCAGGTGGAGATCCTCAACAAATACCTTTCCCTCGTCGAAAGTCTGCTCGGCGGGAGCGGCATCACGGGCGAGAGCGTCGCGCCGGCGGAGGGGTACGAGTTCGGTATGCGCGTCACGCGCGTGGATCTGCTCGGCGGACACGACTCGTATGAGCTGTATTACAACAAGATATTCCTCGGCTCCGAAACCGACGGCGACGAAACGGAAGAGAACTATTCCATCACCGGCGTCCTCGTCACGGACGGCGGCACTTACCGCGTGAGCGGCACCTATCAGACGGAGTCCGAAGAGGACGGGCGGGAGAGCGAACTCTTCTTCCGCGCATACACCGACGACGGCGCGGACTCGTATATCGAGTTCAGGCAGTCGCAGGAGTCGGAGCACGACGACGGCGATCCCGAAACGGAAGCCGAGTACGTGTACACCGTCGTCACGGACGGCGTGCGCCGCGAGAGGACTGTCGTCGAGTACGAAGGAGAAACGGACGAAACAGAGCTTTCCATGGTCATAGACCGCTATGACGCGGACGGCAGCCGTATATCGCGCGAGCAGCTTTTCTTCGAGGACGAAACCGAAGACGGCGCGCGCGTCATCGTTGTGCGCGGCACGCTGGACGGAGAGGCGGTCGCGTTCCGCATCTACGTCCGCGGCGACGGATACGATTACGTTTTTTCGGACGGGACGCACATCCCCGGCGACCGTTATGACGATGACGACGACGATGACGATGACGACGATTGGGACGACTGATCCGCCGCGCACCGCTGCGGCAGGGTGGCTGTTGAGGGCAAAGGCACGGCACAGCCGTGCTTTTTCATGTCCGCGCCATGCTCTCCGCCGTCAGACCGCGCGCAGAGGTGTGGTTTTTTGTTGTACGGCAGGGAAGCGCGGGAGTGTCTGCGGCTTGTGTTTTGCCGCCTTTCCGCAGCCGTTTCGCGGTTTGCCGATTGCCGTTTGTCGCTTTGCCGGGGGAAATGCGGAAAAAATTCCGTTTTTTGACTTTCAAACGCTTGCCTTTTTTCTCCGAAAGTCATACAAATATCATTCGGTATGAGTACGATTGCAGAGAGCAGGAGCACGCATCACCGTCTCGATGCGTTCATAGGTGTGCTGAAGAGCCACGCCGTTTTGATCATCGCCGTCATTGCGGCGGCGGTGACATGCTGTTTCGTGCCGCCGGACGCGGGATATGCGGATTATTTCGATCTTGACACGCTGTCCTGCCTTTTCTGTACGCTCGCCGTCGTTTCCGCACTCAAAGAAAGGCACTTCTTCGAGTGGCTGGCAGCCAGGATCGTCACCGCGTTCGGAAACATGCGCCGCGTCGCCTTCGCGCTTGTTTTCGTGACGTATTTCGGCTCCATGATCATGGCCAACGACATGGCGCTCGTTACCTTCCTGCCGCTCGGCTGGTTTGCGCTGTCCTCTTGCGGCAAACAGAAGTACACCGCATTCGTATTCGTCATGCAGAACGTCGCCGCCAACCTCGGCGGTATGCTCACTCCCTTCGGTAATCCGCAGAATCTGTACCTTTATTCCTACTATTCGATAGCTGCAGGTGAGTTTTTTGCGATCATGGCGATACCGTTCGCCGTCGCGTTCGTCCTCATCGCGGCTACATGCCTGTTCGTGAAGCCCGAACCTGTGTCGCTCGAAACGCCCGAAGTCCCCGCGCCATCCGTGTGGCGCACGATCGTCTATTTCGTGCTTTTCGCGCTGTCGGTGCTCATAGTTTTCCGCGTGTTCCCGTTCTATGTCGGGCTTGCCGTCGTCACCGTCGCGCTCCTCGTTTTCGAGCCGCGCGCTTTCCTTAAAGTGGATTACGGTCTGCTGCTCACTTTCTGCGCGTTTTTCGTGTTTTCCGGCAACCTGGCGCGGATCCCGGCGGTGGAGAGCACACTCGGCTCTCTCGTCGCGCTGTCGCCGCTGCTTGTCGGCACGGCGTCCTGCCAGGTCGTCAGCAACGTCCCTTCCGCCGTTCTGCTTTCCCGCTTTACCGCCGACTACCGCCATCTGCTCGTCGCGGTCAACATAGGCGGGCTGGGCACCCCTGTGGCATCTCTCGCCAGCCTCATCACCCTCGGCGAGTACCGCCGCCGCCACCCGGCAGGCACGGGACGCTATCTCGCGCTCTTTTCCCTTGTCAATTTCGGCTACCTCGCCGTTCTCATCGCCTCAAGTTATCTCTCCGACCTCGTCGTCTGACGCGCTTTTCCGCCTTCTTTGCTGTCTTTCGCCGTTTGCCGCCGTTATCCGTGCTGTTATGACACTGCTTTTGTCCGGCAACGCTTCCGCCCGGTCGGACGCATTTCCGCCCTCCACACTCCGTTCCGCCCATGCCGCCGAGGTCGGACGCCTGACGGGAGCACGCTTCCGGCTGCGCGGACGGATCGGATACCCTGCGGCAGTAAGTCCGTCCGGGCGTTACGGCGTTTGCCGTGCGCGCGGTATTGCCAAGCTCCGATCCTGACGCCGCACATCGGACAGGGGAGTTCCCGCCGCGCCGCAGATCGTCCGTGTCAGCGCAATTCTCGTACGGATCTGCGATTTTATGTGATTTTCATTGACAAAGCCTTTGTAAAAACATATAATCATATAGCATCGTTTGCCGATGCCGTTACGCTGCTATGGCTCAGGAGGTAGAGCACATCCTTGGTAAAGCCAGCAAGGGGTAAAAACGCAGGCAGACTCAGGTCGCCACAGACAGTCAAAATCATCGATACGCTGATGTAGCTCAGGAGGTAGAGCACTTCCTTGGTAAAGCCAGCAGGGGGTAAAAACGCAGGCAGACGCAGGTCGCCGCAAACAGTCAAAATCATCGATACGCTGATGTAGCTCAGGAGGTAGAGCACTTCCTTGGTAAGGAAGAGGTCGCGGGTTCGAGTCCCGCCATCAGCTCCACTTAAAAAAGCCACTGTTTACAGGGCTTTTTTTCATTTTTAAAAACCCTCGAAATCAATCGACAAAATTCGATTGGCTGTCAGAAAAACGCCCTTTGGCTGTCAGATATATTGTCAAAATTCGATTGATTTTTTCAAAAATCTATCTCCCTTTCCCGACCTGCCCAAAACGCCCTAAAACCCCCTATTTTTCACCCATTGGCTACATTTGGCTGTCAGCATTTTTCTCGTTGCGGATAGAATATTTTCGTACTATACTTTGCACTTATACTTTGTGTGGGCAATCAAAGTTTATTTAGCTATATCCAACAAGATTCGATTTTGACAATTTTTCATATAAATGGTAAAATCAGTGCGAATGTTGAAGAAATGGAGTGAATTATGGCGAATACTTCTAACAATGATTTTCATATTTCGCTTGTAGCAAAAAACATTGGACCACATAAAGATTTTAACCTGTGCGAAAAAGTAAATTCTAACAAAATAGTCTTTTATGCTAATAACGGAACTGGCAAAACATTTTTAAGCCGAACATTTAGGTTGGCAGAAGAGCCCAAAAAAAACGCTGATGATTTAATTACCGTCCATAAAAAAGAGGCGGAATTTTCTTTCAAAATAGTTAACGACAACCTCACTAAAGAATTGTCCGTGAAGTTAAATAGGGGAAATGAGCCTATTGTGAATAACAATAGCGGATTAATTTTCCATGTGTTTAACAGCGACTATGTGAATGAACAGATAGTCCCCAATAACTACACTCCAGATGGAGAGATTGATGGATACATTATAGGCAAAGAACAAATTGACTTGTCCGAAGAGAAAAATAAAGAAGAAACATTGCGTGGAATCATAAAAAAATATGATGAAAGAATTGATAAATATATAGATTCTCTGCGAAAAAAATTAACAGATGAAGGCGTTCACGGAAGGACGACTGAAATGTCTTTAATAACGCGGGAAGAGCTTCATCGGGGCAAAATTTATGATGATGTAAGAACCAGCGAACAAGTAACATGTGAATTGGAGAAATTGGCACAGGTGCCAGAGGAATTGCAGGATATTTCCTTGCCCGTTTGGTCTTATGAGCGTAGTTGTTTAGATGATATATTGATCGAACTTAGTGTTTCTCATAGCAAGTCGGAATGGGATGAAGAGTTTGTGAAATATTATAACGACAATCGAGAGTTTATAACTAAAGGGTTAGATAACCCTTTATTGGAAAAAGAAGTGTGCCCTTTTTGTAAAAGAGAATTAGAAAGTGATGCTCTTGAGTTGGTGAAAATGTATTCTGCTTATAGAGAAGACAAAGAATCTAAAATAGTTGATATGTTCAATAGGTACAAGAATGCTTTAGATGATTTGTTTAATGCAATAAAAAATTGGTGCCATCAAACAAGTTCTGCTCAAACTCGGTTTGAGAAGTTTAAAGAATACTTTCCCTCATTAAAGTCAATTCAAATAACCAACATAGAGATAGACAAATATCAACAGCAACCATTTGATAGTTTAAAAGAGGCAATTAATAACAAAATAAAAGATTTGACTCTGTCGTTAGATGAAAAGGATAATATAAATCTAATTAAAACTTTGTTAAGGACAATAACTAACCTTCACAAGGACAATCTAGATTTTATTATTAAGGCAAACCATGTGAAAAACAATATAAACACTGAAAGGCTAGGATTAAGACGAGATTTGTGTCGCTCTATTTATATGGAAGGTAAAAGCAAGTTGGCAGAGGCATTTGCTTGTTTTAATAAGGCACAAGAAGAGCTCAAAAAAATTCAAAAGTCAATTAAGGAAAAGGAAGAGAAAATTAAAATCAGCAAAAAAGAAAAAGTGTCTAATGCACTCAACTCTTTGCTAAAACTTTTTTTCGGGGATAAATATTCGTTGGATACCAACAATTTTCATATAAAATTTTGGGGCGATGACGTAGGAGAAGTATCGAAAATTTTGAGTGATGGTGAGAAGAGTATAGTAGCATACTGTTATTATATTGCATCAACTTATAAAATTGTCGATTCTGAAGACGATTTTGAAAGGCTTTTTTTCATTATAGATGATCCAGTGTCAAGTATGGATTTGCAATATGTTTATTTAGTATCGGAGACACTAAGAGGGTTACGTCAATCCTTTGGTATAAACGGGCATGAACGAATTTGGGTTTTTACTCATAGCATTGACTTTTTTAACATGCTTAGAAGAAATACTGTGTTTTCTGTTGGATATGAAATGCATGGGGGTACAGTAAAAAGGATTACTGAAAATATTGCCTTGCCTTATGAATATCATTTATTGGATGTGCTTAAAGTCGCCGAAGGGATTATTGGGCCTGCCCACACAAATGCTAATTCCATAAGACACATAATAGAAACCATATCAAGTTTTGAGTGTCCTGGTATTTCGTTGCAAAAATATATTGAAAATGACGAAGACCTATCGAAAGAACGCAGTTTGTGTACTATATGTCAAGATTTGTCGCATGGATGGATGCGAACAGAGATGCCTTTTACTGAGGCAATGATCATATCGGCTTGTAAAACGCTTGTAACTTTTATGGAAAAAAAGTATAAAGGACAAATTGATACTATTAGAAAAAGGTTGTCTTAGGATTTGATTGTTCGAGAGGGTAAGCAGTTGCATATATCTTAAAAATGCTCGTCGTTGGCGGAGAGTTTGGCAACGGGATTCCATTGGGCGAGCTAGGCGAATAATGCTTTGCCTGTGGAGAAGATGAATTGCAAATAAAATCCCCCACCTTATGGCGGGGGATTTTGTTAAGTAAAAGTTCTTTCAGTCGTCATCGAAGTGGAATTTCGAGTCTAGCTTGTCGACGGCTTGTTTGAAGTAGGAGCGGTCTACGCTGTTGTAGGTGCGGATTGTCGTCGTAACGTCTTTGTGACCGAGCAGCATCTGGATGACCTTCGGGTTTTCGCGCGACTCGAACAGCATGCTCGAATAGGTGTGCCGCAAGGAATGGAAGTGGAGCTTGTACGGCGCCAATCCATTCTGACTCATAAGGCGTTGGAATATCGTCTTCGTGCCGGTGTATGTACGCAATTCTCCTTCGTTGTTGGCAAACACCAAGTCGTTCGGCCCGATGAACGATTTGCCAGTCGTGCGCTGTTGCACCCAACGGGATTTCTTCCATTCGAGCAGAGTGGTTTTCAGTATGTTGGGCATGGGCACTTCGCGCACGCTTGCCGCCGTTTTGGTGTCCGAAATTACGGTGCGGTGGTCTACGATTTTGCCTTCCGAGTTGCGTACGGGCAATTCGGTGACGGCGGAGTCGATTGAGATGATGCCGTTGTCAAAATCCACGTTTTTCCATTTCAGCGCAAGTGCTTCGCCGATGCGCAATCCCGCGAACATCTGCACCATACACAACGCCTTCATGAAGTCGTTTTTCGAGATGACTTCGAGGAAATACTCGCGGATTTCAATCGGAATAGCCTTGTACGTTTCCTGTTTGCGTTCCTTGTGTTCGGGCGTGGATTTGACAATGCACTCCGATACGGGATTGTCGTTGATGAACCGATTTGCCTTCGCGTAGGCGAAAAACTGATTGAGCAGGAATTTGACTTTGCGCACATACGCCAGCGAGTATCCCGCGACCAGCATTTTGTTTAACACGCCCTGAATGATGTTCGGAGTGACCTGCGCGAGTTTGAGCTCGCCTATGTGAGGGTAGACGTGGAGCTTTGCAAGCATCTCCGCGGTCTCGAAAGTGCGCGGGCTGACGTTCGCCTGCTTGAATGTCACAAGCCAGTCGTGTATCAATGTCCGCAAATCGTCGTTGATGACGGAAGCGTGACCGCCGTTGAGTTTTTCGCCCAGTGCGGCGGTCATCTTCATTGCGACTTCGGAGCGCGTCCAGCCGTAAAAGATTTTGCGCACGCGTTTTCCGTCGCTGTCGTATCCGAGAGATACTACGGCACACCACCGTCCGTCGTTCCGTTGGTATACTGAACCCTCGTTTTTCCCGCGGCGGACGACCTTTTTCTTTTTCGCTTTAGATTTTGAGTTTGCCATAAGAATTTTCTCCTTTCAGATACTCCGTCATCTGCCAGGTGACGAATGCAAGTATGCTCACCACTTGTCTGTTGCCCGCTTTCACCACGGGGAAACAACGCTTGTGCATAAGCCCTCGCACATTGTCGCGTCCGAGTCCCGTGAGCTTCACGATGTCCTCGCAGTCGAGGAATGCTTTGCCGAATTGTTCGCTCAGCCGCCGCGCTTCCGCGGTGATGAGTTCTTCGATTCTGATGTCGTTCAAGTGACCGTTCCGTATATGTCCCGAAAGTCCGTTTTTCCGTATTCTAACCGCACCGATTTGTGTTCGTCGCCTCTTTCTCGAACCGTATTTTTTCTGCGCGCTTCCGTCATATATTTCTCCTCCTTTTTGCGTATTCGAAAGCGAACCGGTAAGCTTCTTGCTTTGCGTGCGGCTTTTCCTTTTCGCCTTCGGTTGCAGTATAGAGCAGTCTGCCGCCCGTCCGCGAGAAACCTGCGGGTAAGTGACGGTAGGTAATTTGGTCACTTCGGGTAAGTTACGGGTAACCGACGGGTAAGTAACGGGAAGGGTAAATTCGTTGTTCATAAGAAAATCTCCTTGTCTTTGGATTTGTCTTTCGACAACAAGGAGAAAATCGGGGGCGGCAAAGCGGTCAAGGGTAGAGCAAAAGACTTGCGTGAGGATATCGGGCGTTACAGTCAAAAGCAAATCTTTTGCCCTTGACCCGCGCCAACACCCCCGATACCCACCTCCCCGAAAGACAAAAAAGAATTTGAAATTGATTTTCTTGAAAACATGGTGAATTGTTTGTGTAGTGTATACATGCAATCTTGAAAAAGATAGATATATGAGTTATCATTAAATATATCAACGGTGCTTTAATCGTTTAGACAAATAATTATTGCCAAAGGATGCTCCTATGGATAAAAAAATCAAACACCTTGAAATGATACAGAACATCATCACCAGAATGGCACAGAATTCATTCATGATTAAAGGCTGGACTATCACTCTTGTTGCTGCGATGTTTGCCTTTGTGCCTAAAACAGTTACCGTTTTTATTCCTATAGCATTAGCCCCAATTTTGATGTTCATGTTTCTTGATTCTTATTTTCTACAATTGGAGCGAAGATATCGTAGTTACTACGGTTTGGTCTGTAGCAAAGACGAGGAAGATATTGATTTTAGTCTCAAAATCTGTAAAGAATGTAAAACAGCTGAAAATTCCTTTTGGAAGTGTTTATTCTCCAAATCAATATTATTCTTCTATGGCTTTATTCTTCTTGTTGCAATTGGGGTAATTGTAGCTATATTTGCATAATTGGAGGATCAGATGAAAGTATTTATTAGCTATCATAGGGCGGACACAAAATATAGACACAAAGTCGAAAATATTTTAGAAAACGTCGGGATTGATTATTATGCGGTTCCAGAAGATGCTGATTTTAATGGTCAATATGCCGAAACAATAAACAGATCTATTTGTGAAAAATTGAAACAATGCGATATTTTACTGTGTATCATAGGCAAAGATACGTATAAAAGGCCACATGTTGATAGAGAAATTCATACGGCGTTAAAAGGATCTCCTGGCACAAGAAAAGGTATTATTGGTGTGCTCTTGGAATCATGTATAGATGATATTAACAAATTGGATGAGGCAAAGATTCCGGAAAAATTGAAAATCAATGAAGATTATGTAGTATGGACACTATATAAGCGGTTAAACAATGACATTTTGAAATTGGTTGATAAGGCAATAAAAAATTCTAAAGACAAAAAATTGAAAACGAATCATACTAATCCTTGCCGTCAATTGAAATCAACTTTATATTACGATGGTTGATATAGGGTAAATATATTAAAATGAGTAAGGTAAAAAAATCTTTTCAAACAGTAATTTTTCTGTTAATTGTGGGCATGCTTTTACCTAAAATTGCTGAGATAACAGGTAATGCTCTAGCAGATAAGATAATTGCAAAAGCAATCATTAATATTGCTTTTTCTAGTGCAACTATAATAGTCGGAATTTTGTTTTCCATCGGATTTTTACGAAATAGAAGGATGGGGGGACAGACCAGAGTTGTGTTATGTGTTATCATTATTGTTATGTTGCTTTGCGCAACTTCAATTGTGGTATCTTTTATAGAAAACGTTGAACTTTGGATAGTCTATCTTTTATCGGCACTTGCTCTAGTATTAATACTTTCAATTGTATTTTGGTATGTAGTAAAAATGTATAATACAAAAAAACAATTCAGAGATACACAGAATACGAATGTAGAGTGGGCTGAGGAAGATGTTGTTAATGAGCAAAGAGGTGCTTTGGTAGAGCAGTCGGAAATAAAAACAGAGGCTGTTTCTATTGTTCCCACCAAAACATTGTATCAAATATGGAACGAGAAGACATCAACTGATTCTAGCATAAAGGTAGCTAATCTTTCTAATTCAAATTTAAAGTGGGTAAAAATATATAATCCGCCACATAAAGATGGTAGATTTTTTGGATATATAATGATGAAAAATGCCAGGAATACATTCTATGGTGAAATATACTATGCTAATAAAAAAATTTGGAATCGTATTGATTTGTAATGATTGAGGTGGAACAAATGCAAAATTTCAAGAAAAAAGTTAGAAAAGTGTTGTTATTAATTGCTGTTTTGTGTGGAATTTTTGCATTCGCAACTAATATGCATTATTCTTATACCGACTCAAATCACGCAAATTTTTATACCGCTTTGGCGGGGTGGATCGGTTTTTTAGCTACGGCAATGATAGGTATTATAACACTGTGGCAAAATAAGATTTATGAGCAACGAGGATATATTCAGTATCATACTGATCTAATAATCAAAGCAAAAGAGTTAATACATACAGACGCATTGAGTTTTTCTAACAGTAGCACAATATTTGATGTAGGAGTGATGGCAAAATTTTCTTATGAAAGCACAACGCTACTGTATAAAGAGTATGGCGCAATTATGAGCCTATCTAATCAATGTAGGTGTTATATTCACAATGTTTACAACATCAGATACCATTTTAGTGGAATTGATGTTTTGTTTGACAAGCTTTGCGATTTTACTAATTGTATGAAAAAACTTATAAGAAAACCGCAAATTAATGATGTATATGAGAAGTGTTGTGAACTATATGATAATGTCCAACAATGTTATTTTGATTTATTAGTAGAAGTGGAAAATGAAGTGCAAAAGATACTTGGATTGAGGACGGATTATAAAAAATTTGAAGAAGAGATACATGCCTTAGAAGATTACGGTTTACAAAAAGAGAAATTTAGAGAATTATTGGATAAATACAGTAAAGTCAGATAAAAGTAATTATAAAAAATACCATGCCAGTCTCTTGACAAGGAGGCTGGCTTTTGATATTATGTGGGAAACATAACAAAACGGCGCGTTCTGTAATGGAGTGTAGTATGCGAGTGATGAGCGGGGACGTTCTCGAAAGGGTCGCGGAATACAATGTGGCATATCAGCGGGAGTTCGGCAGGGCGC
>ERZ1090879.1203-NODE-1204-length-14582-cov-13.510498_pt1 | contig 14582 bp, 20 predicted proteins | sample MGYA00478472_ERZ1090879 | MGnify/ENA primary metagenome ERZ1090879 (study PRJEB33644, sample SAMEA5815723) | chicken gut metagenome | biome: Chicken; feature: Gastrointestinal Tract; material: Caecum | place: Ireland | collected 2019-01-01 | study: A study of...
CTATCTTATCAAACGCGGAGATGTATTTGAAGATACAGATGATTACCTACTTACATCTTTTCTGTGAACTCTATTGATTTTGGCTGTCTAATGTGGTAGACTATATGTGAAGTCTAATGGCGTAGACAAGGAGGGCGTGAATATGGATTTTCCGAAGATTCACGAAAGTGAATATCGTTTTTGTTTGATTATGTGGGAGCATGAGCCGGTTACTGCTGTCGAGCTTGTAAAGCTGTGCCAGGATCAACTCGGATGGAAAAGGACTACGACTTATACCGTTATCAAGCGTCTTGGAGAGCGTGGTGTGCTGAAGAACGACAATGGCACTGTTACTTCTCTCGTTTCCAAAGATGAAGCCCAGGCGTGTGAGATCGATGAACTGGTTGAGAAGAAATTCGAGGGATCTCTGCCTGCCTTTATCGCTGCTTTTACAAAGCATCAGGCTATGTCCGAAGATGAGCTTGATGAGGTACAGCGCATGATCGACCGCATCAGGAAAGGAGGTTCACAATGAACGAACTCTTTTTGAAAATTATCAACATGAGCATATCTGCAAGCTGGCTTATCCTGGCTGTGCTGATACTCAGGCTTGTTTTGAAGAAAGCTCCCAAGTGGGTCAATGTTCTGCTTTGGGGTATCGTGGCTGTCAGACTGATCTGCCCGTTTTCTTTTGAGAGCGCATTGAGCCTAATTCCGAGTGCTGAAACATTTCCTGAGAAAATAATCTCCGGGCCAAGTTTTGATATTCAGACCGGTATTAGCCCCGTTGATAACCGGATAAATGACTATCTTGGAGATAGATATTTTGAAGGTGTTACTGTACCTGCAAACAATGGTAATAACATTATGACTATCCTTACCATTGTTTGGATTATTGGTATTCTGCTTTTAGTCGCCTATACTATTATCAGCTATCGACGTCTGCATCGAGAAATTGATACTGCTGTTCACTACAAGGACAACATTTTCCAGAGCGAGAATGTAAGCTCTCCGTTTGTGCTTGGTATTATCAATCCGAGAATCTATCTTCCGTTCAGCATGAACGAACAGAATCTGGAACACGTTGTTGCCCATGAACAGGCGCACATTCGTCGTAAAGACCATTGGTGGAAACCCCTGGGGTTTCTCTTGCTGACGATCTATTGGTTCAATCCTCTGATGTGGCTGGCTTATGTTCTGTTGTGCCGTGACATTGAGCTTGCCTGTGATGAAAAAGTCATCAAGGAACTTGGCAACGAGCAGAGAGCCGATTACACTCAGGCACTTGTGGCCTGTAGCGTCAACCGTCGCATGATTGCGGCCTGCCCACTCGCCTTTGGTGAAGTTGGTGTTAAAGATCGTGTGAAGTCTGTGATGAATTATAAGAAACCTGCGTTCTGGATTATTATTCTGGCAGTCATTGCCTGTGTGATCGTTGCGGTCTGTTTTTTGACCAACCCGATGGGATTCCAATTCGATGAAGCAACACACACCATCGTTTCCGCAAATCATTTTGATATGCGAAATGCGGATGACACGGTTGCTATTGAAATGAATCCCGCACAGATTAGTGAGTTGAGTTCTCGACTGGCCAGGGTCAAGAACACGAAGAAGAGCGATGAATATGGTGGATTCACACCGGGATATCAAATCAGCGCACTCCTGAAGGATGGCACATATATCCGGATCAACGGCTATTCTTTCTCCAACAATGGTATGGTGGATATAGAGTGGAACGGAGAACGGTATGTTGTATCCGACGGAGAGTTCCAAGATTATTTGAGTAGAATCTGTGTGGGAGGAGATGTCGCAGTTGCTGAACCTGTCCCGTCTGTTACAAAATGGTTTGACTATCTTGAAACACCAGATGAGATGCAGTGGGGTGGTCGCCATGAGATTAATCTTCCAGAGTTCCAGGATGTGACTTTCCGTTGGACTTATGGAGAAATGATGGCTGTTACGGGTAACGAAATCACTTCGTTGTATACCGGGATGCCCATCTGGAACGCCTATTTCTGCGACCTCACCGGCGACGACTTGCCTGAGTTGTGTTCTACAATCAGTTGGGGATCTGGCATGATTGATAACCGTGTCACCATCTATGACTATGCACACGGAGCAAGCTATGAACTGTATGACCGAGGATATTTCGATTTTACCCTCAGATTTAATGAAGCTGACGGATACCTCTATGTAGATAAAAAGAAATATAATACTGATGAACTGGTAGAAACTGGTCGATTGGTTTTCAAGAATAATTGTATTCAGATTGAAGGTTTTTCCAACGAAGCGCATCAGGTTTTCCAAGCTGAAATTCTGGAAGATCATAATGGTTATTATCTTGTAAAGCCTGTTGAAGGTAGCCGGGAACTGAATAGTGCAGACCGAATTGAAGTACCTATCAGAAATGCTCATCCATCACCAGAACCTGAAATCGGAGATGTGATTGAAATTGAATACTCCGGTGAAATCCTTGAAACTTATCCTGCACGAATTGCGGATGTTTATGGAATCAAGGTTATAAAGGAAACCGAAACATGGGACTTAATCCCTATGGTTATGGTGAACGGGACACTGTATCTTGATACTGGCCATGAAAGCAAAATAGAAGCAAGATGTGGTGTTATGGATGGAGAAATCACATCCCGGGTTGATGGAAATAAACAGCCCAGCGTTGACGATCAATCCAATTTTGGTACAGGATATGGTTATCAATACGGGGCAACTGAGGAAACCATTGAACTCTTTATGAATGGAAAGTGGTGGATCTTCGCTACCGAAGAAGCACGACAGAAAATCCAGTTCCCGTCCATAGAGGATGAACTTTCTAAGTTTTATCTGACCATTGGTTCTGAAGGTGTTAAGAGCATCAAGCTTTCAATGCTAAATTCCAGTGGCGGCTTTGAAAATGCAGATGGTTCTCTGCTCGAGAAAGGCGAACGCATCTGGCTCGAAAACCTCGATGGCTACACTGATCTGCGAGGATTAACAATAACTGCCCTGGGTGAAAACGGAGAAATCATCTGGACAGCATCAATTCCAGATGAAGAAGAAAACAAAGGATTTACCCATCTGGTAAATGATGATTGGGAAATCACAAATATCGAATAATTAGTTCCCAGCAAATAAACCGCTGCAATTCTCATTCCAAAGTGGGATGGATGTTGTAGCGGTTTTTCTTTTTATGGTTCAAATGCCACCATTGTTTCCTTTGGTAGTTTCTCATTTTCACAGTTCAGAAGATAGGCTACGGCCTTGTTCGCAAAGCGGTTGGTTTTTATCGTATCCCAATCGGCAAGATGGATGATCTCTGCTGTGCTGCTTTCAAAATCAAATGAAATCTTACCCCATTCGCCGTCGCAGTCTGCCTGGTATTCGTAGATTGCGGCGGCGATTTTCTTTTTTCGTCTGGTTTTGGATTTCTGTTTTAGCCGGACTGCATGGATTGCGCCCTCGGCAACCAACAATTCCGTCAGCTTGTCCACTGCTTTTCGGTAAGCTCGTTCTGCACCGCTGGCTGTACTGCCCTCAAACATAACCGCCAGTTCCTCAAAGGTGGGACGCTCTTTCCATGAACCGACACGCCCACAGGTCATGCAGATTGCCAGACGCTTCTCAAGCAGGGTCTGTTCCCGATAGTTCAGCTTCTCAAATGCCCGCTGTACCTTTTCTGCCTGTATACCATTCCATAGGATGTCGGTATAGTTCCAAGTATCATCCAGGGCAACATCTTCGCCTGTTTCTTCTCCGTCCTCGTCCGTCACATAAAATGGCTGCTGGTTACGGATGCCACGGACAACTTTCAGATATTCTTCCGCAAGGGCAAGATCACAGTTGTATTTCTTGGAAAACTCGCTGACCGCATCCTTGGTGTTATGGTACAGCCATGCCATTGACCGCACCATTTTATAATTGGTCAGAGAAGATACCGACCATTTTTCTTCGCCCATACGGAAACGGAGCATAGCATCCCGGATAAACGGATAAATGTAGGTGGCATGGGCGTGTATTTCAGCCCCTCCTCAAGCACAGCGATTTTGTTGCTGTTTGCCGAGCCCCCGAACTGACTCATCCAGGAATCCCGCACCCTCTGCGGGTCCTTGATGGTTCCCGGATGCTCCAGCACACCGCTTGGCTGCGCGCCATTTGCAAAAAATTTGGAGCCGTATTCCTCTGTGGCAATGGCAAGGCCGATGGCGTTCTTTGCCATCGCAATGGGGGGGAGTAGCCCACCAGCCCGTCAAAGCCAAGGCCTGGGATATGTAGCACATCCGAAGGCTTCAGCCGGACAATGCTGCTTTTAGAAATCGGCGCATCATCTGCACTGGTAGTGTATTCGTAATAAAGCTGCCCCTTATCATCCCTGTCCACCGCCATCCGGTCAGGCATCAGGGGATAGAGCGCCATCACCTCACCGCGTCCGTTCCGGATGATCTGCGCATAGGCATTCCCCCATAGGAGAAGGTGCGTCATGAGCGTCTCCCTAAACACGAAGGAACTCATCTCCGGGTTCGGCTCATCATGGAGCAAAAGGTACAGCGGATGGTCCAGGGCTTTCTCCTTGCCGCCGTCCTCCTTATAGCGGTAGAGGTGGAGTGGCAATCCCGCCACAGCCTCCGCCAGAATACGGACGCAGGAATACACCGCCGTCATCTGCATCGCGGAGCGTTCATTCACCCGCTTTCCGGCTGCGCTTCCCCCGAAGAAAAAGCTGTAAGCACTGCCTGTAGTACGGTTCTGGGGCTTATCCCTGGAACGGAAAAGCCCGGAAAAGAAACCCATCTCGAATCACCATCCTTCCTGAAATTAGACATAAGAAAAGCACCTACCTTTCAATAGATGCTCTTCGAAAATAGAATTGTTGTTTTTTTCTGGCGATCAGCCGTCCAGCAGCCAATCCACAAGGTTCAAGGACTTGATACCGTCATAGGAGGCGTCCAGCCCCGGCTCAAGGGACAGCACGATCTTTTCGTAATTGTCCCGGATCTTTTGTAATGGGGCAAGCTCACGCTTGCGGACATCTTCGCTCTGCATAGATTCCGTTACCTGAATATAGAGTTTGTCGTCAGCCGTGGTGGCGATGAAGTCCACTTCCTGATTGTCGATCTTCCCGATGGCCACGTCATAGCCCCGGCGGAGCAGTTCGAAGTAGACCACATTCTCAATGGCGTGTCCGCTGTCCCGGTTGCGGAATCCCAGCAAGAAATTCCGAAGCCCGATGTCCACGATATAGTATTTGCCCAGGGTGCGCAGGTACTCCTTGCCCTTGATGTCAAACCGCTTGATTTCATAAAAGAAGTAGCTTTCCAACAGTGCGGCGATATAGGCCTGCACCGTGTGGGTGCTGGGGGTTCCTTTGCGTTTACCATCCTCCAGGAGTCCCTCGTTCATCAGCGTGTTGCCAATAGAGGAAACTGAAACACTGCTGCCAATGTTGTCCGCAAGGAACAGGACGATCTTACGCAGAAGCGCAGAGTCGGTGATCTGACGCTGGCCGCGCCGCTTTTCCCGCTCCAGAATATCCCGCACTACCACGGTGGAGTAAATGCCTTCCAGAAGGCTCAGGGCTTTTTCCTGATCCAGTCCGATGTCCGCGATCCCAGGCATCCCGCCAAAACGCATATAGGCGTCAAACACTTCCCGCAGGTCATAGCGTTCGCCGTTTTTATCAAACACTTGCCGGTGAGTTCCGCCCAAGGCGCTGCTGGTTTCCCGCACTTCAAAGTTGTGGAAGTCCAGGAACTCCCGGAATGAGAGAGGCAGCATTTTGATCTCCACGCATCGGCCGGAGAGATAGGTGGAATACTCGGAGGACAGCAGGTAGGCGTTGGAGCCGGTAATGTAGATGTCGCAGTCCAAGTCTACCCGGAAAGAATTGACCGCGTCTTCCCAAGCATCGATCCGCTGTAGCTCGTCAAAGAAAAGGTACATCCGCTTGCCCGGAATGGCTTTTTCCTTTACGTAGTGGTATACCTCATCCGAGGTCATGCTCCGAAAATCGTGGGATTCAAAGTTCATCTCCACGATCTGTTCCTGTCCTATGCCGGTTTCCCACAAATGCCGAATCATCAGCTTCAGCAGGCTGGATTTGCCGCAGCGTCGGATACCGGTGATAACCTTTACTGGTTCCGTGTCCTGGAAACCGATCAGCTTTTTCAAGTATCGATCACGGTTCTTGAGTTCATGTGATTCTATCATGGCGCATTCCTCCTGTTGCTCCTATCATAGCACAAACCCTCGATGAAATCAAATTTATGCTATCGATAGCACAAACTTATCATTTCCGACAAAAAATGCACTGTTAGATAAACAACAGACCCCGGCTGTCATAAACCGAAGCGCCTGAATCGTTCCCACAACGAATTGCACGGTCAAGCCCCATAATGGTGGCGATTGCTCCATCTATTTTTTCTGTAGATTTTTCCTTGTCCGCCTTGATGTTGCCCGCCGGATCGGAACGGATGAAGATGTTGTCCATCATCCACCGCAGCACCGGGTGCCCACCGTGGGAAAGTTTTCCCTCCAGCACCAGCTTCATCAGTTCTTTGGTCGGTGGGGACATATCCTTAAACCCCTGCCCGAAGGGAACGACTGTGAATCCCATGCCTTCCAGGTTCTGCACCATCTGCACGGCTCCCCAGCGGTCAAAGGCGATCTCCCGGATATTGAACCGTTCTTCTAACTGCTCGATGAATTTCTCAATGTAGCCGTAATGCACAACATTGCCCTCAGTAGTCATCAGTACACCTTGCTGTTCCCACAGGTCATAGGGAACATGATCTCTGCGCACACGCAGGTCAAGGGTTTCTTCCGGTATCCAGAAGTAGGGAAGAACATAATATTTATCCTCCTCATCCAACGGCGGAAACACCAGCACGAAGGCCGTAATATCCGTGGTAGAAGACAAGTCCAGCCCGCCGTAGCAGATGCGCCCCTCCAGATCGTCTTCGGAGACCGAAAACGCACAGGCATCCCACTTGTCCATCGGCATCCAGCGGACAGACTGCTTCACCCACTGGTTCAGCCTAAGCTGCCGGAAAGCGTTCTCCTCGCCGGGGTTCTGTTTCGCGGATTCACAGGCAGCCTCCACCTTGTCAATGCCGACCGTGATACCGAGAGAGGGATTGGCCTTTTTCCACACCTTCGGATCAGTCAAATCTTCATCAGGTTCCGCACCGTAAATGACCGGATAGAAAGTTGGATCGACCTCCCTGCCGTCGAGGATATCCTGTGCTTTCTGGTGGACTTCATAACAAATGGTGTTCGTATCATTTCCGGCAGTGGTAATCAGGAAATACAATGGCTGCATTCTGGCATCACCGGAGCCCTTAGTCATTACATCAAAGAGTTTCCGATTCGGCTGAGTGTGTAGCTCATCAAATACCACACCGTGTATATTAAAGCCATGCTTACTGTAGGCTTCAGCTGAGAGAACCTGATAGAAGCTGTTAGTCGGCTCGTAGATGATACGTTTTTGAGAGGCCAGTATTTTAACGCGCCGATTTAGCGCCGGACACATTTTCACCATATCCGCAGCGACATCAAAAACGATGGTAGCCTGCTGCCTATCAGCAGCACATCCGTAGACCTCGGCGCGTTCCTCACCGTCACCGCAGCAAAGGAGTAGGGCGACAGCAGCGGCCAGCTCTGATTTTCCCATCTTCTTTGGAATTTCGATATAGGCCGTATTAAACTGCCGGTAACCATTCGGTTTCAGGACACCGAACAGGTCGCGGATGATTCGTTCCTGCCAGTCGATCAGCTCGAAGGGCTTTCCTGCCCATGTTCCCTTGGTGTGGGTAAGCTGCTCGATGAACATCACTGCGAAGTCCGCCATTTTTTTACTGTAATGAGAAGTCTCTGCCATGAAGCGGGTCGGTTTATAGTTTTTCAGTTTTCGCATTAGCACGATGGACGCCTCCTAGTAGTTTGTATATAAGGTGCTCGCCGTCTACGTTCGTTAGGGCTGCGCACCAGCTGGATCGAAAGAAATGTTCACACTCCATTGTATCCGATAGGGCGGCTTGATTACTGGGCTTCTTTTTCAGGCGCTTTAGGGCATCCCGGTAATCTTTCACTGCCTGCAGCATGATGGCATTCACGAGATTTTCGTATGGATCGGTCATCACACCACCTCAAGGTCTGCTTCGACCGCATCAATCAGTGCGGTCTGTGTCATCTCTTTCTTGGATAGCGCCTTTACGATCCTTTCGTCGATCGTGCCCTTGGTAATAATGTGCTGGATTACCACGGTGCCGGATTCTTGACCTTGCCGCCAGAGACGGGCGTTTGTCTGTTGATATAATTCCAGAGACCATGTAAGACCGAACCACACAAGGGTAGAGCCTCCGGCCTGAAGGTTCAAACCGTGACCGGCAGAGGCCGGATGGATGACTGCTACAGGAATCTTTCCCGCATTCCAGTCAGCAATATCGCGGCTGGTCTTAATCTCACGGACATGGAAGCGGTTTTTGATTCGGCTAAGGTCATGTCGGAACCAATAGGCCACAAATCCTATAAGGGAAAAACAGAAAATGGCGAGGGGCTGCAGATCGAGGATCTGGAGATCTTCGAGAACGTGGCCTATGTGATGGCCTACCATGCGGACAACAGCATTCCGGCGAACATAGAGGACTGGCTGGATCAGTTCGATATGTTCTCCATTTATGAGGTGCTGCCGCAGATTTTGGAACTGTGGGGTGAGAACCTTGTGACGGATGTGACGTCAAAAAAAAGATTGGCAGAAGTGAGCGGGAAATGACCACGCCGCTGTTCCTTCTGCGAAGTGTGGAACTGGGGATTTCCATCCGGGATCTGGATCTGCTCACGATTGGGCTGGTTCTGGATATGTGGACGGAAAAATCCAATGACGGCGTGAAATATAAGAGGCTCGCCACTCAGGAGGATTTCGATAAGTTCTGAACGCAAGAAAGGAACAGCACTCTGGCTGTTCCTTTCTGCACATTAGATATGCTCTGCATTGATAATGCCTTCGGCGTCCCTGCCGCCATAAAAGATTCGGATCACGGTCACCGTGCGGCTTTTATCGTCTATTGCATAATAGACGACAAAATTGTCTACCGGCACTCGGTGCATTTCCATGCTCCTCCATGGTTCCCAATCCACAATGGCATAGCGCGCCGGCATAAAGTCCAGCGACCGTATTTCCTTTCGGATGCGGTTGACCTGCCCTTCGGCGGTATCCGGTGCTTCGAGTTCAAAGGCAATGTAGGAGTAAATCTCTCTCAGATCGTCTTTGGCTTCCGGGGAGTAGATAACAGAATAGGTATCACTCATATGCCGAACTCCCGTTTCAGTTCGGCATCCACTTCATCTGCTGTATAGGTTTTCCCGGATTTCATGGATTCAACGCCTTTCATAAGCTCTGCGTCCAACTGCTCACGGGTCATGCCGCCGATAGCGGTCGGCTTTTTAGATGGAAGCCGAAGTTCAAAGGGCATTCCTTTTTTCAGGACAATCTGGCTGTAGAGCATTTGGATGGCACTGGATGGAGAAATGCCAAGCTGAGACAGAATGCCTTCTGCGTTTTCTTTTAATTCCGTATCAATACGGGCATAAACTGCGGATGTATTTGCCATGTTCATCACACTCCTTTTTTATATTATATCCGTTTTTGCTGTTAAATGCAAGCAAATGCAAGCAATATTCAAATTTTGTTTACAGCCATACGAGGGAGGTGAAAGCTGTGGCAAACCGTATCAAAGGCATTACGGTGGAGATCGGCGGCGATACCACTGGACTTGACAAAGCATTAAAGAGCGTCAATTCTTCCATCACAAAAACGCAGTTTGGCGGTATCCGTTGGAGCATTGAATATCTCCCTCCTTCCAATCATCGCCGTGATTGCGGCGGTAGCGGCAGCCATTGCCGGGATCATTGCCATCATCCAAAACTGGGGAGCGATTACCGAGTGGTTTGGGAACCTTTGGAACACCATCTGTACCGGGATCGGCACCATGATCGAGAGCGTGAAAACGTGGTTTTCCAACCTCTGGACACACCTGCAGAATGTCTGGAACGGCATCTGCAACGTGGTGCAGACGGCTGTGATGCTGCTCGGTTCCATTATCCAAGGGGCCGTGGACATCATCACACTGCCGTTTCGGTTTATCTGGGAGAACTGTAAGGACATCGTCACTTCCGTCTGGAACGGGATTAAGGATACGGTCAGTTCCGTGCTGTCGGCCATCTCCGGTGTGATCTCCAGCATCATGGGAGCGATCCAGAACGTAATCAGTTCCATCTGGAACGCCATCAGCAGTAAAGTGTCGGCGGTGGTGAACGCCATTAAAAATACCGTGACCTCTGTCTTTAACGCCATCAAGTCGGTGGCTTCTACGGTGTGGAACGGAATTAAGACCGCCATCACGAAGCCGATTGAAGCGGCGAAGAATACGATCAAAGGAATTGTGGATAAGATCAGTGGCTTTTTCTCCGGCATGAAGCTGGAACTGCCAAAGATCAAGCTGCCCCATTTTAAGATTACGGGTAAGCTGTCCCTTGCCCCGCCGAGTGTTCCTCACCTGTCCATTGACTGGTATAAGGAAGGCGGTATCATGACGAAACCGACCATCTTTGGCATGAACGGCAGCAGCCTGATGGCAGGCGGCGAGGCTGGCCGGGAGGCGGTTCTTCCGCTGAAGGGCTTTTATAATCAGCTGGATCAGATGATCTCCAGCTATCTGAATATGCAGATGTATTGAATCTGATCCAGACAGATGAAAGTGAGCGGGTAGTGGAACGTCCGGAAACACCGTTGTTTGATAACAAAGCTTTTAGAGAAGCAATTATAAATGCAGTTTTGCATAATCTGTGGGTAAGCGGAAATGAGCCAATGATTTCTGTGTTTTCGGATAGGATAGAAATTTTATCCAGAGGGACACTGCCGCCGGCACAGACAATGGAGGGATTTTTTCTGGGAGAATCGGTTCCGGTAAATGAAAAGCTATCAGAAATCTTTTTGCAGCTGCATATCAGTGAAAAATCAGGCCGCGGCGTGCCTAAGATCATTGAGACTTATGGAAGGGAAGCATTTACTTTCAGAGAAAATTCGATTGTTGTCACGATCCCGCTGCATCGTATAAAAAAGATTGGGAATAAAGTTGGGAATAAGGTGCGGTACGGCCTGCGGGGTGGAACTGGCGCAGACCCAGGCGGAGATCGAGGCGCTTCCGAATGGAGCGGAACTGCTTTCCATTTACCCGGAGAATGACATTGAGACCTACCGGGATGTGCTGTATTTTACAGCGCAGGTGCTGGGTGGATTCTTCTGCATCAACCGGGAGGGGAAGCTGGAGTTTCGGCAGTACGGGGAAATTCCAGTGATGGAGATATTGCAGAAGCACCGGTTTTCCAGCAGCTTTTCTGATTTTGTGACCCGGGGAACTGTCAGCAGCCGCAGCAACCGGAACAGATGGGATGATTGAGGAAACTCAACGGAAACGGTATACAGCAAAGCAGAAAGAGGTTCAGCGATATGCGGAGGCACTGCGTGGAACTCTTTCCGGGAGTTCTACTGTACGAAAGATCCTTGCGATCAGAGAACAGATAGGAAATATCTGAACTTGAAAAAACGAACTGCGGGTTGTATGATTGAGAAAATAAGTCTATGATCATTTTTCTCTAGGGATAGTCTTTTTCATTTCAACTGACAATTCATTTACTTCATCAAATTTTCTGCGCATATTGACTTGGTGGTATAAAATGAGTATAATATGGTTAGAATAATACTACCAAATACAAACGGGAGGTGTGGCTATGAATATTCGTCCATCCGCAGCAATCCGTCAGAACTACAATGAGATTGCTGAAATGTGCAGAAAGACTGCAGAGCCGGTTTTCCTTACCAAGAATGGCGAGGGAGATTTAGTCGTTATGGATATTGAAACCTACAACCGCAGGGAGAAAATGCTGAAACTCCGTGAGGAACTGCTTGCGGTTGAGGGGGACAGGATGCACGGAAACAAAGGTTATTCTGTCGATGAAGTCTCAGCCATGATGCGCAGCGCAATCAAGGAGGCGACGGGTCGTGGAAAATCAGAGTAAATACCATGTCATCGTATCAGAGCAGGCGACGCAGATGCTTGTTTCCCACGCCGCTTTTTTGGCGCAGGTCAGCCCAGAAGCAGCGGAAAGGCTGACCGTGGAATTTGAAAAGACGGCAAATTCACTGGAAATCATGCCCCAGAGATGCCCGTGGCTTTCCGGGGAATACATTCCTAAAAATGCCTACCGATTTATCTTGTTTGAAAAACGCTATATGATTATCTTTCAAATCATAGACGATACCGTCTATGCGGATTATGTGGTGGATTGCAGGCAGGATTACGGATGGCTCATCCACTGACAACAGAATATCAGAAGAAAAATCGTCACTTGACTGCAGGTGGCGTTTTTTTGCCCAAAAGGAGGTGCTTTTCATTTGGAAGTCAAGATCAATAAAGAAATCCGTAACTATACGGAGTCGATGTTTTTTGGACTGTCGCTCAGGCAGTTCATTTTTTCTGTCCTTGCCTGCGGCGTGGCGGTAGGCTTGTATTTTCTGGTCCGTCCTCATTTTGGCACGGAAACACTGAGTTGGATGTGTATCTTAGGGGCAGCTCCCTTTGCCCTGATCGGCTTTGTCAAATATAACGGGATGACCGACGAGCAGTTTTTATGGGCGTGGATCAAATCGGAATTTCTGATGCCAAAAAGACTGCTCTTTTCTCCCGATAATCTCTATTACGAAGCCCTGAAAGAAACCATCCAAGACCACGAAAGGGAGGCTATGGGCATTAGGAAGAAACGCAAAGCCCAGACGAAAAATCCAAAAAGCAGGGAGGTAAACGCTGATGAAAACTTTAAGGACGCTGTTTAAGCAGGATAAGGAAAAATTTGTCGTTGAGATGTCAGGAAGCCGTGCAGTCTGGAAAGAAGTGCTTGCGGTCTACTCTGTCAAGACGACCACAGACCCGGACAATCCGCAGGAAGTGGCGACAATGGACGAAACCAAAAAGGGGCTTCTGACAGATATTTTCTGGGAGATGAATGAGATCAGCTCCCGCACGGAAACCAAGACGGAACCTTGGAATGCCGCACGCTTTTATCAGGCGCCTTCCGTTTAGCATATCGCTCAGTTCTTGCTGACTGTATCCAGCTTTTTGCGCTGCATAAAGATTTTTTAACCCTTTTTTGCTATAACAATCTGGATACCCTTAGAAAGCGGTTCATTTGCCTCTGCTATAGTTAAATTGTGTTTTTTTCTTTCAATTCTCATCTTTTCTTTGCTTCCTCTACAATATAGCACAGTAATTCTGAGGCGCCAATATATTTTTCTCAGGTTTTTTGCTGCCTATTGTTGATGCTCTCAGATTTATATAGTAGTATACTGGTATACGAGAGGAGGCGAAACATGAGCTTTGGAAGCCGCTTAAAAGAAAGAAGAGAGTCTTTGAATATCACACAGCCACAACTGGCCGGGCTGTTAGGTGTCAGCAAAGGCGCCATAGGAAATTGGGAAACAGACGTAAATTCTCCCAGGGCAACTCTTTTATATGATTTGTTTGATATTTTGAAATGTGACGCGAACTATCTTTTTCAGGACGAAATGCGAAATTTAAGATATAAAGATAAAGCCACTCCAGAAGAGTTTGAAAATATCATAAAAAAATACCGCGCTCTCGACAATCACGGACAGACAATAGTAAATATGGTTTTAGAGGAAGAACATAAACGCTGTAAAAAAGAAATTACACCTGCGGAGGGCGCATCCGAAAAAATGTCTGAATTTCCGCAGCATATCACAAAGGCTGCTCATGCCCGCACCGATATAAATGCCACCGAAGAAATGAATCAGTGTGACGATGATATCATGAATGATGAATCTGAATGGGAATAGGAGTAATCACACCATGGGAGAATTAGATATTTTAGAATTACGTAAACTATATAAATACGATATGGTTTTCTTGACTGCTCACTGTTCTCTTCGCCTTGAACAGCGTGATATTACAGAAGACGACATAGAATCCGCCTTAAATAACGGGGAAATAATAGAGCAATACCCTGATGATTACCCGTGGCCGAGCTGTTTGATTCTTGGCTATTCCAATAATCGTCCACTTCATATATGCCTAGGATCAAATGAAGAAGCCGCAAAACTGATCACTGCTTACTGGCCTGATCCGGATAAATGGAGTGATGACTTCAAACAAAGAAAGGAGAGCAAATCATGAAATGTTTGTCCTGCAAAAACGGCAACATGCTGTCTTCCACAACTACTTATTTTACTGAATTTAACAACTGCATGCTGATTATTAAGAATGTTCCATGTATGAAATGTGAACAATGCGGTGAGGTTGTATTCTCCTCATCAGTTCACCGCAAAATTGAGCACATTGCCGTAAGCGTAAAGAAATTAGCAAGTGAACTAACCATCCTTGAATATGACAGCGTCGCATAGTAACAAAGGATGTGATTTCTTGACAAACTATGAACTGCTTATAGATGAGGCATACGCTAAGGGGCTGCTTGTAAAAGAAAAGAGAGGATTTCCGTATGTTCAAACTGAACCGGATGGAGGAGCTGAAAAAGACAAAAGA
>ERZ1090879.1209-NODE-1210-length-14517-cov-40.461624_pt1 | contig 14517 bp, 13 predicted proteins | sample MGYA00478472_ERZ1090879 | MGnify/ENA primary metagenome ERZ1090879 (study PRJEB33644, sample SAMEA5815723) | chicken gut metagenome | biome: Chicken; feature: Gastrointestinal Tract; material: Caecum | place: Ireland | collected 2019-01-01 | study: A study of...
GGTGGGGGGGGGGGCCCCACAAAAAAAACGCTCTTTTTTCCCCCCCCTTTTTTTTTTTTTCTTTTATTTTAAATATGGGGGGGGGGGGGGGGGCAGCATGCCGCAGGACGCCCGTCCATCACCCAAAGTTTATCACTTTCCGCTGTCGCCGTAATTGGACAGCACGCGCGCGGAGGGATCGTTGACGTTGCACCCCTCCCACTGCTTGTTTGGCATCCAGAAATCGGCGATCATCTTCGCCTGCCCGGGATAGTACTTTTCAAAGATCTCGCGGTACAGAAGCGATTCTTTTGTAAAGGGCTTGGCGTGATAGGCATATTTTTGCGCGATCGTCTCCCAGTCGTCGCCGTATTTCTCCTCGGCGTACGCCTTTAAGTCGTCCACCATGGAATGCCCCACCGCATCGGAGAATGCCGCTTTCTCGCGGAAGAGGATATCGCGTGGAAGATAGTCCCCCTCCTCAAAGGCGTGACGCAGCAGATACTTGCCCTTACCGTAGACGTTCATCTTCATGGCAGGGTCGACCGCCATGACGTATGTGACAAAGTCGAGATCGCCGAACGGAACGCGCGCCTCCATCGAATTGACGGAGATGCAGCGGTCGGCACGCAGCACGTCGTACATGTGCAGCTCCCGGACGCGCTTTTCCGACTCCTTCTGAAACTCCACGGGCGAGGGCGCAAAGTCGGTATATTTATAGCCGAACAGCTCGTCGGAGATCTCTCCCGTCAGCAGCACGCGCACATTGGTGGAGAGATGGATCTGACGGCATAGAAGATACATGCCCATGCTGGCGCGGATGGTCGTAATGTCATATGTGCCAAGCGATTTGATGACAAACTCCAGCGACTCCAGCACGTCCTCGCGCGTCATGTAGATCTCGGTATGGTCACTGCCGATATAGTCGGCAACCTCCTTGGCGTACTTTAAGTCGATGGCATCCTTGCGCATGCCGACGGCAAAAGTGCGGATGGGCCGATCAAGCAGTTTTTGCGCGATCGCGCACACGAGGGAGGAATCCAGCCCGCCCGAGAGCAGAAAGCCCACGGGCGCGTCGGCATCCAGCCGCTTTTTTACGCCGGCGATGAGCTTCTCGCGGATGTTTTTGCACACCGTCTCCGGATCGTCGTGAATGACGGTATGTACCCGGGTGAGGTCGAGATAGCACACGAACTTGCCGTCCTTATAGTAATGCCCGGGCGGGAAGGGCGCGATCTGCCCTTTGACGACGGGAACGAGGTTCTTCGGTTCGCTCGCAAAAGCGATCCTGCCGTCCGCCATGTACCCGTAGTAGAGCGGGCGAATGCCGATGGGATCGCGCGCGGCGATATAGGAACGTGTCTTTGCATCATAGATGACGCAGGCAAACTCCGCATCGAGGCGGGCAAACATGCCCGTGCCATACAGCTCGTAGAGGGGCAGCAAGATCTCGCAGTCGGAATCGGAGATGAAAGTATAGCCCATCTTTTCCAGCTCGCGCTTGATTTTGCGGAAACCGTACAGCTCACCGTTGCACACGACGAAGTTGCCGCTGCGGTAGAAGGGCTGCATGCCCGCAGCGTTCAGCCCCATGATCGCGAGACGGTGAAAGCCGACATAGCCCTCCTCCGTCTCCGAAAAATTGCTCATATCCGGTCCGCGCGAAACGGTGCGGTAAAACGCCAATTCCGCCTCTGCGGGTGTAATGCTCTTCCCCGTCAGTACATAGATCGCACACATAAATATTCCTCCGTGGACAAAAAACGGCCATACGTCCCTGAAAATTTAGGACGAATAGCCGTGTATCCGCGGTGCCACCTAATTTACCGCCCAAAGGCGATCCCTCTCGCTCTTCAAGCGCTTTCGCACGATAAGAGCTTCCGCACTGACGCGGCGGTCACGGCTTCCCTACTTGGCTTTCCCGTTCAGGTCGCGGCTCAGAAGTGTTTTTCCTTCGGACGCCCTGCGAGGCTCTCACCTGCCCCCGCTCTCTTGGAGGACGTTCCCCGAAGTACTCCTCTTCGTCATTGCCTTTCTATGATTATAGCTTATGAAAATCCTGATGTCAATGAAATTTGTATCAATTTTATTTATAGAATATATAAGTTCAGTCGGCGAAAAAATCCTCACGGCGAAGTCCTGCGCGCAATTTTTCCAGCGCATGCTTTTCTATGCGGGAAACATAGGAACGGGAAATCTTCAGTCGCCGTGCAACCTCGCGCTGAGGCAGCGGCACGCCTCCCGTCAGCGCATAACGCATACAGATGATGGCTGTCTCGCGTTCATTGAGCAGTCTGCGGACGGCAGCAAGGAACTTTTCCTGCATAAGTGACTGTTCCACACTGCCAAAAACCTTATCTTCTTTTTCAAACAATAGATCCATGAGTGTCAACTCGTTTCCATCCTTATCGGTTCCGACAGGATCGGAAAGCGAAACGTTAGCTTTATGTTTTTTACCGGCGCGAATGAACATCAGCACCTCATTTTCAATGCAACGCGCCGTATATGTCGCAAGCCGCGTCCCGCGTGCGGGCGAATATGTATTGATCGCCTTGATCAGACCGATGCTGCCCACAGAAATCATATCATCCGTCTCTGCCGCGCCCGCATATTTTTTCACGACATGGGCAACAAGCCGCATGTTATGACGGATCAGTTTATCTCGTGCATTTTTATCCCCCTGTCCGGCAAGCGCAAGACACCTCGCCTCCTCTTTCGCAGAGAGTGGCTTTGGATACGACCCCTCATCCCGCACGGCACCCGTAAAGAAAAACAGCCGGCACATCAGGCTGCACAGAAATTCCAACATCATGCACCTCCCGCTTTTGATATATGCATCCGCCGTCTTGTCCCATGCCTGCCCGTTGCAGCCGAGAACAGCACAGTTTTTCCCTTCTCTACTGTGAGTAGAACTGAAATCGTCTTCCGTGGAGCGCTGAGCACGGGAAATAGAAGACGCACAAAAAACGTGAGAGTGCATTTTCGGAAAAATAGGGTGTAATAAGAACGTGACAGTGGTAAGATAAGGCAAAAGAGGTTTCCTGAAAGATCAAAAAGTCAATACGCTGCAGCATCTGGCGGAACCTTCTAAGATCGGGAGATTGGTATTATGAAAAACTTTTCGCTCTATGTGGATTCGGCAGCTAACATTCCGGAAGCAATCCGCCATGCGCGCGACATTCGCGTGATCCCCTATCACTGTACAGTGAATGGAGATGACCGACTTTGTTTCGACGAGAACGTGCCATTCGAGCAAACGGCACTTGCACACTACGAACTTTTGCGTCAGGGTACAGACATCAAAACCTCACTCATTTCGAGCGCCGCATTTTATGATGCGCTTGAGCCGGAAGTCAAGGCAGGCAATGACGTTCTGCTCGTGATTATCTCCTCCGGTGTGAGCGGCACATTCAAGCAGGCGACAGACGCCGCGGCAATGCTGATGCAAGACTACCCCGACAGAAAGGTGTGTGTCGTTGACAGCGCAAATGCCTCCATGGGAGAAGGCCTCGTCGCGCTCCGACTTGCCGACTTAAGAGACCTGGGCGAAAGCATCGAGACCTGTGCCAAATGGGGCAATGAAAACGCGTTTAAAGTCAACAGTTTCTTTACGGTAGACGATCTGAAATATTTAAGCCGCAGCGGACGCATCTCCAAAACGGTCGCCATTGCCGGGACTTTGCTCAATGTAAAGCCAATCTTGCAGGCGGATGGCAGCAAAAACGCAAAAATCACCGCCTACGCCAAAGCGCGCGGCCGAAAGAAGGCACTCGCGACCATTGCCGACATTTTTGCCCGGCGAGCCGAACGTCCTGAAAGTCAGACCGTTGCCATTACGCACGCAGACTGTTTGCAGGATGCTCAGATGCTGGCAGACATGATCCGCGAACGCGGCGCAAAGGATATTATCATCGAGTATTACGACCTTTGCACGGTTTCGCATGTCGGTCCCGGGACACTTGCTCTTTTCTTCTGGGGAACGGATCGGCGCAACGCAGCGACTGCAGCTGAAACGCAGCCCGCCGCGAAGACGATTCCCAAAAACGCATAAAAATTACTTGCCATCCGTCGGCTGCTTTGATATACTCTATGTTGTGAGGTCTCCATGCCGCCGTGGTGAAACTGGCAGACGCGCCGGATTTAGGATCCGGTGCCGAAAGGCATAGCGGTTCGAGTCCGCTCGGCGGTACCACGTCGGGACACGGCGCCCGTTGCAAAGGGATGAGCAAAGCTCATCCCTTCCGCTTTTACGCCGGTCCTCTCGCGCAGTCGATCCTGTGCTCGGTCACGGAATTGCCCGCACAATGGGCAATTCCGAAGTTCGGGCGTATGCCGAAACCCCACCGGGGTTGTCGGCAGAACATACGCCTTCACCCTTTTTCCCACAAATCTTTTGCTGCGCGAATCTTTTTTGGGAGCCCTATTCTTTCACTTACAAAGCGAACCTTGTAAGCCCTTGGGCATTCGCCCGAGGGCTTTACTCTATCGGTCGAATGATACCGTTGCGTGCATATAAGAAAAACTTACGTTGTCACAATCTTTACAGTTTCCGCGTCAAAAAAAGTGACGGCGACGATTTCCGTTTTCTGAAAAAAGCAGAACAGGGTGAGTAAAAGGAAGCGTTCGTACGTTTCATAGATGAGAGGTGGAAAAATCGTGGCAGAAACAATCGACCGCAGCGCCGTCCTCTATGCCGCTTTTTTAGGCGGAGACAAAGGCGCGCTTGAACAATTGGTCATGCTGCACGGCGACGCGCTCACGCGGTTTGCCTACTGCATCGTCAGAAACGATGCCGCCGCAGAGGACGTCATGGCGGATACCTTTGCGACGCTCATCGTCAGGCGCAAAAAATTCCGCGAGGGCGCCAAGTTCCGCACCTGGCTCTATACCGTCGCGCGCAACAGGGCGATCGACTATGTGCGCAAATACGGCAGACAGCGCTCGCTTTCGGGTCTTGAGAACGTCCTCGTGGGCATGAACGGCGAAGATGCGCTGCTCACACGGCAGCGCAACGAGACGCTGTACATAAGTCTGCAAAAACTGCCCGAGCAGTACAAGGAGGTCCTGTACTTAAACTATTTTGACGGGTTCTCTGTCAAGGAGATCTGCCATATCCTCAAAAAGAACGAAAAACAGGTGTACAACCTGCTCTCCCGCGCAAGATCCACCCTCAAAGAAATTCTTGTCAAGGAAGGTTACCATGAAAACGAATGACCAACGCATGAAAGAAATATACGAGCGCGCAGACGAAAAGCGCGCCAAAAAGAGAAAATATGTCAAGTGGATAAGCGTTGCCGCGTGCTGTCTGAGTCTCGTACTTGCGCTCAATCTGGTGCTGTTTGTGCCCTACCCTTCAGGGCTTCCCGACATCTCCGCCTATTCCGGCAGCGAGTACTATCCCCTGATGCAACAGCTCAACGCGCTCACCTACCGCAACACCAACACCGCGCACAACAACTTCGAGGCGTGGTTCGGCAATCTGTCCCGTGGAGATGCCAACAGCGGATCGAACGACATGGAGGGAGATATACCCAACTCCGGCACTGCCGAGGATCCTTCGACTCCCGGAGACCCCGGTAATCCTGAGAGCGGGAGCGACTACAACGAAGTGACGGACAATCAGGAGGCGGGCGTCATTGAAGGCGATCGGTTCAAGCGCACGTCAACACACTTCTTCTATGTACAAGGCGACGGCTACACCGATCTTTCGCTCAGCGCTTTTACGATCGACAGGGAGAACAGCGCTTACTGCGGTACACTCACCATGCCTGCCGATGACGGCACCTCTTTTTCCGCATATTACGGCGTAGAACTGTATCTGAGCGACGACGGCGACACGGCAACGATTTTCGCTCCCGTCTTCACTTATAAAACAAACAAACTCTATACTGCCGTCATTTCGGCAGATGTCTCAAACCCCGAGAACATGCAAGAGACGGGACGCGTCTATGTCTCGGGCAGCTATGTGACATCGCGCAAAATCGGCGAGGACTTCCTGCTCATCTCCAACTTTGCCGTCAGGAGCAACCCCGACTTTTCGGACGAATCCGCGTTCCTGCCGCAGGTGGGCACATGGAACAAAATGGAGAGCCTGCCCATGCAGGACATCGTCTGCCCCGACACCGCCACGGCTGCGCGCTATACCGTCATCGTGCGGCTGGACGAGGGGCTCTCCGTCGACGGGCACATCGCCTTTCTCTCCTACTCGCAGGAAGCGTACGTCTCGGCAGACAACATCTTTGTGACGCGCAGCCATACGCAGACGATGCGTGAAGGAGACTATGAGCGCCGCATCCCCTATACGCAGATCGCGTGCGTCGCCTATTCGGGAGGCGGGCTGACACTCAAAGGCAGCGCGGACGTCGCAGGTACGGTACTCAACCAGTACTCTTTGGACGAACAGGACAACACCCTTCGCGTCGTAACGACGGTCTCGGAATCGAATGTCCGCATTTACGAAAATGGCAGCGTGTCGTCGGACGACGTGACCACTTCTTTCGGCACCAATGACAACGCATCCCTTTACGTTCTGAGCCTTGACGACTTCTCTGTGATCGCCTCTCTGGAGCGCTTTGCTCCCGAGGGCGAGGAAGTGACCTCCGTCCGCTTTGAAGAGGATATCGTCTGGGTCTGCACTGCGCGCATCTGGGAGCTGACCGACCCCGTTTTCCGCATCGATCTTTCCAATCTCGACAGCATTACCTACACCGACACAGGCACGATCGAAGGCTATTCTACGTCGCTTGTCGACTTTACGGACGGGACGCTCCTCGGCATCGGGCGCGGCAGCGATACCCTGCTCAAGATCGAGATCTACGAGCAGGGCGAGGATGGCGTCGTCTCCGTGGCGACATACGAGACGAATGCCGACTACTCGCAGGATTATAAGGCTTACCTTATCGACCGAGAAAACGGACTCATCGGACTGCATGTTTACGATTTCATCGAGGGCAGCAAATACCTTCTGCTGCATTTTGACGGCTACACTCTGACCCCTGTCGCGGAGATCGACTTGACGAGCCGCAACTACGACACGACGCGCGCGGCCATTGTGGACGGCTGGCTATATATACTGACAGACTTGTCCCGCGAAAACAATCAGAATGACTATCACGCCGAACCCGTTCCCGGGCTTGCGGAATGACGCAACGCTCGTTCCGCATAGATTACGCTCACCCCGCACCTCATGTGCATGAAACCTAAGTGCGCTCCGAAGGCTTTGCCTTCGGAGCGCACTTGTTCGTCTTAAAAATATTACCGCTATGTTTTTTGCGCTAAGATTTTCGAACGATTTTTTCTGCAAACAGACGCTCAAAATCCTCGATGCTTCCGACCTGTATAAGGCTCTTTTGAATCAGGCAGTCCCTTGCGCGGGCACGCCGAAACACGATATAGTAGCAGTCTCCTTTGCAGATGACTTTCTTCACGTTGTCCTTTGGCTCCGCCACGGAAATATCCTGCCATGTCGCGAAAATCGTGCCGTCGCGATCGATCGTCACTTTTTCCGGCAATAAGAGACGCAAATGCTTTTTCCGTTCAAGATAGGGTGCAAACCATGTGATGACGATGACGGCGACGAGCGCAATTTCAAAGAACATGATGTGCCAAAAATCGTACAGGAATGCGATCAGCAAAAGCATCCCTGTCAACAGGAGAGCGACAAGAAATACGCAAACGACGTTCTGTTTTGTGTTTTGCCTGAGAGCAAAATTTTCCGCTTCCTTAGAATAATCCCCATAAAATTCAATCACAAGCGCGTGTTCCTTTGCGTATTTTTCATCACGTTCATTATATCCGATCACGCTAACTTTGTCAAGATACAAAGAGAAGGCAGCTCCCTGCCCTCTTTTTAACGCTTGTCCCGCCGAAGGGATTGCAAATTTGCGTTGCACTCCGTGATAAATTTGCAGCCGCCCGCGCCCTGCAACACCTTCCGCGCGGCGGGTGCGCATTCGTCAATAGCAAGACATTTTCGCAAACTTCAGCAGACTTTATAGCCCGAGGCAAGTCCGCCCTCGCTCGTCTCGCGGTAGCGCTCGTTGAGATCTCTGCCCGTCTCGTACATCGTCCTGACGACGAGATCGAACGAAATCTTGCGCGTCCCCGAGAGCACGCTCGCCAAATCGGCGCTGTCAATGGCGCGCATTGCCGCCACGGCGTTGCGCTCGATGCACGGGATCTGCACATACCCGCCGACGGGGTCGCACGTCAACCCGAGCTGGTGCTCCAACGCGATCTCCGCCGCGTACTCGGTGATCTCCAGAGAGTGCGCCGCAAGGCTGCACACGGCAGCTGCCGCCATCGCCGTCGCGGTGCCGATCTCCGCCTGACAGCCCGCCTCCGCCCCGCTCACCGAGGCATTGGTCTTGACGACGTTCCCGACAATCCCGCCCGTCGCCAGCGCACGCCAGATCTGCTCGTCCGAAAGCCCGTCCCTGCGCTGCAGATAGAGCATCGTGGCAGGCAGAACGCCGCTCGCGCCGCAGGTGGGCGCCGTGACGACAACACCGCCGCTCGCGTTTTCCTCCGCCGTCGCATAGGCGTAGCTGCACACGAGGCGAGTATGGTCGGTCGGGTCGTCGAGGTAGGCGCTCTGCAGCGTCGCCGCCTTGCGCTCGACGCGCAGATTCCCCGGAAGCACGCCCTCCTGCGCAAGTCCGCGCGCAATGGTCGCCTTCATGCTCTCCCAGACCTCGGCAAGGTAGTCGCGAAATCCCTTGTCCTCAAAGCGGAACACGACGTCCGCAAGCCCGATCTTCTCCTTCTCGCAATAGGCGCGAAGCTCGGAGAAATTGGCAAAGGGATAGACGTTCTCCGTCGCAACGGGCGCGCTGCCCGCCTCGCGAATGGTGCCGCCCCCGATGGAGAGATAGGTCACGGACAGCATCTCCCGCCCGCTTTCATCGTACGCGGTCATGACGAGCGTGTTGGGGTGAAGAAGTTCACGCGTATCATAATCAAAGACAACCTGCGTTTTCTCCTCCGGCAGGACGCCGAGAACGGCGCGGTCGGTCAAGTGCCCCTTCCCCGTGCGGGCAAGAGATCCCTGCAAGACGACGCGATAGCGCGACGCGCCCGCCGTACGCGATAAAAAATCCTTTGCCGCGCGCTCCGGTCCCATCGTGTGCGAACTGGATGGACCGCGGCCGATCTTGTATAATTCTCTCAATGACTGCATCATATCTCATTTCCCGTATGGTGACACCAACACCCGAAACGATATTTTATCATACAGCACCGCTTCTGTCAAGCAGGTAAATTTATATTGCCCGCCGCATTCCGCCAAGCTTCTTTTCACTACAACTCTTTTTGCAAATAGACATGCGGACACCCCTCGTCCTCATCCGCCACACCGGAGAGACGATATCCAAGTTTTTGATAAAACGCCTGTACTCGCAATTGGGCATGGATAATGACTTTATGTCCGCCCAGCTTTTTAATAAGTTTCTCCGCGGCATACAGCAGGCTTGCCCCGCAATGTCTTCCGCGATATTCCCTGATCACAGCGATCCGCCCGACGGCAAATCCGCCCTCGCACGAAAAAACGCGGCAAGTCGCAACGGCGCGGTCGCTGTCAAACATAACAAGATGATGCGATGAATCATCCGTCGCATCAAACTCCGAAACAAACCCCTGCTCATCCATAAACACCTTTTTCCGAATCGCAATTGCTTCTTCGGGCAACGAATTGTAAATTTTAATCTCCATAGCGCACTTATATTGAATTATCTATAGTATTATGTCTGACATATTACAATGAAAAAGTAAGAAAAAACAACTACTATTCATTCTTTGGAACAACATATGCATCAAAAAAACAAAATTGCACCCGAACCGCCCCAACACCACCTTCGTCAAACGTAAACCACTCATGTAAATTAGCAAGCATACTGTTTTATCTCCCATGCCCATTTTCGGAAAAGGATTTGCTGTTTTTAAATTTTAAATATATTATAGCCAATAGATACGATCAAGTCAACATCAAATGCAAAAATAAAAAGTCTGTCGACCTTCAGATTAACGGATACATTTGTAGATTGAAATCCCATTGACGAATCTCCAAACAATGCCGAAAAAGAGACTTCCCTCTACGACTTAGAGCAGAAAAACTCCATGAACTGGAAAAAATAAACGGTTTTCATCGTATTATGCCACACATACTACTATGCAAATTTGATTAATATGCGCTTTGGACAGGTATTTTCGCTTCTCTGGTCTTTATTGACGCGCCTTTTTTAGCCGTTTTTTTCCTCGATTCGCTTCTTTCACACACAAAAAAATCGCTCTCAATGCGCGTGAGAGCGATTTTTTTATACTTGTTGTAAAGAGTTATCCCCTTTTCATTGCCGCGAACCTCTCCTTCAAAAGCCGATACCCCTCTGCGGCATCATCTGTCGCAAGCACCGTCTTCTCCATGGGACAAATATCCGTCCCTTCACGGTTGATGATGTACTCCGTCAACGTCCCGTACGAGAGGCTTACGCCGTGCGACTCAAGATAAGCCTTAGCGCTTCGGGAAATCGTTTTCGCATAGATTGCAGCGATCCCGCTTTTCACAAACAACATCGCCGCCGCTTTGCCTACGACGATGTCAGCAGCACTGTATCCCGTCAGATCGACGCCGTCCGCGATCCAGTCCATCATCGGCGCAATACCCCGGCGATCGCTTGTCAGGCATTGCCCGTCCTTGCAAAGGCAGATGGTGTGTCCAGCAAGCCCCTCTTTTGCAAGTTCAAGATCTGTCATGCTTCTCCTTGTTGCACAGCGCACGCAGCCCCATCACAATAAAGGGAACAAGTACCGCCTGCAAAACCATTCCCAGAAGCCCCGTCTGGATTTGCGACCAAATGAGCGCAGGCGTGAAAGACGCGACCGACTGGAAGATGACGACGAGCAACAGGAACGTTGTCCGCCCCGCGACCTGCGCCAGAAGAACTGCGGGGAAAGCCATCCAGCCATTCTCTGCGATCTTCTTTGTAAACAGCCCGGAGACCGCCGCAAAGACGGCGAGTTCCGCCATCATGAAGGGAAGACGCGCCAACGCCGGCATCGGGTCGCCCCATGCGGAGGTGATCGCGAAACTCACGAGCGGCGACAGCACGCCGATCCCAAATCCCCAGACGCTGCCGAGAAGGCATCCGCCCAGCAGGACGGGAAGGTACATGGGCAGCCATTGCACGCCGCCCGCCTGTCCGAGCGCGAGATGCACGATCTGCGGCAATAAAACCGCAAGTACGATGCAGCCAAGGGAAACAAGTCCCTTGACCGTCACCTTGATTTTCCATGAACAATTGTGGCGTACCAAAACATTTTCCAACATATCAGACTCCTTTGCCGAAATATTCGGCGATCGTTTTCATTTTTTCCTGCTGCGAAACCTTGAACGGGCAGCGCCTGTCACAGTGCCCGCACTTCAGACAGGCATCCGCCTTGACGGCGAGTTTTTCATAGTGATTTGCCGCCATCTTGTCGCCCGCCATCGCGAGATCGTAGTACTTATTGACCAGACCGATATCAATTCCCGCGAGGCAGGGCTGGCAATGATTGCAATACACGCAGTTGCCCATGGCGGAGGCGGGCGTAAACTGGCCGATGACGGAATAGTCGCGCTCCTCCTTGGTCGCATTCAGGCATTGCAGCAGCGCATGCAAGTCGTCAAGTCCCCGCACACCCGGGACGACCGCCAACACGGCGGGACGATCCAGGCAATACTGGATGCACTGCGTCTTGGTCAGCGCGACGCGGAAAGGTGAGGTCCGCGCGGACAACAGCTGTCCGCCATGGAAGGGCTTCATGACGGAAATGCCGACGCCCTCCGCCTCGCACCTGCGCATGAGCGCGGCGCGCTCCGCCGTGGAGCCAATGCCGTACTCATCGCCCTGCTCCAGGTCGTACGCAGGATTGACGGAGAACATCATCATATCCACGACGCCGGTATCGAGCAGCATGTTTGCAACCGACGGCGTGTGCGACGAAAAACCGATATGCCTGACGACGCCCTGCGCTTTCAAAGACCTGACAAAGTCAAAGATGCCCGCTTTTTCGATATCACGGATATCGCTCTCCTCGTCCACGCAGTGCAAAAAACCGAAATCGACGTAGTCGGTGCCGAGCACATTCATCTCCCAGTCGAACGTGCGCCTGATCTCATCCAAATAGCGCGACCAGCCGTATTCGCCGTTCTCCTTATAGACGGCACCGAAGTGCAGTTGAAAATGTACTTTTTCCCGCTTGCCCGCGATCGCCCTTCCGAACGGTTCATAGACGGATTTTCCGCCGGCACACAGATCAAAAAAATTGATGTTTTCTGTATTCCATGCTCACTGTTCAAACTCCTTGGCGACATCCTTTAACAGACTGCGGATGGGCAGATGCTGCGGACACGCACGCTCGCACTTTCCGCAGCCGATGCACTCCGAAGCCTTCCCGTTGTTCTTTGTAAATACTTCACGGTAGAAAAATCCGGCGCTCCAATCATGATAACCTACTTTTGCATTCATACAGGAAAAGAGGTCGGGAATGGAGATGTGCTTGGGGCAACCGTCCGTGCAGTAGCGGCAGGCGGTGCAGGCGATAAGGCGCATAGAACGAAGAATGTCACGCACCTCCCCGACCGCCCTTCTCTCCTCCTCGTCAAGGGGTCTGAAGTCCTTCATATAGGAAAGATTGTCCTGCATCTGCGCCATATCGCTCATACCGGAGAGCACCATGAACATTCCCTCGAACCCTGCGGCAAAACGTATGGCATAACTGGCAGGGCTTGCCGCTCCTAGACGAGCAAAAACAGATTTGGCATCCTCGGGCAGGTTGACTAAATTTCCGCCCTTGACCGGCTCCATAACGATAACAGGCTTTTTATACTTCCTGCACACCTCATAGCACTTTCTCGACTGAACAGCGGGATCCTCGTAATCAAGATAATTGAACTGGATCTGCACAACTTCAATCTGCGGATAAGCGATCAGAATGCGTTCCAGCATCTCCGCCGTGTCATGAAAGGAAATCCCGACATGTCCGATCTTTCCCTCTTTTTTCAAGTCAAACGCCGTCTCATAGGCGCGACAACGCCGGAACTTTTCAAAATTTTCGCGCGACTGCGCGTGCATGAGATAGAAGTCAAAATATTCCACGCCGCATGCCTTGAGCTGGCTTTCAAAGAAAGGGCGGATATCCGCCTCCTTTTGGAAGTATGGCTCGGTCAGTTTGTCGGTAAGAATAAACGCCTCGCGCGGATAGCGCCTTGCAAGACAGTCGCGCAACGCCGTCTCACTCCTGCCCTGTAAATAACCGTGCGCCGTATCGAAGTAGTTGAAACCCTCCGCAAGAAAGGCATCGACCATGCGCTCAAACTCCGCGTAGTCAACCTCGTTGCCCTTCATCGGCAGGCGCATGCAGCCGAAGCCGAAGTTTTTATGTACGTTTTCAAACATACCCTTTCCTCCTTATACTTTTGCCGCCTCTTCCACGCAGCGCAATGCGTTGAGAGAGCGGGGATAGCCGATATACGGCAGAGTTTTTCTTCAATTATAATTCCACCGACGCACTGCGTCAACCCTAAAGATGAAATTGTCCGATAAAATTGACCGATTTTCGTTCTCCTTGTAACAGACGTCCATGGTATAAGTATAATTGTGCGACACCATCCTGTCAAATACCTGTTTTTTATCGCAGGGTATGCACAAAAATCATGATATCCCGGGATGCAATTCAAGAAATAAATACGCCCATGAAGGATATGGAGGTGATAGTCAGTTTTCTTTTGATGTGATAATTTTTTTGTCTTCTAGATAAGGCATATTGTATGGGATATGATAATGAAACAGGTTCGATAAAGCAAGAGAGCAACGGAAAAGCCGTTGCTCTCTTGCTTTACTTGTATGCCACAAAGCCCGCGACACCGCTAACGAAAATATATTCCGTCTTTGCGCTGTACAAACTCTGTCGAAACTGGTGGAGTTGTTCCATCCAAATCCGAACCTAATTCCGCGTTGATTTCATCTACCGTGGCCGTCTTTGAGCCGTCTTTATAGTTAAACGTGAACACTACTTTGTCATCATAGACGAATACGGCGTTCACAAAGCTCTCGACAAGCCGCTTTCGGCTTGCAATGTCCGTCAAATCGGTATCGCGGAATTTGCTTATCCAAAAGGCGATGTGCTCCTTCGTAATCTTCGGTTTTTGCAGTTCCTCGCTGTAAATGGCGACCTTGATCTCTTCTCTTTCCTGCTCCAACGCTTCCAGCCTCTCTTTCGTGGAGGGCGTGAGAATGCCCTGCTGGATGGCGTTGAGCATATTCTGTATGCCGGTTTCGATTTCTTTCAGGCGAGTATTGAGCTGCGGCAGCTTGGAGTTCTCTTGCGCAAGAATATTAAGTATTGCATCGGCAATGCGGTCGATGAGTTCGTCGTCCATGACAATCTTCATGATATAATGAATGACGGCGTCTTCGATCCAATCTTTCTTTACGGGCTTTTTGTCGCATCCCATCTTGCGCTTGGCGTGGGAGCACTTATAATAGCGATGAACGGTTCCCGTAT